>QWCT01002225.1_pt1 | contig 19720 bp, 13 predicted proteins | sample 1972681 | NCBI WGS metagenome assembly QWCT01 (sample SAMN09866701, study PRJNA288562) | Human oral metagenome isolate pre3_saliva, whole genome shotgun sequencing... | isolation source: mouth | host: Homo sapiens | place: USA: California | reverse complement strand
TACCTTAATCCGTCGAAGAACGATGCCATCTGCTCAAAGCTATGGTAAACGCCATACTTATGCGCGTCCGTTTCATTCCGAATGAGAGAGTATATCGTTTCGTCGTTCAAACCATAGCCGACACGAACTTGATAGATGCGGAATCCATAGCCATTCTTTGCCGGCAGCAAAAAAATAATTTGCTGTTCGTCCTCCCTGCTGTGCAGTGTGATATTATTCAAAGCAGTGATGATACACTCTTCCACCATATCGGGTGTCCAATAAGTATCATCAATCAACCGTAATTTCAGGTCACCAAGACTCACGTTCTCGCGCTTATCCTTGTCCGTTACAAACTCATAGAGAAAATCATTTTTCTGTTGTCCATATAGATCCCTGACAATAAAGCGGGCATTACGAGCGGAGATAAAATGCGGTAACACACAGGCTTTCTCCACTCGTGTTTCTTCCTCTCCTGCCTTCCCTGTTTCATGACCGAGTGCCGTTTTTTCATTGCCATCGCCAAGGTCTTCAACAACTTCATAAAGCATTTCCGGAGATGCCATATCAAACTTTGGCTGTATCTGGCTGAACTCCTTTGCCATCAGATAGCGGATACTGCCCTCAATACAGGCAAGCTTCATCTGTTCGCTGCGATCCTCATCGCTCATACTCTGACTGTTGCGCCGTATATAACGCCCAGGAACAAACTCCTTCATCAGATCATGGAACAACGTAATATTACAGGACTGCCCGGAAAGTTTATAGTAATTGACATCCTGCAGGCTCGCATTGTCGTACTTCCCCAGCAGGATACTGAGCAAGGTGTATATATCCGGACAAATGATGCGGCTGATTTCCTTAATTGTAATGCGGATGTTTCCTAGGGGAGCCATCTTCTTCTCCATCGCAGCGTCCCAGTCCCCGCGCGTATAGAGATAGTAGTCCTCCTGTCCGCCAATGCAGATATTGCGGTCTTCTTCCTTGGCAAAATCCACGGATACCGTGCTGGAAGATTTGTAGAACTCAATCTTGATGGATTCCGCCATCTGCCACAGATAATTATAGTTGCGCCGCATCTTCGACTTATCATTGGGAAATCTATACTTCTCATCCTCGTAACGGGTGGGTATACGTTCCTCAGCGCCTTCATACGCCTCTGTAAATTTTTTGTACAGCTCATCCTTTATATCATAGATGTTTTTCCCCTTCGGCGGCTCATCCAGCTTCGTCATAATATCGATCTCATTATCCGAGAGGATTTCAAGCATATCGGGATTCGGCTGCTGACGAAGATAGGCATCAATCTTTATTTTCAGCAGCTGCAGGATACGGTAGGTGATGTTATTCCCACCGAAAGCGGAATCCCCGTTTTCAAAGCCGGTCTTTACAGAGAGAATCTTTTTCCCATCGCCGATGGCAGCCGCCGCATAACTGTATTCACACCGCGCCAGATCCGTCGTGCCGCCACCACAGTCGATCACAAAGACAGTCTCGGTATTCCCCTCCCCCATGTCCTTGATTCGTTTGGCAATATGATTGTAAACGATGGCAACACCCTCATCCAGACAAGACTCGTTCCTCAATATCGAGTAGCCTGGGAACATCTGCCGCATTTTACTGAGGAAACTGTCCTTGAGCTTGACGGGGGCAGAGAAATGAAGCGCTTTGAAACGCTTACAGAAGTATTGCTCCGACAGGGAGATGATATGACTCAGGTACGCCTTGATGACATCCTCGCGGCGCACCTCAGCATTATTCCCATCCGCATCAAATATTTTCTCCGTGCGCTCCAAGTCATTCATCCAGCTTTTGATCTCGTGGAAAACCTTCGCCCTGCTCTCGAAATGATCTGCCGCAATCCGCTTCCGCGCCTCATAGCCAAAGGCATAGCGGACAGGCTGCCCGTCCTCGCAAGAGTCCACATAGACCAAGGTCGGAATCATCTGCCTGACTGTTATTCCGTCAACATCAGGGAACTCCACGATTTCCGGCTCATTCGCCTGCTCATCGCGGATGCCGTAGCTGCCGGCGGTCGTATTACTCGTGCCGAAATCAATGCAGAGCGTCCGCTTCGTCGTCTCCAGTTCCTGAAGTTCCAAATCTCGTTCCACTGCATAGAAAACATCCGCTTTTTCGTCCGTCGGAAAAAAGATAATTTCATGTTTTTTGTTCTTTCGGATGGTCTCATAATCGATGTCCTTCGCCAAGAACACGAGCCTCGGCGCCTGTTTTTTACCTGCCAAATAACCGACTGCCACCGTTTTTTGAACGCGCGTATTATAGAGTGCTGCTTTGCTGTGGGTTATATCGGGGGCATCCGCCTCAAAGCGAAGGAACACCTCATCCTGTTCACGCACGGAAATCTGATCCGTAATCTTTAAGTCGGCTACATTGATGGATGTGATGATCTCCTTCCGCCTCTTTTTATAGAGTTCATCCATCATCGCCATCGTGAACAATGCGGGCTGTGCAGCTCCGCTGTCATCCGACACATTCTCGACGGATGTAGATGCCTCCGTCTCGGGAGCAGAAATTTGCACTGGCTCAACAGACTCGGCGGTCTCACCGCCCCCCATTCCCAATGTAAACAGCTCGAAAAAGAGTTCCAGACAGTCCTTTTTCACCAGTCTGCGGAATCCAGTCCCCGTATATTCGATTCCATTATCCGCAAAGATTTTTTTCAAGAACTGCTCAATGTCGTCCTTCGGCGTCGTCTTTGCCATGATGAAATCGCGGAAACTCTCCTCTGTATCGAGGTCAAAGTCGGCGACATCGACTTCCAGTTCCTTCATCATGTCCTTGATCTTTTTCAGCTCCAAGCGCTGCTTGCGCGTAGGCTTGTCGGCAGGGAGCAGGAATGACCAGTCACGCGCTTTCTTTTTTTGTTCGTCCACGATTGTGCCTCCTCCTAGGGATTTTACATTTTCTCCATAATGGCGGGAATCGCCGTACGGAATATGCCCTCCAGTTCGTTCATATTGTTGATGGTATAGTAAAGACCATCCCCCACCAGCTGCTTTAGGAATACCTTATTGACCCCGTTGCCTACTCCGATGGCAATGATACGAACGTTGTCCTTTCTTAAAGAGTTTGCTTTTCGTAAAACATCAGCTTCTGCATCGAGAGGCTCTCCATCTGAAACCATGATAATAACCTTTGCAGTTTGGATTGCGTCTCAAAAGCGACAATCCCCAAACGATGTACCGAAAAGTCGATGATCTCATTTACCAGTGCGTTACAAGCCTTCTTTGCTTCCTTCAGAGGCATACCGTCCATGCTGCCGGAGGTGTCGAGCAGTAGCATGAAATCAACGGGCATTTGTCGGGGCTTTATGGCGGCCTTCTCATTTTCCCGTATCAAAATCTGCTTGCGAACTTTCGTCTTTTGATCCTCCGCCGTAACCTTGAGCGTCTGGTTCTTGTCATAGCTGAAGGTCACGCGGATGTCCGCTTTCCCCTTCGGGCCGGGCGGCACATCCAGCGTCGTACTTCCAAACAGATTATGTGCATCAATCGACGATGTATCTTCAGCGTCACTGCCAGCCTCATAGATATTGATGTTTATCATGGTCTGATTATCAACGGAGGTTGTATACGAGCGTGTATTCTCGCATGGATATGGCTCTCCACGCAGGAGAATCTTCGAGAGAACATGATTGCCGTCCGCATCGGCGATTTCCACGCCCATCGAGTGCGAGATGATATCCTGATACTCCCCCTTTACCTCAATCCCTCCGGCCTCATATTCTGCAATAATGCAGGCACCAATGACAACCAGTTTTTCAAGATCGAGTTCCGTATCTGCCTGCCGATGGACAATCTTTTCCACATCCGTACGGATACGCGGAATGTAGCAGCTGCCTCCGGCAAGAATGACACTGTCAATTTCATCACGGGAAAAGGGCTGTTCCTTTAAGAAGTTCTCCAACCGTGTTGTGATTTTCTTGTAGATTCCTTCACAAATTTCATCAAACTGATCCCGATCTACGATGATGTCAAAGGTATAGGATCCGCCCTTGTAGGGAAAGAGGTTCGTGATGCTGACTTCCTTCTCTGTACTTTCGGACAGGGCTTTCTTTGTTTTTTCAACCTCCAAGATCAGACGTCCCCGAAGCGAGCCATAGTCTCCGACCGACAGCCCCGATGCTTCGCGTGAGGAGAAATCCAATCCTGCATTTTCCCCTAACCGCTCCAGAAAATATTGATACAGGAGACGGTCAAAATCGTCGCCGCCCAAATGGTGATCTCCATCTGTGGCGATTGCCCGATAATTCTCCGCTTCGAGAATGCACAGATCGAAGGTGCCACCACCAAGATCGACAACCAGAATCTTGCCGTTCAGATCCTTGCTCCGTCCTGCCGCTACCGCTGCTGCCATTGGCTCACTGATGATGCGCAGAACCTCTAGTCCTGCACGCTCCCCCGCCTTTCTCGTTTCCGATTTCTGTTTGCCGCTGAAATACGCCGGCACCGTGATAACTGCCTTGACAACGGTGTCACTTTCCTTTTTCAGGCGTTTAAGTACCGCCGCCTTTACGGTGGAAAGAATCTCGGCTGCCACATCCATCGGTGTCAGCGTTTTTCCTCGATACTCCCATTTCTTGTCGGCATCCCCCATAAAGGTTTTTGAGGAGCGGATCAGATGGTCAGGATCGCTCACGCCCGCAACGCCCGCCTTGGCGCCAATGATGTAATGTCCGTCCTTGTCCACATAGAGCAGGGAGGCCAGCATCGATTCACCGTCAAAACGGATGAGCGTCGGCTTCCCTTTTTTCATATAGCATGCCAAGGTATTCGTCGTACCAAGATCAATGCCGATCGTCACAGTATCCATAGCGTCAGATCCCCTCTCTTGTTCTTATCGCATCCCGTCTTCATCCGCATCCTCATAGGAACTGCTCCCCACTTTTCCTGCTTCGGATTCCACGGGTTTATGCTGTTCTTCGACGGCGGAAGCAGTATTTTCATTCAGCCTTTTCTTGAGTTCAACGAGTTCTTTTTCGAAATTTTCACGCCAATAGCGTTCTTTATCATATTGATGCTTCCACTCGTCCCGCTCCTTACGCATCGCATTCACCTGATCGTCAGCAGCTTTTTGAGCATCGTCGATCTTCTTCTTGGCGTTCATTTTATAATCAAACAGTGCTGAATATTCATCGAGCTTCGCCCGATTGAGTTCAATCTGCTCTTCATACTCCTCCCTTGTTCTCTCTACTGCTTTCCTCTCGTTTTCACAGTGCTGCCTCTCCTCCGCGAGCTGTTGCTCTTGGACGGCAAGTTTCTCTTTCTTTTGCTGCAGAACCTCTTGCGTCGCAAGAAGTGCCTGCACTCGCTGATTATACTCCGCAACCTCCGCATCCCGATAGGAGCGCAGTTCATTCAGTTTGCACTCGAACTCCTGCCCTATCTGCCGGATCTCATCGGACTGGGCATATATGACTGCACTCATATCCTCTTTTTGCCGATCCAACGCCGAAGCGAGATTTTCCAGCTTTTTCTGCAGGGCAATGTTCTGCGCCGCACACGCATCATATTTGACGTGCCACCCTTCAGCATCCGCAGCGTACTCGGTCGCTATATCATGCAGATGTGTCATCGTCTCCTGCAGCATGCCGATCAGCTCCGGATATTTCATTTCTTCGAGCAGCCTCGCGCCGTAGTCGCGCAGATCGTTTAGTTCCTGCCCGCGCTCGTCCATTTCATCAGCCTCCTCAAATGCCCGCCGTCATTCTTCCGTACCGCTCAGATCGAGAACCTTGCTTTCGACTTCGCGAATCTCCTCGCCGTACACCTCCGAAAATATCATCCGAAGATGATCCCGGTCACTTAGTTCCATCTCGAGCAGAACGCCGTCCTCCGCCTGATACTTCGCACGATCCACGGTCACGCTTCCGACATAGATCGCGCCGTCCTTGCCGTCAATCCCGACCTGCTCGGAGTCGGCAAAGCATTGATATACCGCCACGTGGAAATTCTTATTCGACAGTTCCTCCCAAGAGATGCCGATGCGCGGCGAACGCTGATGCGGCACACATTCGATGCACTTCCAAAAGCGACTTCCCCGTGCAATACCGAGGCTGAACGGGATTTTATGCGCGATCTCAACATCATCGCGTTCCCTGCGTATATGGAGATACTGGGCAGCCCCGCGTGCGACAGCAACAAGGATTTTTTCTGTCAGATCACCGTCCTCCTCGCTGCCGAAAATATCCCTTCCGAAATACTCCGTCAGCAGATCCCGTACATATTCTATACGCGCTGTTCCGCCAAACCGCTGACCACGCGTGACCTCGTCCTTTTGCACGTATGTCTGATCAAAGAGCTCATCCAAAAGCCCGTAGATCTTTCCGCGAAGGTCATGCCGATGAAACAGTTCCTTCATCTCGTCATGCGTCAGTTCAAAAGTATAATGCTGGCCGCTTCCGTAAAACGTACAGGAGAGTTCGACCTCCTCGTCCTCCTCCTCAAACAGCCGCTCCTTCAACTTGGTCACGAGATCGCGGAGTTCCTGTGTTGTTTTCGCCTGATCCACAGTATCGTCATGGGAGCGTATCTCCTGAATCTCTGCGGCATACTTCCTTTCCATGATCTCAGAAAAAATTGCTGCGTCAATATCAATGCCGCCGTAGGACAGGCCTGCTGATGCCAGTTCCTCAATGCAGAGACCGCCATGATTCTCGACGTGAAGAAGACACAGATCAAGCGTAGAACCGCCGAAATCAAAAATCAGCACATAGTCATCACGCTCTTCCTCATTGAACAGCTCATCCACGGCAAACATCGCGGCAAACGGCTCCGTAACGATTTCCTCTACCGTGATTCCCGCCGTCCGTGCCGCCTGATAGATGCGGCTGCGCTGAAGCCCGGAGGAGCAGACGGGCACGGTAATGACCGCATGAAGTTCATGCGCTTCACAGTTCAGCTTCTTTTGCAAGCGCTCACTGAGTCCGCGAAAAATATCCGTCGCAGCATCGACGGCAGAAACATCGCGCTGTAGGTTGGGGATGGGCTTTGACCATGTTTCCAGTTCCAGCTTGCGCTTGACATATTCCACACTGTTCTCCGGCTCCTGCGCATCCTTTGCGGGATCACCGATTTTCTGCTCCACCGCCCCCGCGCGGGTCATATCATAGAGTATGACGTTGGGGATATAGTCTTGCCCTGCATTCTGGCTGAGGCTGATCGTATCCACCCGTTTGTCACGCCAGTGTGCCATCTTGATATTGCAGGCGCCGAAATCAATGCCGACAAATTTATCCACCTATTTCATCTCCCCATATTTCATGATTATGATCCTGCCGGATTTGCGCAGCCATTCGAGATTGCCGTCGTCATCTTCATAGTTCATGAAGTACGGTAGAAGCTCCACTTCATCAATTTTCCCATCGTCAGCTGCATTCATTGTCGGCTTGAGTATAGGAGGCTCGATATGATCGCTAAGATCGCCCGTGATGGCGGCACCAGGAGATATATCCAACGTGTAGATACCATGATGGATCAGATAGCTGTTCAATTTTTGTAAAAATGCCTCATACCCTGCTGCATCTCGACCGCCGCGGTAGATTCCCGGCATGATATTGTCGAGGATATTGTCCCCGATGATCTTAAAGAACTTGTCCGTGACTCTCTCGGACAGCTCATCTTCGTCACAGCCCGCAAAATTGAATTTCTGATCGAGCTTTTCCAGAGCAGTCTTTGTCTGTCGGAGATTTTTCAGAAAGCTGTTTCCCGCATCCGCCTTCAAGGGAAGCTGCTGCACATCGATCATAAGAGCATCAAGCCCCTGAATGCTCTGCGCGATCTTCCCCCTGACTGCCGCCGCATCGCCGCGAAAAAAGGCTTCCTCGGTCGTCGGCTTCGGCAGCGAAAAGGCGGCGATCCACGGCTTTTCCGGTTTCGGCTGTGCGATGGGATCTGGCTTTACCAGCGGCGTTGGCTGCAGTGTCACGACAGGCTCTACGGGCGCTGAGGGCTGCGGCATCGGTGCAGGAGGTTTGGGAGGCAGGGACGGCGGTGCAGGAGATACCGACGAACGTGTGAGAGCCGCAAGCTGACGGCGAATCTCATCCATCGCACGCGCCTGCTCTGCGCTCTGCCGAGCGAGGGCATCCATCTGCTGCACGTTAAGGACTGTCTGCCGTTTCAGTGCATCATTTTCCTGCCGCTGCGCAGCGATGTCGGAGCGCAGATTTTCTATCGTTTGAGATTGTGCATCCAATCGGGTTTTTAGTCTGCTGATCTCCTGCCGCTGCTCCGCGATCAGCGCGGCGGATGCCGAGGGCTGCCCAACAGGCGTCGCCGTTTTCAGACGCGCCTCCATATCATCCATACGGCTGCCCAAACGGTCAAAGCGTGTTTGCTCGTTGCTGTATTCCGCTTGGATGCCCTGCTTCAGTTCCTCCATTTTCTGATGAAGTGTGTGGAGCTCGGATTCGATATTTGTCCCTTGGAAAAAATCTTCCATCTGCCGTCGGATGTCAGCTGAGGAAGGCAGACTCTTCAACCCTTCAATTCTACGCTCAACATCGATGATGATTTCTGTCTGATAAATCTCTTTTTGAACCCGTCGTGTGAAATCTTCCTCGTCTATAATAAGATTCCAAATGACCGCCATCTTTTCCGCCTCCTATTTTTTTCGCATCGCAGTAAAGACAATACAAGATCCCTTGATTTTCTTCTCCTCACACTCACCATAATCATCTCGAAAGAAGATAACATGCGGCGAGGAATCAACCTCATCAATGATACCGATACGTTGTGGATCATGCGTTTCTCTGCACGTGGGTGCTTCAAACCAGTCGGCGTATGTATGCAGATCCATCCCCGGCACGATGTCCTTACGGTAAACGCAGATGGACGAAAGGTACTGCTCCAATCGTGCGGCAAAGTCCTCATAAAATATCTGCTCCGCACCCTGACTATGTTTGGCACTGTTATGGCAGATCCGCAGGAAGTCCAGAATATAATTCTTGACGAATCCCCCCGTTTTATCGGCAAGATCCCCGCTTGTCCCCTCGTCAATGTCATCAGGTGTCTTAAACTTCTTGTCCACATAGGACGGAATTACTGCCAAATTTTTCTGCATAGATCTGACGGAGGCGGCAAATTGTCCCATATTTTCCTTGACCGACAAAGACTCCGCATGATGAAGCGCCTTCTTCAACAGCGAAATATCCTTCAACCGCTCCACATAGCTGTGCCAGGCATCCGTCCCATTGATATCGATTATGCGGTACTGCGGTGCTTCCGCAGAGGCGGGCAGCTCCTTCTGTACAGTCGGTACATCGGATGAAATGTTGTGGAATCTGTCCCGCAGTTTCTGCAAAAACGATATACGGTCACATGCGCCAAAAAAATTCCGCAAGCGGGTCAAAAAAGCCTTTCGCTCGTCCATGGATGTCACTCCCAATCCATTTCATGCTTGATCTTGAGATTCCGATCGCTGATGACAGTTCCCGCTGTGTCCTTCACCACCGCCTTGATTTCAAGAGTGCCGTCCTTCTGTATCGTAAAACATACTTCAATCTCGGTATCTTTCTTCTTAAGCCCCGGAGGAAGCTCCACGATCAAAGTTTCCACCTGTTCCATGCCTTTCTGATCGGTGCGCGTCATCCCCGGATAGTTGTCCACATCGTACTCATAATAGGGAATCCGAATTTCCTTCTGCCCGTCATGGGCGAGAGAAAAAGAACGTTTTCCGCTTGCAGGCAGGGGTGTGTTTTCGGGAATGAGCATCTGAAATTTATTGAACACCATTCCTTCTTTTGCATTCGTCCCGATCTGTGTGTTCGTAATGAGTGCAATATGATCCAGCTTCTCCACGCGCTCCGCCAGAAGGGTTGCACCACGCGAGATGAGAAAGTCCGCATCTGCCGGGGGGTAAATCTCCAAATGCGGCAGTTTCTCCTGAACTGCCGCGAGCGCAAGGGGAACGTTAGAGCTGCCGCCCACCATCACAACCGTGTCAATGTGTTCGATGCCCTTCTCAGCAGCCTTATCCAGCGTATGCTGCATGATTTCCACCGTGCGGTCAATGTCTGGGCGGATCATATCCTCAAACTCATCACGGGAGAGATATGCCTCGAAGATCTTTTCCTCCCCGTCAATGGTCAGGCGTATGTCCCTCTCCACCTCGTTCTCATCCGACAGCGCCTTCTTCATCTGATCCGCTGCACGCTGTACCGGCGCTATAATTCGCTGGTACGCAACGTATTCATCCCCCTCAAGTTCCTGCGCATCTTCTTTGGTGGGGAAACTATAGGCATACTGTTCCTCGATGCGCTCGATCAGATATGACTCAATGCGCTCCGTCAGGAGATTGCCCCCGAGCGTATTGTCTCCGCCTGTCGCGATCTCCTTGAAACTGCCCATCTGCCGCTGCACCACGGATACATCAAAGGTGCCGCCGCCGAAATCATAGATTAGAACAGTGATATCATTTTTATCAAACTCGGTGTAGCGATGCAGATAGTCCGTTGCGGCAGCCGTCGGCTCCTTCGTGATCTTGACCTCCAGCCCGCAGTCGCGCGCCGCCCGCTTTGTCGCATTTTTCGCGGTCATGGAGAATTTTGCAGGCACGGTGATGACAGCGCGCTCGATTGTCCCGTCAATCCCCCCAAACTCTTTGATAATGGTATCCTGCATTCCATTGACAACTTTCTGCAAGAACCGCTTGACAACCTCACGCGGTTTCAGAAAAAAATGATCTCCGTTTTTTGCCGTTATTTCATAGCGACGCCCATGATCGGATAAATCGGACTTAAAATTTGCCAACACCGCCTCAGGATGCAATACCATCTCCGCAGCAGCGCTTTGCCCGATGACCCACTCTGACGCACTCTCGAAGTAAATCACGGAGGGGATAATCTTCTCCCCATTGTACCTAAGCTGCTTCAGCTTGCCGCTTTTCTTCCCCGTATAGGAAACAATCGTCGTCGTCGTACCGAGGTCAATGCCGATTGCCTTTACATGCTTCTTGTCCATGCTTATGATTCCTTTCTTGCACCATACAGCCGCATATAATTCATCCGCATTGTCGGCTTTCGTCCGATGATGCCGAATGGATGCTCCCAATAGAGCTGCTGCCGTGCCGCCACATCGAGGAAGATCATACGGAGCAGTTCCATACAGTCCGCATCGGCATCGTTTTCGGTCTGTGGCAGATGGATCAAAAAAATGCGGTCGGTCTTGTAAAAATAGACGGACGCTGCCGGAAATAATGCCTTGACCGCCTCTCTGAAATACAGGCGGCATCCTTCTGATTCCTCTTGGCGGCGCAGGAAGCCCACAACAATCCGCTTTCGCTCAGAAGACAGTCGCCCATATCTGCTTTTGATCTCCTCGCCGAAATGTCCCTGTACGAGTTGGCGGTGCAGTTCATCCTCGACAAGCAGCTCTGCCGACATCCCTGTAAAGCGGTCAAGCTGCGCCAAGAAGTGCAGCAGACAATGTGACAGCGCACGTATCTCCTTGTTGCTGCTCTCCCATAGATCCTGCCGCTCGAGCAGCGGATAAAGAACATCGGCTAGACGCGGCAGCGGATTCACAACAACCGTATTGGCACTGCGACGGCTGATCTCAAGCGGCGGCGACGACTCCCGCATGGAGGTGTCGAGTATGTATGATGTATCCGTGTTGTAATTCTGCCACAGATAGTCCATCACTGCACCCCCACCCATTGAAAGTCCGGATAGCGTCGTTCCAGAAAGGAAAGAACAAAATTTGCATAGTCATTCAAAAACGCAGCATCGCCGGAGAACAAAATATATGCGTATGGTAAATTTCGGTTCTTCCCATACAGTTGCTGCTCGCGGCGCACATCGGTCACTCCATAAGCAAACTGTTTTGCGTATCGACGGATGATGTTCTGATCTTTGGAGCGCATAGAGTACGCGTTCCAAATCTCCCTGCGTCCGCAGGCGCTCCTTTGGAAAGACAATCTCCCTTCGTTCCCCGTCCATATTGGAAAACAGCGTTCTGCCCCAATCCTCCGCGTGATATTTCTCAAACGTATCCATGCCCCCGACAATCCGCATGGAGATACAGTCCTCCGACAGCTCTTTTTCCGTAATCAGTATAATCCGCTTGTTTTCCGTATCCTTGACCGCAGAAACGAGATGTTTCTGCTCCACCTGCGCGGGGCAGATAAATTCACGTTCATTTACATTGCCGAATTCGTAGCGGTAAATTGGACGATCCCCATAAGGCGCAAAGAAGGAATGACCTTTTTCCTCTACTGGATGATAGGGCGGCGGCGACAGCTCTTTCCTTTGGATGTTCCACATCAGTACGGTATCGGATTTAATTTTATCCGCCAAACAATTTTCCTCAAAGCGATATGGTGCAATGCCGGCATCTTGTAGCAGGTCGGCAATAGTGCTGTCCTCGCTTGAGATCTGTATTTTTACGGCACGACGTGCATACGGCGAGAACAGGACAGGCGTTGCAATGCCGTACATCTCCGCCATATCGAAGAGTTCCCGTTCACGCTCAATAAAGCGCAGATATGGGGCGAGGCGATAGCGGAAGGGGATTTCCTTTCCCTGCATGTTGATACGCCCCTCGTACGGATAGTCATTGTCGCGTTCGTTCGCACAGAGTTCCGCCACCTCCTCATAGGGGCAGTCGAGGAAATACGTTCCCTTTATGTCAATGTGGAGCGCTTCGCCGAGCAGATTCTCGCCGCTGTCCTCTTCCTCCCGCAGACCGATAATGCGGTGGAGTCCACTCGTCTCGGTGGATTTCACCGCCGGCACCAGTGCGGTGACAACATTCCAGTCCCAGCTCCAAGCACGGCGGAGATTCGCGTCTTCGCGCAGAACAGTCTCTCGGATCTCATGCCATACCTTTTCATTGCGCGCCGAAAGTTCCTGAAACGCTGCGTTTAGCAGCTCTTTCCACTCCGGCGAAAGTTCTGTCCGCTCCACGATATACTGCAATTCATCCCGCTTGGATTTCATTATCTTGCCCCCTCAGCCGATATTTACAACAGATCCGCCCAGTGAAAGAGGAGCACCTTTTGCCTGAATATTGATCTTGCCGCCACCCGCAATATTGACTGCCCCTTGTGCTTCCAATCCAATCTCTTTTCGCGTATTCCCGAGGATTCCCTGCTCATTCCAAACCATTTCGTTGCCGACGGCATTGATACGTATGCCTTTTGCCTCCAATGTAAGCTCCGTTTTTCCCTGCCGCAGAAGAATGCGATCCTTCTCCATCGTGATTTTGCTCTCACCTACGGTGATCTCTATCTTGTCATCGTCCATCAGCACAGTATGCTCGCCGGAGGCAATTTTCAGTGCCTTTTCCTGGAAAAAGATACGGCGCTTCGTATTGTTGCCGATATATTTTTCTTCTATTTTTTGACATTCCTCCGCCAGTACATTCTCGCGCAGAGCAGATGCCGCATATATGCCCTCATTGGAAAAGATGACAGTTACCTTGTCGCCGACATCGGGCAGGAAGACAATGCCTCCCGCCGTGCCCGTATAGGGGCTTTGGTATGGGATCCACAGCCGCACCTGATCCATGTCCTGTATCTGCTCCTTAGAGAAGGAGACCTGTATGCGCCCCTTGTTTTCAGGATCTTTGTTATTTTCTACTTTTCCTTGCAAATACAGTGTTTTTTCCAAATGATTTGTTTCGTACGGCTCATACTTCCAAGGTGCATATGGCTCGAGCCGATAGCAGAATTCATAGACAGCATGCTCAAAATAAACGCGCAGCCCGCAGATGACGTATTCACCATTTTCCTGCGGGATCTTCACCTTTGCGCCGAGTGGCAGATACTTCTTGAGCGTCAGTGAGATTTCTTTTCTGCCCTGTTTCCTCTTCGTTGCTTCATAGCGGATAACATCATCTTCCGCTATCGTATGAGCGGCATCGGACAATGTTTCCGCAAGCACAATTGTTCCCCTCCCCTGTTTCGTATCCTCGACCCAGAGGGGAACATCCATATAGGCGGCGATTCTACGCAGGAACGCAAAATTCGTCTCCTGATTTTGCAGAATCGGCGGCGCGTATTGCTGTGCCACTAATGCTTTCGATAATTGTAAATCCGTTTTTATAAGTGCGAGTTGGGCGGTGGAAAGCACCGTACCCAACTTCTTTTGAGGGTTCTGCCAGATGCGCGTATGGGCTTCCTCATCTTCGGCGACGGAGTTGGATACGGCACGTACTTCGATCTCTGCTGCGTGCAGCGTCCTGCGCAGACGCACCTCCTCAACCCTGCCGACAAAGATGCAGACAGGCTTTTCGTTCTCGTCATACTCTGCCTGTATCTCCTTGCCCGACAAGGCGAGGAACGCGTCTTCCTCCGCAGGATTGATCGCGGCACAGAACGTGCAGACACTGTGCGCGTCGCGGGATTTTGTCACGGTGAACTCCGTCAAATAGTAGATATTCTCAAAGCCCTTGATCCGCATCCGACAGCCCTCACTCTCTCATATCAGCCTTTGCGCGCCCATTCCCAGTCGGTAGGCCAGTCGCTGAGAATATCAATATTATCAAGATTATTTTCCGCCTGCGTCAGATGCAGTTCAAAGCGGTCTCTCTCACTCTCGTCACTGCCATCACAACCATATACCTCGTTGTAGTCCACCACAAAAACATTCTTGATGGTATAAACAACCTGAAAGGTATTATCTCCCTCCTTTACAGCAATACAAACGTCCCGATAGGCTGTGTCTGAACTACGGTTACGTGCCCATTCGCTGAGCTTGCGCAGTTTCTTCGTTAGTTCCGGATTCTTAGAAATTTCCCCTTTGATCACAATCTTTGCCAACATACTGCTGGACTTCTTCTTCACATCATTATCAATGGTATCAAATAGAATATCCACCGATTTAATGGTCTTTGCCTCGTTCTTACTATTTTCAGAGACTTCCGTAAAGCTTCTAAGATCGCTGCCGATACAGATGAGATCCTCAAGTTCTTTATCTTTTGTTGCAATCGCAATCTTAAATCCATCCATGATATTTCCTCCTTACTTATGCCTTTTGCTCAACATTGATTTCGAGATTATCCAATACGGCATCCAGTGCAGACAGGCTGATTTTCAGCTCCGGCTTACCTGTCTCAGGATTATCTTCAAGAGCAATCGTCTCGTTCTCGTACAGGAGCACATTGACATCGTTCTTATGCTCCTTGCTCTCGGTTGCCCTCTTCCACTGCGCCACATGCCCTTTTATGAAATCCTGCTCTATACCACGACGCGTCTTATCCCGCATGGTATTATAAACAGCGCGGATATAGTCCTCGACCAAGGTGACATAAATCGGGCGGTATCGGTCACTATTTGGACTCTTGTAGAACGTATTGGCGGTATACACATAGGTATTTTGAACGTCGCCCATCGCATCCCCGGAGAAGACAAAGCCCATGCGATCCTCGTTAATCGCAGACCTGAGCGCCTCGTTGAAGCCGAAATATGCCTCTCTGTTGAACTTCGTAACGAGTTTGTCATTCACCTTCTCGAGATCAATCCGGACACAGGGCAGTTCACGATGTACGGAGAACTTGCGTGCCAACAGATAGGAATGCTGCTGACTGCCCACGAGAAGCCCGCCCGCAACATAGGCAGCATCGATGTAGACACCTGGAATCGCCAATCGCTCTGCCTCGTCATGTTCAAACAGCTTGATATTCCTCGGACGGGTCAGTGTGAAGTTCGGATAGGCATAGACCGCATGCTTATTCTTCAGATCTCCCAGTGTCTTCCGCTTTTCCTCCACATACTTCGGTGTCATCAGGAAGTTATTCTCCTGATTGGCCTGGAAGCTGAATATGGTCATGATACGAGCTTCGTCCATCATGCCCAGCAACTGACGCAGCGCATTCATCGAAACCGGCGCCGAGGTTATGGGACGTGGTGTCGAGGCTTTGTCAAAGGCACCATCAAAGTAGTCGTCAGCGAGCAGATCTTCTTCCTCATCCTCCTGACTGATGGCACCAGCAGCCTCGGACACACGCGGAACAATGGCAAACCAAACGCGCTTGTTCACCGTATCGTGACCGACGCGCAGCAAGAATTTACGGAATCCGTCACGGAACTCCTTCATTAGGCGGTCGACAGAACAATTTGTAACGATCAGACCGTCGCTCAGTTCTCCATTCACCGTAGCATGGTCAAAAAACGCCTGTACACCGAGAAGTTTTTCGACCGTCTCCGTCATGGTCTGAATGAAATTTGCTTTCGCATCCTGATAAATTTTTTCATAAGCGGCTCTGCGTGCCTTCATCTCACCAAGTTCCATCGGAGGCAGCAGTGCCCCTGCCCCGCCGCTCTGATTGAGGGGAGCATAGGTGGAAACAATGAGAGCACGCACAAACTCATTTTGTGAAGATACACGGCGGTCATAATCACTCGCGATCACATCCGACAGCTCTTTCCGTACAACGCCCGGCAACCGTTCCTGAGGACTTTCCACCACGACATCGGCAGATACAACCTCTTCAAGCTCCAACGCTCCATCACTTCTAAAGCAGAGCTGATAGCCGGCGGGAGGCAGTGCGCTTTGAGTGCCGTCATTTCCCTCAATTGTCGGCAGGCTTTTCTGTGCAAGGTCGATTTTCTTGTCAAGATCCGCCATGGCAAGCGGCAGGAGATTCAGCGGCGATTTTACATACTGATCCCGCACCTGCCGCACGCAGCCGTTAAATTTTCGCTGCGCCTCATCTGTACTCTCTCCCTTTTCCAGACATTCATAATATCTGTTCCGCGCGCCTCCGAGCCGCTTACGCAAGCTCATCGCGTCCTCCACGGCCTGCTTCGGTTTCAGCTGATCGAAGAATTCCTCATAGTTAAACTCCACCTCGGAGGCATTGCACTTCTCCTTGGAGCGGTAGAGGCTCAGGAGCATTCTGTAATAGCTTTGATAGGCAATATCCACCTCGACCGCACCAGGCGTATATGTTGTGGAGTAAGTAAAATATGGTTTTGCACCATCCGTAGACACCGTTTCGTATATTTTCGGAGCAAACTTCTCTAAAAACTCATCAAAACTGTGAACAACCTGTTTTTCCAGCACGTCACGGTATGCCGACTCTCCTGCCGGATCATCGTATGTAGACAAGATACTACAAATATCGCTTTTGCTGTCATCAAATTCCTCAAACAGAATACTACGATGTGTATTCTTTTCCATTACTTAATCCTCCTTAACTTCAGAAAAATCTACATTGCTCAGGGCGGCTTTTGCAAGCGCTTCCTTCAAGCTGTGGGTCACGATGATGTCATAATCCCATACATCCGCCAATTTGAAAATACGGTAGTTACCGACCGCAGATGCGTTGATCCGATAGCGGGCAATCCCGTATTCATCCTTTATCAGCTCCTTTCCCTCGCTCTCATCCCCGTCCTCATCGAGCAGACGCATATATGCCTCCCGCACGGCGCGGATGCGCGGCGGCAGAGCAAGTGTATACTCCTCATGAATCCCCGTGGCGGCATCGACCAGATCAATCGGCTTATAAAAGAGATTGTCCACCCCCTGCGCATCCAATATGCGCTTGAACGCGCGGGAGATCAGCGGCACCCCGTCATGATAGAGAAAATCGGGGAAGATCAGGCCGCCGTCCTCGGCAATCTCGACTATCATCGGCTTATGGTCGAGGAACTGAAAGGACGAAGTCTGACAGGCGAAAGCAATCTGGCGAATCTGTTCGCCGGGGCGCACAAAATCATCCAAATTGGTGTCCGCAGTCATGCGGTAGAAATATGCCATCACATCACCTCCGAATCGAGCCCCGCTTCTTTTCTCCGCCGCCGAATCATCAACACCGGGCTGGTATAGGCGGAAGCAGGACGATCTCTCAGCCAAACGAGGATTTCGGTATCATTCTGCTGCAAAAACTTCATACCGTCACGCCCTGTTTCCCGCACATCCGGCGGAAATTGATACATCTTCTCCACCGCAAAGGGCAGAATCGTTCGGGGCGTATCATCCAGATAGATGAAATACACGACATTTTTACAGAAGTCAATGCAGTCCCACCGCCATCTCTCATCCGACAGATTCAGTATGATCGTGCCCTTGGGATTCAGCACCAGACTATTTTTCTGCTGTGCGATCGCCTCGGTAAAATGCTCCAGACGATAGCATTCCAACGAAAGCTGTGTTCCCTCTTTATGCACGGTAACTACCTTGGCGGTACGAGGTAACGCATAGGTATAGCGATATGCCTCCTTCGAAACAAAGTAGGGGAAGCTGTGGTGGGGCTTTCCCACATCGGTAAACGCTGCCAGCTTGGATTTAATCTCAGCGGCTATATGGTCTAATTTACCACATAGTTTTTGCTTTTCCTGCTCTGTGGCATAACATATCATCTGACGATCTTTTTTCGCCATGAGGCGCTGTTTTAATTTTTCGATTTCCGTCTGTACCAACTCGGCATAGGTCTTGATATCGGACGGGACAAGCTTTTTCTTATTGCGGATGCCGACCTGACGGCAGATCTCCGCCTTTTCCTCAATATCAAAGCGATAGCTGTGCCCGCCCACATGCCACTGCACACGTGATTCGCTCATTACATCGTAGGCACTGACGCTTTTCATATGCTCCACATCAGGATAATCCTCGGGATAGCCAACGAGCATGATGCAGTTCGCATAAGCGTTGATGTCATATCCGCAAAAATGCGCGAGGCGCACGAGTTCGGGAATCTGCTTAAAGACCTGATTGCCGGAAATCAAATGATGTGCCGCATACCGCCATTTATTTTCCTTGCTGTCCCCGAGCGGCACGACCACCTCATCGAAATAGCGGTCATAGCGATCCGTATGGGGCTTGGCGGCATTGTAGTTCTTCCGCAGGATCATGGAGTCATTGTCAACCGCTGGTGGGTCGTTATCCAGACGATAGGTACAGTGCACACACTCCGCTTTACGCGGACTGCACGAGCAAAGCATTCCCGCACGGAACGAGGGAACATCTTCCTCCGTCGGAGCTGCCGCTGTTTTTTCGGCGGCAGCTTCTTCCTCTTGCGGAGTATTTTTCTTTGCAAGAGCAGGATTTTCCTGTGTCAACGGGACGGCAGCAGCGGATGCGGTGGTCGTTTTCCCCATGCCCGCTTCCTTTTGCATTGTCTGTTCCGTCGCCTTAGTTTTTTCCCGTACAGGCCATACAATCGCAGGGACTTTAGCGTTATGCGCCGCGCCGTAGATGATGCGGTTGTCGGAGCCGGAAGTGGATGGTGTTACCAGTTGTCCGACAGAACATACAGCTTTGGCGGACGTTGTCAAAAGAGGCATCCCGGCACGATGTATGACACCATCGAGCAATGGGCTTATTGTACAGGGACAAGGAGCAGGTCCGGCAGGTGTCTGAATAAAGCTGCAAGGAATGGGGGTCTGCTTTGGACAAAGGACAGCCTCCGATGTCAGAAGTTTCCTGCCTTTATATTTTGCTTTTCCATTTGCCGTTTCCTGCGCTCGAAACTGCATTCCAAGCGGGCATTTGAACACCGCCGCCTCGGTTAAATACTCCGTACCCATAACTTACTCCAGTTCAATACGAACGGGATCACACTTATCTACGCCACCGGCCGCAAGTTCGCTCTCATCGCGGGCAATCATATACTCGATCACCCGCGACTCAACGGGTCTGATATATACAAACGCATTCGGATCGGGATGCTCGATGGAGATATGCTTCTGCTTGGCGATCGTCATGGGTGCATCGCCCGTCGCCGCCTCGGGGCGATCCGTATAGAGGATGTCGAATGCCCCGCCGGCATCAATG
>QWCT01000741.1_pt1 | contig 19821 bp, 29 predicted proteins | sample 1972681 | NCBI WGS metagenome assembly QWCT01 (sample SAMN09866701, study PRJNA288562) | Human oral metagenome isolate pre3_saliva, whole genome shotgun sequencing... | isolation source: mouth | host: Homo sapiens | place: USA: California | reverse complement strand
TCAGGAAATCTAAATTCAACTTTCCAAATCCATTATTTTTCAAACTTTGATGAGTTATATGCTCGCTATTTTGAAAAAAATCACCCAGAAGGTGTCGAATGGGTAGGAGATGTTGAACTTATTCAAGATGGGAAAGTAATTTCAAATCATCAATTTACTTCAAAGACCCTTTTTTTTGAAGATGCTTATGAAGACATTGAAAAACAAGTGTTAAAATTTATTGATGATAACTTTGTAGATTCAAGCTCTGTTAAGTACGAATCTACAATGCGTTTAGAATGTTAAAACAAAGAGGTGGTCTTCCACCTCTTCTTTAAGGAGGAAAAAATGATTGCGATTTACAACTATTTAACAGAAGCTAACTTCAAAGATGTGGTTAGCAAAATGGAAGAAAAAGGGTATCCAATAATTAACCCTGAGTCACCAGTAGTGTTTATATCCCCTAAAGGTGAAGGCGATATTTTCTTAAAATCAATATTTAACATCTACAATAAAAAGTTTGAAAGCTCGTTTACAACACGCGCGCACGAAAAAGAACTAGGTGTTACTTTACCTTCAGGTGATAAGAAGTTCGAACAGTTTTTGGTTGATAAAGAACCGATTGCCCCATTGATGGGGACGGACTTTGCTTCTACTAAAAAAGGCTTATGGTCTGTTGAAAAAGAAATTATTCCGAATAATGATGAGGATACTGATTTTAGCCCTCAACATTACGAAGAAGAGCTATTAGTAAACAGTCAAGGCATGACAGCTTTCGAAGCTTTGAAAGAAGGACTCTCTTATATCTTAGGCGATTTTTCTCAAGAGCAATTGGATGACTTACCATTTCTTGCTAATGAGTTAGACCTCAATTTTGAAGTAAAACATGTTTTTGTTCAAGATTGGGGAACAACGATTACGACAATTCGTAAAACTAGTAAATTCCAGTTAAGAAATAAATACGGAGACTGGTTTAGACCTTTTGTTGTAATTTATGATAAGAATGAAAGAAAAGAAGTTTTCTTTGATTTTTCTTATAATTATCCAGGAATGGTTGCAGAATTGTTCAAAATCTTGCCAATGGACTTGAAAGATATAGAAAATCTCGATGTTTATCTACCTTACTGCAAGGCAGATGGTTCAAAAACAGGAGAGATGCTTACTACTCATCCTAACCTCAAAAAAGCGTATGACCATGCTTTATATTTAGATGAAAATCTAAAAGAAGGGCGGTGTTAGTATGAAAGACGTTTTTTATGAACTTGTCTCTCAAACTGAAGGTCACATTGGGTACTTTAAAGAGTTGCACCATATTGCAGAATACTTAGAAGATAGCCTTCAAGATGTATTCAAAGAGTATTGCGCAGACCGTAAAAGTAACGATTACGAAAGCGTTCAATTGAGATTGACAGTTGCTTTGTTAAGGGATAAAAAATGCGGAACAAGTTTCGCAATAAAAAATCTTATTCGAGGACATTACGCTCCGCTACATGTTAAAAGAATTAACTTTTGGCATCCAAATCGGACTATTTAATAAATCCTCGAAAGAGGTAAAGGAGGAAAAAATTATGGCTATTTACTTGTTGTATGATTGTAACGATTGGAGAAACCAGTCTTCTATGGACGCAACATCCCCAATCGCTGTCGCTACTTCAAAAGAAGAATTTGAAGTGATGTTAGCGAAAGATTTAGATGAAGATGCAAAGCATCTCTCTGATGATAATATGAGTGTTTTCTTGACTCTTGAAAAAGAAGGAGATTTATACTCAGAAGATGTTTTATCTGAAGTTTACGATGCTTATGATGAACAACGCATCGAATACAAACACATTGTAGTTCTTGAAGAGGGCTACAACGTTAATTAAAAACAAGAACAAAAACAGACTTTTTATAAGGTCTGTTTTTTTATTTTATTTTTTGTGGCATACTAGTAATATGAACATAATTGAAGAAGTAGAGCGCTAATCTTAAAAGGCTATCTACTTTTTTATTTTTTGTTTAAATAAAATAGCCTTTTAAGGCAGGAGGAAAAACAAATGGCAAACGAAACGATAGTGGATGGGGAAGTTACCTTCCACGGAGATGTAGCAGGAATTGCTACATTTGTTAGGATGAATAATAGCTTTTTAGCTTATCATCCAAAAGCAAAAGATAAAGGGGTTGGTTATTATACCAATCTTTTTACAGAAGATGGACGATTTTTGATAGATGAATCAGAAATTACTCAATATTTAAAAAAATCCAAAACTTTTGTTTTGGCTGGGTGTGGTCGCAATAACTATACCACCAATATTGAGTACCAGTTGAAATGGTTACTCTCAGGGTTGAAAAATTATTACTTTTGTAATCAAACCTACCTTAAGGAAGAAGTGGCTAAAGTACAATAATGAATTTAAAATTCGACGTGTTAATCCGTGATAATGCGGAGTTTAATATTGAATCACTTTGTAAACAAAAGGATAACCGACCTACCTTAAAAGGTAGAGTCGGTGGAGAGGATGGATTTGATGTTACTATCTATCTTAATAAAGTGATGGAAAAGGGCATAGTTCTAGTAGCTTCAGAAGATTCTTTCGAGGAATTTAAAGTTTCTGATTTGAATTATGGAAATGTTTTTGGTTCATCTGAAGATTATAATGTCTTCTGTATCAAAACAAGAATCCACTTCAAAGAAAGTAACCAAATTTTTGAAATTTTCTTAGACAGAACAGAACTTGAAGCTGTATTTAAAGTACAGAAATTTTTAGTTCCTGTTATTTACCAAGTTTGGGGTGAAGTTGAAATTGAAGCTTCGTCAGTAGAAGATGCTCGTAAAAAACTTGCTGATAAAAACTTTGTTGCGGAAATGCGTTTACCAGACGAATCTCATTACCTTGATGATTCATATATGATTGATGAAGAAGGTGAACTAAAAAATGTAGATACTGGTGAAACTTTCCCTATCTGCGAAGAATAAAAATAAAAAAAGAAAAGAGCTATTTTAGCTCTTTTTTTGTTTTTTTAAAATTGACAATTCTCTTAAAATGTTGTATTATATTTTTATAAATAAAAAAGATAAACAATAAACATTCCAAGGAGCATAAAATGGAGCATGAACAATTAAATCTTTTTGGCAACCAAGAATCTTTGAAAGACGAAGTTAGCTCAGAGGTAAACCCTAAACAAAAAGATAAAGCTTTGAGTAAAACATTATTTGTAATAAAAGATGGAAAAGAAGTAGATTTATCAATAGATGAAATTTTTGATAAAAAATTTACAAAAATAAGAGCTATCACCTATTCCATTGATGCCAATTTTATCAATAAATATCTATCGCATTTCAATGACATGGAAATTATCGTTGGGATTCAAGATATTGCTGTTCAGACAAGAGGTTTTGAAAACATCAGTTTAGTTTCTCAAAATGCAATAAATAGGGCAAAACTTGGAATGAAGCATGATGTCACAAATACTTTTCAAAGCATGAGTAGAAACAACCAAGAATCTATTATAAATGGTAGATATAGATTCAAAGTTCCTTTGACAGCAACTATTCATACAAAATTGTATTTATTGTCAAACGATGACGAAACAGAAACTCGTTCTATAATAGGGTCAGCTAATTTATCTGAACAAGCTTTTAATTCATCAACCAATCAACATGAGTTAGTTGTAATAGAGGATAATGCTACAACTTATGAGATATTCAAACGTTATTTTACCAATATTTCTAAAATAAGTGTAGATTATTTCAACAAAGCTTTAACATCAAAAGCTAAAGAAAAAGGGAAAAAGAAGCGTTCAGACAACGAAAGCATTATGACTCCGATAACATTTACTCCTCAAGAGCAAATGGGCATAGAAGTTGCATCTTTGAATCAATACTATAACGACTTAGCAAATTCTACATTTAGCGAAAACCCTAGTCAACAACAAAATATTTTTGAAGGACTGGTCAATTCTGTTAATTCTATAAGTCATATAAAAGCAGAAATTGATAAAGATAAGAAAGAATCTGTTCAAGCAATAGAATTAACTAAAGAAATTTTTAACACTAAGAAAAACGATATAAAAATGCTTTCAGATAAATCTAAAATCGAAAAAATAACGAAAAAAATTAGTGTAAAAATAGCTGATAAAGAAGAGTTAAATGAACTAGATAGACCTCTCCTTGTCTCTGCTCCAGAATTAAGAGTTTATAATCAGACTGGATTGTTTTTATCAAACACAGAGAATAACGTCATCAGAAAACCTTTGGGTGAATTAGCAAGCGATGACGAAATATCTAATTCTATCAAGACAATTCAAAAGCTAATACAAAATTATGAAAACTATGTTGTAGGTTATGACCATTCTTATGGGACTAGGGTGATAGAAGCTATTTTATACGCTTTTGTAAGCCCATTTATTTGGGAAATAAAAGGCAAGCCTGAATTGGTAGATGGCGCTCGAACAATTCCTCAATTTATGATTCTAGGAGGAACAGCAAATTCAGGAAAATCTAAACTATTAACAATCATCAAGAAAATGATGGGATTATATGGTTCGCAGAATTGGTATCTTTATAGTGAAATATGCCAAGGAGATAGGTATAAAGCCAGTAAAACTATTGAATTTATGAACGCTTGCATGATTGAAGAGAATGTTAATCCTTTTCTTGTTGATGAATTAGATGCTGATTTCTTTTCTAATCAAAATAGAGGTGAAAACTTAATTGTAAACACTTCCAATTTTTATGATAATAACAGAAGACAAATGCCAGCGTTCATTGGTACTACAAATGCCTTAGACTATTCAATGAATGAGAGAGGTAAAAGTAGAACTTATTACTTAAAGATTGACCGTGTATTTGATGACAAACTTCAAAAACATTCTTTGGAAGCGTTTAAATCTTTATTAGATGAAATTGACGACAAGTTGTTCCAAGATTTCATCGTAAGATTTAGCAATAAATTAAGTGATGATTCTCTTAATTGGGCAGTTTACTCTTCAAATTCAAACACTGGTTCTGTTGATTTTCTATACTACGCTAGAGAAATTTTTAAAGAATATTTCGAAATAGCAGGGATTCGTCTTCCTGAATGGTTTCCTTTGCAACGTTATGATGATAAAAAGGAAACAGACAAAGAACTTTGGCGTAAACAATATGAATATCATAAAGAAAAATTCAAAATTTCTTCTGATGGAACAATTTATCTGTTTAATCTAAAAGAGTTGGATGAATACGAGATTTCTAACAGGTATGGTAAGGAACGGAAACCTTCTGATTTTTATAGACAAAGCATGCCCCAAAAACATCTTGTTACAACAAGTGGAACTGACATTATTGAAATCAAGGTAGATTCTTTCCACAAATGGATTGGAGTTGACAAACCTAAAACTAGCTTATTCAAAAAACTATTTTCAAAAAAATAAAAGATGGAAGATTCCATCTTTTTTTATTTTAAAACTAAAAATTTTTGTACTTTTCCCTAGACAGTGGATAAACCCTTGATTCGTCTGAGTTTAAGGTGTAATGTTCACTCTCTAAAAAATGTACTTTATAAATGAAATGTACTTTATTTCAAGGTTGAATAAAGTACATTTTTTGTTCTAGCAGCTTAAATGTATAAAATACAAATTAAACTTTTACCAACCCCCTTGTAAGCCTACAAATCTTGAACAATCAAGGTTTAGGTTTTCGGCAATAGTCGTTTTTACTAAAATTTACATTTGAAAAAATTTCAGTTTTCACTTTGATAAGGTACACTTTAGACAATTTTTGACGAAAAAAATTTTTTAGTTATTGTTTATTCACGAACTTTGATTGACAAAAGCTCTACTAAATGGTCTAATAGTTATATAAATACAAAAAATAAATTGAGGTTCACTATGAAATGGATTCGCATTATAACAGGTGATATTACTGATTTTGAAGGAGATGTAATCGTTAATCCAACCAATAGCTCTCCATTCCTTCGTGGAGAAGGTAGTTTGGATGCAATTATCACCCAAAAAGCTGGACAAGTCTTACTTCCAAAAGAAGAATTAGCTGTCGGAGAAGTTATTTCTACACCTCCTTATAATTTTACTTCTGTCAAAGCTATTTACAACACGGTAGGTCCACGATACAAGGAAGATACATGGATTGAGGATAAAGAATTGCTCCGTTCTTGCTACCGTAATTGTATGGAGTTATTACTGAAGGACGGATACAATTGCTTTCCCATTGATTAGCACTGGGACTTTTGGTTGTCCAAAAGAAGAAGTGCTATCTTTAGCAGTTGATGAAGTAAATCGTTTTATTAACGAACATAAAGATGAATGTGACAACATTAAAGTTGTTCTTTATAATCATTACAAGGATACTAATCTAGATGAATAAGAATTTACAACAATGGTTTAATCTTTTAAGCCTAGAACAAGTTGCCCACATAAAAAACTTGATGGCTTCTATCTATGACCAAGAAGAAACCCCTATTTATCCTTTAAAAGAAAATGTGTTTAAAGCGTTTGAGCTGACAAGCCCAGAAGAAGTTAAAGTGGTTCTTTTAGGTCAAGACCCTTATCATACTCCTGGGCAGGCTCAAGGACTAGCATTTTCACTTCCAGACAACGCTCCAACTCAACCTAGTATGCGAAATATTCTAAAAGAGTTAGAGTCTGACCTTGGAGAGAGTCGCTATTCTCAAGACTTAACTTCGTGGGGGGAGCAAGGTGTTTTACTGCTTAATGCTAGTTTGACAGTGAAAGAAGGACAGCCCAATTCAATGGCGAAAGATTGGGAGCAGGTTACAAAGTGGTTTATTGAAGCTATTGATAACTTGCCTCAACCAATTGTTTTTATCTTATGGGGTAAAAATGCCCAATCTTTTATGCCGATGATAAAACATAAAGATATTATTTACTCAGCTCATCCTAGCCCCTTCTCAGCAAGCAGAGGTTTCTTTGGCTCAAAACCATTTAGCAAAACAAACCAATTGCTAAAAGAACACAAAATCAAAGGGATTGATTGGGTTCACTAATAAAAGGAGTGTAAAAAATGGTAAAAATAGACGTAGTTAAAGGTGATATTACAGATTTCCAAGGCGATGTTATCGTAAACGCTGCTAACAAGTGGTTGCGTGGTGGCGGTGGGGTAGATGGAGCGATTACTCAAAAGGCTGGTTCAGCTCTTCTCATCCACACACAAACATTAGGTGGTTGCCCTACTGGAGAAGTAAAATCAACTCCTTCATTCAGGATGAAAAACGTGAAGGCGATTTATCATGCTGTCGGTCCTATCTATAAAGAGTATCAGGATGAAGAAGCTGAGAGGTTATTAAGGTCTTGTTACTGCAATGCTATGAAGTTACTGTTAAAGGATGGGTATAAGAGAATAGCTTTCCCTTGTATCTCCACAGGAGTTTATGGCTATCCACTCACAAAAGCGTCTTTCATTGCTATTGATGAAGTTTTACAATTTATCAAGCAACATAAAGAAGAAGTTCAAGATGTTGAAGTTTCATTCTATTGCTTTGATGAAATTTTAGAAGCTTTATATAAAGAACAGTTGTTCCGTCTTGAGCAGGATGGAGTAGAGGTAGGGCTTGATGGATAATACGGCAATTTATATAAGTTCTAAGGTATTACTAAACCCAGGCATATATGCTTTTAAATATGCTCTTGTCAATGAAAAACCCAAAAAGAATTTTTCTGTTGCTATTTTAGGATATATTATTACAGAGAAAAAATATAAAACAATATCAAAACCTTACATTGACTGGGACAAAGTTGATAGTCACATTTATTCGATTAAAGAACTAACAAAAGAAGAATATGAAGAATACATAAAAGGAATCGCAAAAAACAAAAAAGAGGTATAATCCTCTTTTTTTATTTTTTATTTAATATTTGAACAGCTTGCCTAATCATTTTTTGCGTCAATCCTGCATCAAGCTCATTTTCTCCGTAAAAACTTGTGCGTAATAGATTATCGCTTAATTTTAACGAATCGTAATTAAATAATTCATCATCTAAGATTACAAAGCGAGTAACTTTGTGTTTTTTAATAAATTCTAAAATATCTTCAGCTCTACGATTATTTGGGGTATCTGGAAGCAATGCGCTAATTTTAAGACCTCTTTCGTTTAATGCTTCAATCAATTTTTTAGTGCTATTGCTATAAGCTTTAAGAGAGAAGAAATTCTTACTAATGTTGTACCGCCAAGTAGAAGTTAAAACGATTTTTGCACCTGTTTTATTAACAATTTTCGCGAGATAATCTAATCTAAAATCATCCAGAACTTCGTCCCTATATTTAGTGTAAGAAGTGTTCAAAACTCCATCAACATCTAAAAAAATAACTTTTCTCATTTTTGTTTCCTTTCTTGTATTTCTTGCTACTAAGAGCAAAAAATGATATAATCAATTATATAAGATAGAAAGGAATTTTGCAAATGTCAACTGAACACGATGTTTACGAAAATGAAGATTTGAACATTTTTGATGGTAAAGAAGAAGTAGAGACAGAAGGTGGGAAGAAACATTCTTACCTTATGGATGAGAGAGAAACCGTGCTTTTATATAGTGAGATTGATAACGCATGGACTATTTCTACAAACGTGCGTAAGCATATTACCAAACTCATGAAACGCCCAGAAACCTATAAGGTTATTCGTGAAGAAAAAGATGAAGAAACAGGGCGTACTATTTATATTGAAGTCTTAGTGGATGATTTAGCTAATGTGACTTTATCCCCATTCCCACGTCCAAAAGTAAAACGTGAAATGACAGAAGAAGAACGAAAAGCAGCAAGTGAACGGATGAGGCTTATGCGAGAAAAGCGCATGGCAAATAAAAACAAAGAATAAAGAGGAAACAAAATGGGCTTATATATTACCGCTTGGCTTGAAGGGAAAGACAAAAAGGGGAAATGGTTTTTAGCAAACCCTAGATTTGTCAACTTAGACAATCCAGACAAAGTTAATCCTCCTCAAGCTTTAGATTTAGGGAAATTAGAAAAAAATTACCTTCTATATGCAGCTTTAGGAGATGTACGAAATGACAATTTAATTCCTTACATTCAGAGATTGCGTGGGATTCCAAAGGATGCTACGGATATTGTGAAAGAAGAAGCTGAAGACGCTTATGACAGCATTGGAAAAGGTTATGTGACTGCAAAAGAGTTAGAAAGTTACTACCACACCTATATTAACAATGAAGATGAAACAATTCGAGCAGCAGCAGGATTTATATGGGATTTATACCTTTATCTGCTACATATAACTTTTGGTGTTCGTAATTATGAAGAAAAGCATTTAGATATTGATGATACTCGCTTAATTTTTTGGTTTGAATAATAACTAAAGAAAGGAGGAGAGAGCTATGCCTCAATATCCAGATTGGGTTGAAGACAGGTTCGGAGACGACATTCCTGAATGGGCGGAAGACCGTTGGGGAGATGATGACGACGATGACGACTAAATCTTCAACAAAATAAAAAGGCTTGTAGAAATACAAGTCTTTTTTATGTTTATTAGCGTCCGCCAAGACCTTTTGATAAGTTTGGAGAAGAGATAGATTTGTTTAAGTTGCCTTGGATAACAGGTTTGACTTCTTTAACATTAGATTGTTTAGGAGCATTTGGTGAAAATTTACCTTTACCAAAAGCCTTATCTATAAGCATATCCTTATCTTTATTAACTTGTAATCTGTCAAACATAAGTTCAAACTTAGCACTTTCTCTAGGGTTAAGCTTGAGTTGTCCACTTCTGAATTTATCTTCAACTGTTTTTAAGTCTTTTTGGAAGTCTTGGGCGTAATTTCTGACAGATTTATTGAAATCTTCCATGCGTCCTTCTTTTTTAGCTTGGAAGTCAATATCAGTATGCTTGCTACCAGCTAAACGGCTAACTTCCTTTTTAAAGTCAGCTAAAGCATTATCTTTTGTAAAATCTAATTCTCTGCCTTTTAATTTATCTTCAAAACCACCTGCTGCTTTCAAAATCTCATCTGTCTTAGTTTCAGGAGATTTAAGCCCAGTGTTTTTTTTCCATGAATATCCCAATGTTGCCTTTAAAAGCTTCAATAGGTGCAAATACACTTCGGTCTCCTTCAATTTGAATCTGCTTAAACGTATCTTTCAATTCTGCCTGTTCTGATTTACTAAATAATTCAGGTTTAGAATCAAATAATTCTTTTGTTTTGAACAAATCGTCACTGAGTTGAGCTAATGGTTTTTCAATATTTCTTTGGTTTTCAGGCATCTTAGCAACATTAAGAAATGGCTGCTTAACAGTTGCACGCCCCCCATTTGCCTTATTAGCAAATCCACTGATTTTCTCAGCAAACTCATCTAATTTGGCGATTTGGTCATTATAACGTCCTTTACCAAACTTTTCTAAAGCAGTCAAAGATTTAGCTAAACCACTCATCTTAGATTCTTCAACTCTGTTATTACTCATTTTTTACCTCCCATGAATAATGTTTTACAACTTTCATTATACCACAGTTGTGAAAAATAAAGAAGAAAGAATGTTTTGAAAGTGAGAGTTATTTAGTTTGAGGTTATGCTGACTATTTATTTTTTATCAAGATAATATCAGTAACCTGCTCACTATCAAGCAATTTTAGGAATAATTCGCTTTTTGCTTTTTCAATTCTTGTTCTTCTACAATTTTCTGACAATACTTTAAAAAAGTGGGTATATGCCCTATCGTCATTTATAGAGTTAGCAGTTGTGCGACAGTATATTTTATTTTTTAAAATGTTTATCCATTTTGATATTTTACCATTTTTATATTCAAAACCATCTTCAAGATTTCCTAAAAAATTAAGGCTTAATTCGTAAACAAATTCATCATTTTTAAAGAATGGATTACTTATAAACTTAATAATCAAAACTTCTGGATAAAACCTTGTGTCAAAACTTGGTTCGCTCGTTTTTAAAAGAGTTGACTCTACTTTTTTAGCATTGTTTCGATGCTTGCTACATGCAAAGAAGAATCCTTCATAGAAATTAACCAATAGAACAAGAGCAGAAGTAGCAATAAAAATTCTGTTTTTTATAGAAAAAGAATTGTTGCCCCTTAATCCCATCCGATACATTCTGTACGGCATATAGATTGAAGTGTACCAATCTTCTTCATTCCCAAATAGTGGCTCTAATAAAGTTTCGTTTTCATTACTTGGGTTTAAAGTCATTTCTAGCGCAATGATTTTAATAGCATCTGAAACCTTGATTTCGATACTATCATTTTTAGTGTTTTGATGTAAAGAATCAAATACAGCTACCAAAAACATAAATTCTTCATTATCATATTCAAACCAACAAAAATCATTAGGTTCGTGTTGTTCATATAAACTTTTTGCATTTTTGACAATTAGCTCAGGGGTATAATATCTCCACTTCATAGAGTTCATAGCACTAAAAATATCAACAATACCCTCTTTTTCATGCTCTTCAACTTTTTTCAAAGTTAATTCGATTAACTCTTTTCTAAGTTGCGGTTCGTGAAATAGAACTTCAGCTAGTTCATTTTTATTCATCTTAGAAAAATCTATGTTTTTAGATTCAAAAAATTCTTCAATATAATTCATGTAAATTTTCTTTCTTTTATTTTTTATAATTATATATTATCAAAAAAATCATTCTTTTTAAAATTCACGCTATTTAAAAAGAGGAGCAACCCCCCTCTTTTTTTTATTTTGGTAATTTTATATTATTCAAAAATGTAATAACAAATTCTTCATGCTCTTTCTTTTTGACCCCACCATTGTAAGCAGATTGCATCTGAGCAAGATGATAGCCTGCAACTTCGTTGTCTTTAATAACAGCCCTAAGCTCCAAAGTGTAATGGATATTGTCCATCTCAACACTTGCGATAACACATTTTCCTGAATGAACATAATGAATGTAACTGCCAACGCAGTGGTGCATTTTATCACCTTCGATAATAAGGTAGATAGGTCTTGAAAGATACTTGAAGGGATTATCTCGTTTTTTAATAGCTTTGACCAAAGGTTTGAAATCTTCGTGAATTTTAAAAGGTACATTTGCTTTTTTATCTCTAAATTCTTTGTTTCTAATAGAGACATATAAGCGGTCATGTTTTTCTTCTAATTTTCTCTTTGATGTAAAATTGATATTTAATTTTCTTCGTCTACTTCGACACATTCTAACGTAGTCTCTTGCAATACGGTAAAGACCTGCTCGTTCAATTCTTTCGTGTTCTTTAGTCAAATTTTCGTATTCTCCAATACTATCTAAAATAAAAGCACAGATGAAAAACGTTCGATAGTATTTGAAAGAGTGGGGAGTGCTTACAGAAGGAGAGACATAGCGCCCTTTTTCTCTAAACCATTTTACAAAATTAACGAAAGAGCGTTCATCAAATTCGGTTGCTGCTTTTATTAAAGTGTAGCTTTCAGTGAGAGAAAATTTATTGACATTTACAATATTCTCTAGTTTTTTTGCATTTTTTAGATGTTTACTAACAATGTCTTTTTTAGACAATCCGTCTCTTTGCGCTCTTAATAAGTCACCGTAGGTAATAGTTGTAGGAAGTTCTATATTCTTTTCTCTTTCAAAATCCTCTACTATATAAAACAAAGGCAATCCATGAAAAATAGTCTGCTTCGTTCCAGTTGCTCCAAATCCACGAAATCCCAATCTAACATCTTTGTAGAAACTCCCCCTTTTGTAAACGAGGTCAAGCGTGTCGAAATGAAGTATTTGTTCATTTGTGTTCTTTAAAGAAGTGTTCCATCTCCCCTGCTTTAGACTATAATTAAAACCTCTAACTTCATAAGTTCTTAAAACTAGAAAAGTTTGAAACAATTCGATAAGTAAGAAGCCAAAAGGAGACTCTTTTTCGCTATCTAAGGTGATATAATTTGTGAACCTCTCAAGTGAAGATAACCCTTCAAGAATAGTTTTTTTAACTTTTTTATATTGTTCTAAATCTAAAAAATTCTGCCCATCATAAGCAAATACATACTCAGATATTCGTTCAGAAAGGGAGGTGGCATTTAAACGGTCGGTAATTTGAGGATGAGTCTCTTCCAGCTCATTTTGAAGTAAAAGATTATTTTCTTTTAAATCAAGAAAATCTTTGAAATAACCTACGTTTATTATTTTTATTGCTTGCGTATTTTTAACGTTTTTATTCTTCATAAATGCTATTGTATCAAGGTTTTCGAGGAATGTAAAGTAAAAAAATGCACTTTTCTTATATACAATGAACTGTACCAAAAATGAAAAAGTCGTTTTTTACAAAAAAAAAGAGGAGAAACCTCTTTTCAAACTAATAAATATTTACATAAGGGATTGTGACTTTACGAGTATCCTCTACCTTAACAATATCCTCTCGATTAAAATCTTCTGGATACTTTTCATCTTCAGGAATAGGAGTTGAAAAAGTAAGAGCTTTTACAGAGAAGAAATCTTCTTCAAATTCATCAGAAGTGCTATGTAAACTCAAAAATCCTTTTCGCAATAAATTTTTCTCATTTGTTAATTTATAAAGAATTTCTTTTTCTTCATTCTCATCTTTATCTTCGAATACAAATTTAAAAGAATCTTCCTTCCCTGCATTTTCAACAAACTCTTGAATTTGCTGAAAGTCTCCTTCTGAACATGAAAATTCAAGAGGCGTAAAGAAAGGTTGCTTACTAGCTGTTTTTTCCGAATAAATCTTTGAATAAATGGATAGAAGAAGTGCATCTGATAAATAAGTTTGCTTATCAAATGGTGAAGCAAGGGAATATTCATCTTCTTCTTTTTTAATAATTTCTTTGTAGTTATGAACAGAAATTTCGATTAGTGTTGTTCCATCTTCAACGTTCTCATAACGCCCAACCTCTAGTTGCAAAATTTGTTTATCTTGATTCATAAAAACTCCTGTCTATTTTATATAATCTAACAACATATTAGCAAAAGAAAAAGTGATTTGCAAGTAAGCTTTATCTTTACTTGTTTGTAACATAGTGTTATGTTATAATTAAATCATTAAGACAGAAGGAGCAAGCCTAATGGGAATTGATATTCACATGTGGATTGAAGGCAAAGATGTTGAAGGGAATTGGTTCGTTATAAACCCTAGATACGTTGATTACAAGAATCCTGAAAAGGTAAGAGCTGTAAAAGAGTTCACTGTAAGAAGAGACTACGCTCTTTTTTCAGCTTTAGCAAACATTGAAAATGTCAGCTCTATTCCATATATTCAAGAAAATAGTGGTTTACCTGAAGATGTTTCAGATATTTTAAAAGAAAAAATTGCCCAATGCGATTCGGAACAATTTGGTTTTGGGAGCATTTCTTACAATGAACTAGAAGAGTATCTATTTACAAATATGCACAATCAACACTTGGCAACAATTGCAGCCGTCGCCTCAATACAAAACCTCTATCGAAGAATTAACGAGCTATGTTTTGAAATCGTTGATGACGACTACAATTCTTTAGATAAAAATACTGTCCGCTTAGTTTTTTGGTTTGATTAAAAGGAGAAGAATGATGAAGTTTGAAGAACTAAAACGTAATGTCAAAGCTATTATTAGCAACGATTCTAATTACTCACCCTTAGAAGAAAAAGAGGTTGATAAAATAAAATCTTATGGGAAAGCATACTTTATGTTCGAAGAAGAAGTAGGGGACACTCCAAAAGATTTTATGATGATTGAAGATAAAATTCAATTAGAGCATTTATATGATTATTTAATAGCTGGGTATGAAAAAGATGATGTTTGCCCAAGCATAGCAACGTTTGATAACTGGGTTATTGATAAAACTAAGTGCGCTATTGTGTTTGATGTTCTCATATCTAACGCTATTTCAAATAAAAAAAGGTCAAAAGAGCAGTTAGATTCTACACGCATAAACCTTGCAGAACTGCTAAATTTTGTCGCTAAACAGGACGAAAAAACCTTATCTAATTCAGCGTACCGATTGATTGATTTAGATTTTGAACATGGTTTTGAGAATTGTCGAATCTTTTTAGAAGAACAGGTTTAAAAACCAAAAGACCCTCGGTAGTGATACCGAAGGTCTTCATCGAGGTAAATATAGAGATATTCACCAACGCTCGTTAGAGCTGTGTTAACCGATTTCTTGTATTATATTACATTTTTTATAAGATGTCAATAAAACAATAAATAAATAAAATTATTGAAAGAATAAAGGTATGCCATGAAAGACCAAAAAGGAATTAAAAATAAGTTCAACAAGAATAAAGACAAAATTTCGCCCATCAAAAGAACAGAATATGGAGCTAAAATCAGACCAAATATTAAAGGGATAAGAAAAACCTCTAGAAGAAAATCCTTAAACGATTTCGATAAGAAAGAATTAGAAGACGCAAGAAAATCTTTTAGAAAACTCTTGAATCAAAATGTTATGAAACATACAATGCTAAAAAGACTGGCTTTAGAGCATGCTAAAAATCTTTCCACAGACCCTATCATGAACGGACCTTACGCTTTATATTTACGAGTATCTTTGAAGAAATACCCAGAAGCTAAAGAAGACCGTATATCACGTTTGATTGTTAATTACCTTCGACACATGGTAATTGATTATGACGAAAGATGTTTTTACGCATCTATTAAAAAAGATTATTCACTGCCTTATTTTGATGAACTTTACAAAATAGCTTTAGAAGAAATCATTCGTTGCTACCCAAAATATAAATACGCCTATAATTTTTGTTTGGAAACGAAAAAAGACTGGGAAATTACTCAAAAAACCAAGAAATCAATTTTATTCCATGGAATTAGCACTGGTAAAATATTTGGAATAGCTGCAACATTAAAGACAAAGAAAGATTGGAAGAAATTACCTTATTAAATATATTTTACTACAATAAAAAGAAAGAGGAATATTATGAATCAGAGGATATATGGAGATGATTTATCAAACAATGAGCATTCATTTACAAAAAGGATGAAAGAACTTGTAAAAAATCTTAATGCAGTAGATGATATTGTCAACAAAAAAGAAAAATTAAATGCCGTAATTGTTGTTCAAAGTGTATCACAATTAAAACAAGAATAATCTCAAAAAAACACCATTTTTAGTGGTGTTTTTAATCTATTATCTACTTCGCATAATTATAGTTATGCGAAATGATACTTGACTTTTCACTACTGCTGTGGTAGAATAAAGTTAATAAACAAATATCTTATTAAGAGGGATGATAAATGAAAAATTATACTACTATCAAGGAAATCTCAACCAAGTTAAACCAATACTACACTTCATTAGGATATTGCGTGTTATCTGACCATTCCATTAGGCATGCAATTAGAAAAGCAGAAAAGGCAATAAATCCTAAAACAGAATTTGATAAAAAAAACAACAACCAAAAACATTACGAAGCTTCTTTTTTGGACGAGGCTTTTGATTATATTTTAAAAAATTCCAAATTTGACCTCAAGAAAGTTCAAGAACAAAAGCAGAAAGACCAAGTTCAAGTTCAAGAACAAGAACTAAATCAACATGAAATCTTGTATACAATACTACTCCTTCCTTGCTTTGATTTATTGATAGGTTCTTCTGAAACTTTAGGTATTACCGAGAAATCTTTTGGTAAGACAGCATGGTTTAGTATGATGAACCTTTATAATCTTAGTTCTTCAATAAGTGTAGAAGAATTTAGAGAAAAGCAACTAATTATGACTCTTAAAAAAGAGATTGTGAAAGAGAGTTTGATTAATAAAGATGACCCAGATGTTTTATTATTACAGGAACTAAATTCTATGGAATTGCAGCTAACTACAATGTCATCACTTCTTTTTGATTTTGAAAAATTAATTATAAAAGAAGAAAAAAAGGAAGACATCCTTTTTAATATTAAAGATTTCAATAAAATAACTAAGCGATTGTATGAAACGCATTACTTTGCTCCTGACAAGGTTATGTTGCCACACTTTGATGAAGATGCGATAAATACCTTTGTGGAAACAAGTGACAATTCACATATAATGTCGAGAAAAGAGAATCTTTTAATTAAGTATGATGCTGGAAATGAAGACTTTTGGAAAAAATACTTATAAAACAATAAACAAACTTGTAATGATAATACATATTCATAAAAAAGCTGAAAGGTGATAATGATGATAAAAAGAGTTGAAATGAAAAAAATAGCTAGAACTAAAATAACTGATTTAATGAATAATATTTATAATAGTGTTCGTTTTAGAAACAAAAATTCAAAGCTTAATTTTCAAACTTACACTAATGGTGGATTTCAATGTAGGCTAAGTGAATATGGCTACAATTTAATAATCAATATTTATCAAAATGGGAATATTTCTTATCAAGAAACCATAGATGGTGACGAACATGAAAGAATCGAGGTGCTTGGAGAACAATTAGAATATGATGAAAACATTGTCAAAGAAAAACTAACGAACATGTTTCAGTCTTTAAAGCGTTCAATTTTAGGTTCTGAAGAAGATTTTTTCGAATAATAAAAGTTTGTTAAGATTTAACAAAAACTTACCTCTAAGAAAGGAAAACTAATGTCCTACTCAACACTCTATGGAGTCAATTCCAAAAACGAACTTATTGAGCTAAAAATCTATCAAAACAGTCACTTAGCCTGCTTTCCTGCATGGAATTATTTTGAACAGAAATATTTTGGGGCATTGCCCAGCCTAACAAAACCAAAATGTTGGGATTTAGAGAAAAAGGATATGGATACTCCTTCAGAATATATGGTACTGCTTTCTACTTTTGACGGATATATCATTCAAAAAGAAAGTTTGCCTCATATTATTTCTTTACTAAAAGAGCATGAGGATTCTATTCCTGGTCTCTCAAGATTGCAAATGTTTGAAGATGCTCTTGCAAACGAACTATACGATTGCTTCTTTATTACAGCTACTTCTCTTGCTGATTATGAAAAATTTATGACCTATCATTTCGACGAAGAAGGTTTAGAGGAGGTTTCTCCACCTACTCTTACTGACGAGGTGTGGGATATTTGGGAGGCTTATCAAGAACAATGAAATCTACCTTAACTAAAAGAATTGAATATCTTATTTTTAAGCATACTGCCAAGTTAGGTATTAGTGGATGCCGTGAAGTCAAAATAGGCACTCACAAAACAAAATCGTTTCTTACAGGAGAGCAAGAGTTTGTAGATTATATGACAATCACATCTGATGGTGAGATTGATTGCTACGAGATTAAGTCTTCAATGGACGATTTAAAATCTTCTGCACGGCTTAGTTTTTTAGGGCATAGAAATTTTTTAGTTATGCCTAATGATTTGTATCAACAAGTGGAATCACAACCTTGGTTCTTAGGAAAATTAGAAAATCACTCTATCGGAGTGATAACTGTTGATGACGCAAACAAACTTCAACTTGTCAAAAAATGCAAAAAAAGAAAAATATCAATAGGTACTCAAGCACTACTGCTTGAGTCATTTGCTCGCTCGGCAGCAAGAGATGCAGGGAAACTTTATAACTTAGAAAACTCCCTCTAAAGAAAGGAAAATTATGAACGAATTAGCTATCAGACTGATTGTACTAGCCTTGTGGTTAGCATTAACCTTCAATCTTGTATCAAATAATCTTAAAAGAATAGGATTTATTCAAGCATACTCAACTTATTCAAGTCCTTATCGGAAATTGTTTATCCCAGTCGTTTATGCAAGTTACGCTGTATTAAATGCAATAATCCCTCCACTCATTCTTGGATTTTTACCTCAAGAGATTTCTAAACCTATTTTGTTCTTATATCTACTCTCTTCTCTCCCTGTTTTCTTTGTTTTATTGGATTTTGAGTTGCATTTTTCTAAAAGAGTTCAAGAAGAACACGCTTTTGATTATCCGAACGAACGAGTCATTAGAATATTCATGTTAGAACAAATCGAGTCTGAGATTGATTCTGATATTGACTCCAAACTTGAAATACTTGAGAAACTTGAAAAACTCAGCAAACTTTCCGACTCTAACACTCCCCTCACTCCTTCTGATTTTGTCACTTCAATTCCGATTCCAAGCAATAAATCTGCTGTTTTGCTCTTTGCTCATAGTGACAATTACCTAAAATTGTATCATCAACACACAGAAGACGCAGAAACTTTAGAGGGAAAAGAGAATCTAGTAGAATCTAGAGAAGAACTTATTAGTGTTATGGAAACGATTGATACACAAAATCCTGATTCTAAACATAAATATATTTATGTAAACAATGATAAAGAAGAAGTAGAAAAATTTGGTCTTTATGTCATCCCTTTTGATGAGTGGGAGGATATTCAAAAAGTACCAGCTATTTCAAAAGATATTTGGGCAAAGTTTAGAATCATTGATTTGTTAGAAAATAGACATTTTTGAATAGGAGGGAGAGAAATTATGTATGAACTTTTATTTGTTCAAGGACAAACGTTAAAAAACATAGGTTGGTCAACTTCAGTAGCTACTGGAGAAAGTCAGGAACAATTAGTAGATTTGATGAAATCTGATTTGGCAAAAAAGGGAATTTTTCCTCCTTATTACCGCATCATTACTAAAGAAGATAGAATGGTTATTGACTATGGTTCTTATACTGGCAAATACGTTATCAAAAAGGTGTAATGAATATGGTTTTTAATGAAAAATTCAAGGCTATCGAATCTCTTTTTACTGAAGATAAAGGATTTACTGTATTAAAAATAGAAGGTCGCAATGCAGGAGATGAGCAATTTTATCTTGCTATTATTAGGTACTGCTTTAATAATTTCCAAATTTTACTCAAAAAGAATAAAACGGATTATACTGTTATGAGAATTTCCTGCGATAGAGATTTTGTTATTAGTTGTAAAAACAAAACTTCTCACGCTTCTTCTTTCCCAATTATTATTTCAAAACCTACTGCAAGTTTTGAACTAGAAATGGTTACAAATATCCCTTTTG
>QWCT01002364.1_pt1 | contig 19839 bp, 14 predicted proteins | sample 1972681 | NCBI WGS metagenome assembly QWCT01 (sample SAMN09866701, study PRJNA288562) | Human oral metagenome isolate pre3_saliva, whole genome shotgun sequencing... | isolation source: mouth | host: Homo sapiens | place: USA: California | reverse complement strand
CTCTGGTTGAAATGTAGGAATTATACCGTACAAGATTAAGATAATGGCGCCTGCTAGTAGATATAGAGGACTTTTATCATCGCGCATGTAGAGCCAGACGAGATATCCGCCGCCAATTTCAGCGATACCGGCTAATAAAAAATAGAATATAGATAATAACATATATACCTCACAATGATTATAAATCTCATATTAGTGTATCATGGTTGTTGTACCCTGTCAGTAGTAGATTATTGAGTTTGAAAACAATAAAAATCCCTCGCTATTAAAACGAGGGATTGAGTATTATAATCTCGCAGGGGATTCCTGATGGACATAGTCCATAAATGTATGCATCGTTTCAGTTTTAGAATTATTTTTCTTGTATGCGAAACATACTTGTAACTTAAATGGTTTTTCTAATGGTAAATAGCCAGTAGTGATGTTGAGGGCGTCGAGAATTTGACGCGCTACGATGCAACCAGATTCATTCTTGCCACAATAATCGATCATTGTGTACGGATTCGATAAGCGGCTACCACGGATGTGTAGATTTTGTTGACCATTACCTACATAAGCTTTTAATGTACGGTACATAAAATATTTAGGTGGATACATTAAAAGTGGGAATTGTTGAATTGATTTTAACGTAGCTTCTTTAACTTGATCAATCAATTTTGGCGCATAATATACAAATTCATCTTCCCGTAGCGCTTTTGATTCATATAAGGACATGTCCTTATTATTTGGTAAATAGAGAAGGGCAATGTCGATACGATTTTCTCGTAAATCGAGCAATAGCTCTTCTTCTTCCATATCGTAAATAGATACAGAGAATTCAGGATGGTTTTCAAAGAAATGCGATACATATCCGTTGAGGCGAATGTCGCCGAGGCTACGAAGAACGCCGATATTTAGGATAGGGCGTTCAACTTTGCTAGCTAAACGGATGGATTGTATGGCTCTCTCCAATGTGTCCAATACGAGTTCTGCTTCAGGCAGGAATAGTTCACCTTCTGGCGTCAAACGACTACCGCGGGTGGAGCGAGAAATTAATTTAACGCCTACAAGTCGTTCTAATTTTTTCATTTGCGCACTGAAAGCAGATTGGGTGATATTCATCGTTTGTGCTGCTAGTGTAAAGCTACCTGTTTTATTATATGTAATAAAACTTTGTAGCTCTTGCATGGTTGGTAATTCTTTCATTTCGGTACTCCGATTATAATAAAAACCTCACATTACTACTTATTACCTATATTAATTGTATTGTAGCATACTATAAGTATTTTTTCATCTAAATCTATAAAAGGCGATGAATTAATTAGAATAGATATAGAGCGGTTCTTTTATAAGAAATTTCGTTTCTAATGCTATGATAGGTGAGTAAAAATAATGATAAATAGTATGGCGAAAGATCTGCTTTGCACATGCTATTTATAGGTAGAACTAATTGACATAGGGGCATAAGAAGTGATATTATTACTAAGTACCTTTATGTCGTGGTACAAGTATAACAAAAAGTTAAAGCTTACTACAACTTGCTAGAACGCCAGTTCGTACGCTATTATGATAAAGCGAAAAAAATGCAAGGTGTTACAGGTCAAAACATGTTAATCCTTTTGGAACAACGTCTTGATAACCTTGTATATCGCATCGGCTTCGGTAATTCCATTCGTCAAGCTCGTCAAATGGTAAACCATGGCCACATTTTGGTAAATGGTCGTCGTGTAGACATTCCATCCTACTCCTGTAAACCAGGTGACGTTATTGAACTTCGTGAAGCTTCCCGCGACAACGAAATGTTCAAAACTAATTTCCAAGAACTTCGTTCTTTCGAACTTCCTTACATTGAAAAAGACTTGGAAGGCTTCAAAGCTACTTTTACTCGTCTTCCTCAACGTGAAGAACTTCCTATCGAAGTTAACGAAACACTTATCGTCGAATTGTACTCGAAATAAGACATACAGTTCTACAAATATAGAAAGCACAGTGCTTATGCGTATAGGCACTGTGCTTTTTGCTTTTTTATTTAATTAGCAAAATGATGAAATTGAAATGTTCAAATAAAACAAAACTATTTATAAAAAAACTTTAATCATGTTATTCTGTTGATAGAAAAAATTATGATTTAATCATGATTAGTGTTGTTAGAGTATGTATTTAGGAGAGTTTTGTGAAGATAAAACGCTTAGTTCTTCTTAGCCTAGGTGTATTGGGTGCATCTATGCCTTTTGGGGCATATGCAGTGAATCCGATTATGCCTATGGCACAGCAAGAACAATTACAAGAAGACCGAGAAGTTCAACAGGAACGGAATCTTCGCTTAGATGCTGAGCGCGTAGAAAGTGTTGTTAGTGAATCGGCGCCTATAGACGTACCTTCAAATCAGAATGGTGCATCTTTTTTTATTCATCATATTCAGTTAGAGGGTGTACCTAAGGAATTTGCTTTCTTACATAAGATTGCACGTAAAAATGAGCAAAGCACAGTAACAGTAGCAGATATTACTAATATACGTAATTCCCTTCAACGTAAGTTATTAGATAGAGGTTTCGTTACCTCTCAGGTATATATTCCTGAACAAAATGTAAATTCTGGCACGTTGCAGTTTATGGTTCTACCGGGACGAGTGGAAGATATTCGATATAGTGAGTCTTCGGTTCATGGTCCTTGGCGAACGGCTTTCTCTGTGAGACCTGGAGATATCCTTAATATCCGAGATGTAGAACAAGGCTTGGAGCAGATGAAACGTGTATCATCTCAATCGGTAACAATGAAGTTACTTCCAGGTACAGCTGTTGGTACTTCTATTATTGAGTTATCGATTAAACAAGAGAAACCAGTACACGGATCAATTAGTATCGATAATAGTGGTCTTGAATCAACAGGTGTATATCAAGGTAGCTTTACTGCATCGTTAGACCAAGCTTTTAGAGCTAATGATACGTTAACCATGTCATTGTCAGGTGATGTAAGCGGTGCAGGCAGTATAAAAGGAACTCGCGCAGCCAGTCTTAATTATGTGATACCACATGGTAAAGATACGTTCAGTGTTAGTTTTTCTAAATCAAGATATCATCAAACTATTCAATCTAATCCTTATGATTTCACATATAGTGGTAAGTCCACTACTATGAAGGCGAAATGGAATCATGTTTTGTCGCGTACACAACGTGAAAAACGTGCATTTGATATTTCTATTAGCACACGTCATAATCATCGCTTTATCAATGATATGGAACTACCTGTGCAAGCATTACGTACCACTTCAATGGAGCTTGGTGTTTCCAATCGTACATATATTGGAAATGCTACATTATACTCTCGTTTAGGATTCCAGTGGGGGATAGGCGCACTTGGCGCACAACCTGAGCATAAGGCATCTGTTGCTATGGGCGGGCCAACCTCTAGATATCATATGTGGCTTGTTGATGTAGATTATCGTAAACCATTTGTTATGGGCCATCGACCGGCATCATTTACCTCTTCATTCCATGGACAATGGGTACAAGGCGGTAAGAGAGTATATAGTGTAGATACTATCAATATTGGTAACCGATATAGTGTTTATGGCTTTGATGGTGAATATACACTTATGGGCGATAGTGGCTGGTATATACGTAATGAAGTATCCTCAGTTATTCCGCGGCTTAATACGGAAGTATATTTTGGCATTGATGTAGGAGCTGTATATGGTAAAAGTACAGAATCGTTAGTTGGAAAAAGTATTGCTGGTACAGCATTAGGTATACGTGGTAACTATGCATCAGGGCTCATGGTCGATGCATTTGTAAGTACCCCTTTATATAAACCGCAAGGATATCATACGAAGAAGTTTTATAGCGGATTTACTATAGGGTACAGATTCTAATCTCAATATGATTATGACTATATATGTGTTGAGCTAGTATTTACATAATTGGAGAGTTGTATGTGTAAAACAAATCAAGAACGACGTACGCTGGGACGAAAGATATTGTCTTGGCTCACTTTTGGCGTAGTAGTAGCATCTCAATCGATGGTGTTGGCAGCTCCTATTATGCCTGATAATAATGCTGCTATTACTGAACGGCCATTAGTTCAGGAAACAGCTAATCACATTCCATTAGTTAATATTACGGCACCTACTAATGGTGGAGTTTCTATGAATAAATATGACCAATTTAATGTTGAAAAATAGGGTGCTATTCTAAATAACTCATATGTAACGAGTAAAACAGAACTTGCTGGTTATGTGCAAGGTAATAGTAACATGGTGAATGGTACTGCAAAGGTCATCGTAAACCAAGTTACATCAGATGCACCAACATCTATGAGTGGCTATTTAGAAGTGGCGGGGCAAAAAGCCTCCGTTGTGGTGGCTAATCCTAACGGCATTACCGTTAATGGAGGGGGCTTCCTTAATACAAATCATGCTGTGTTAACTACCGGTAAACCAGAATTAGATGGTGCTGGACAGTTACAAAATTACCGCGTAGAACAAGGAAATATCTCTATTGAAGGTAAAGGCCTTGATGGGAAGCGTGCAGATTCTGTGTCTATCTTGGCACGAACTATTGATGTAAATGCAGGTGTTTGGGCAAATACACTTAATACTCGTACAGGACAAAATCACATTGATGCTAACAACTTAAAGGCTACAGCTTTAGAGGCTTCAACTGTGGAAACAAAACCAACGATTGGTTTGGATGTGGCGGCAGTAGGTGGGATGTACGCGAATCATATTACTATGGTTGGCACTGAAGCTGGTGTAGGTGTTAATCTTAATGGTGTAGTGGCAGGCACTCAGTCTGTTTCAGTAGATGCTAATGGTCATCTATCTGTTAATGGTACACTTCAATCTGATACAAGTCTCGTGGCTAAAGCAAACTCTATACAGAATACAAAAATAATTGCCTCTGGTGGAGAGTTAGCATTAGAAACAAAAGAACTAATAAATACAGGGCATATTACATCTGTTAATAATGGACATATTCAGGTAGAAGAATCCTTAACTAACAAAAATACAATTGCAGCTGGTGCTAACACGCAAGGCGCTGTTACAAGTAAGGGTTCCTTGTCTGTTGTGGCAGGTACCGTTCGTAATACTGATGCAGTGATTGTATCTGGTGGTACTACGACAATTAACAGTAAAGAGCTACATAATACAGAGAATGGTCGTATTTATGGTGGAAAAGTAGCGATACAAACGAAGGTACTCGAAAACCGTAAGAATGTAGCGTTAGAATCCAAATTAGATGCGGCTATGGCAGATATGAAAGCAGCAGAAGATAAGCTTGAAGCAGCCTATGCTGTAGATACTACAGCTTTTACATCAAAAACTGAACAAGATAACTATTTGAACCGAATCAAAGAACTATCTAAAGTATATGATGAAAAACTAAAAGCTGTTAAGTTAGTACAAGAGGAATTATCTGCTCATAAAGGGAGTACTATTGCAGGTCGAGAAGATGTAACTATTGAAGCGGACTCTATTTTGAATAGAGAAAAATCTCTTATATATAGTGGTAGTACTATGACGTTAGATGGCCACGATACTTTGCACAATATCGGTGGTACTATTGATGGAATGGGTAATGGTGTTATTCGAAGCAAAGACTATCAAAATAAGAACTCTTCTTTTACAGCAAAACGTGTTAGTCCTGAAATTGAAAAAGGTCTTTCTGGTACAAGTAATGACACTATGCTTACAGCACAAGAAGATCAAATCTTGATTACAGACAAAGATCATAGCGAGCGAGGTCAAACCTTTAAAAAGTCTGAATTTAGTTCATTAAACAGTGGCTATGGTGCCTATCATAGTCATAGTAGTAAGGCACCAATGCCTATATACGAGGCTGCAGAATATGTTACTGTAGAACAGATTACACCAGAAGAGCAAGCGGCTGGTGAAGCGCCCATTCCAGCAGAATATATTGGTACACAAGTACCATCATATGCCTATAATGACCCTATTTTTAATGAGTTTGGCATTACATCTATGACGACAGAGCGCCCTCAAACAGCAGGTCCTGAACAAGAGGCGTGGGATGCACAGTTTAAGCCTATTTTGGCATCATTAAATGATAAAATCAAAGCGCATAATGAAAAGGCTAAACTATATAACCAACAGATTTCTGGTGTGGCTAATGAAAAAATAGACGATTATACTATAATTCGAACTAAGACTATGACTTCTCATGAAGAAGTAAAAAGTAGTACACCAGGTATTGTGCGCTTTGGTGGAGATATGTCATTCACCGGAACTGGTACTAATGAAAATAGTCAAATGGTTGTAGGTGGTACGTTAGCTACTACTGGAGCAATTAATCAAGTTGCTAAAGAAAATCAAGAAGTGACTAATACATTTGGCACTACAGAAGCATCATATACTTATAAACGAAAATGGCCGCATAAATCTTGGCGCCGAGGTTATAAGGGTCAAGTGTTTATGACACCACAAGTGAATAAAGAAAATCCAATATCACTTGGGGTGGCTAAGAAAGAAGATAAAAATGGTAAGGCAAAAGGTGAGGTAGGGGCTAATCACCGTAAAGAGGTACAAGACTTCTTACATCCATTTGCACAAGATAGCAGTAATGATGCATCTAAACCAACAGCAGGAACTAATATTTTGGCATTGCCTACAGAATCTTTGTATAGAATACATCCTGAAAGCACTGCTAACTATGTAGTTGAAACAGATCCGCAATTTACGAATAAAAAAGCCTTTTTATCATCCGATTATATGTATCGAGAGATGAAAACAAAGCCTGAAAATATTGAAAAACGACTAGGCGATGGCTTGTATGAGCAGACCTTAGTTAGAAATCAGATTGTCTCTGGTACAGGGTATAGATTCCTTGATGGGTATACAGATGATGAAAGTCAATTTAAAGCTTTAATGGATGCTGGTATTGTATACGCTAAACAACATGGTATTGTTCCAGGTGTAGCACTGACAGCAGAACAAGCCGCTAGTTTAACTAGTGATATGGTCTGGCTTGTAAAAGATGTTGTTATGGTAGAGGGGAAACCTGTTGAGGTAATCTATCCTAAGGTATATCTTAAACAAAGCCATGGCTTACAGTTACATACTGATGGAACATTAATGAGTGCTAATACATTGATCATGAATGCAAAGGATAGTATCCGTAATGAAGGTGTGATTCAAGGTAAAACAGTCATTCTTGCTACTGATAAAGATATTATTAATAGTGGTCACATTAAGGCAGACAAAGTTGGGTTGCAATCGGATAGAACTATTTATCAACAAGGTCAAGTTGTTGGTCGTGATGCTGTAGAACTACAAGCTAAAGAGGATATTACCTTTAGCAATTCTATTGCGCATTTAACAAACCAAGATGTAATACATAAAACAGCCGGTATTGCTGTAACTGGTGATACAGGCGTTATGATTGTCTCTGCTGGCAATGATGTAAACCTAGGTGGTGCAACTATCGAAGCATTGGGTAAAGAAGGCGCTATCACAATTACCGCTGGACATGATATTAATAGCACTACAGATACTCTTACTGCTAAAAAAGATATGACTCAAGATGGGGATAATTATTTACGAACCTATCGTCAAACTGAACTAGGAACGACAATAGAGGCTGGTGGAAATGTATCTATTGGCGCCAAAAATGATATCAAGGCTCGTAATCTGACTGTTAGTAGTGATTCCGGTGCTGTAAAAGTGATCGGTGAACATGACGTATCCATTGAAAATGGATATAGTGAATCTAAGGATGCCTTTGCGTTATCCTATAAAGAAAAAGGGTTCCTTAATAAGAAAGAAACTAAAATTAAGACTAATGATGAATCTAAACATGCGTTAATGAGTACCGTTAGTGGTCATACTGTAGTGGTAGGTGCTAATAATGATGTGACACTTACATCTTCTAATATAGTAAGTACTGCTGGAACATCTGTATTAGCAGGTCACAATGTAACAACTGATGCAGCAGCAGAGCATACGCTAAGTACCGCCTCTAAAGATGTAAAAAAATCTGGTATCATGGGTGCAGGTATGGGTATCATGATTGGTAAAAAACAATCTAAAGATAACTATTATATCGATGAAACTACCCATAAAGCTACTACTTTAGGATCTACTAATGGTGAGGTTACTGTGCAAGCTGGTGATACAGTTCACTTGACTACTACAAACGCGATAGGCAAAGATGGTGTTATCATTGTCGGACAAGATATACTATTAGATGGTAAAGATGACGTATATAAACAAGAGGAACGTCATGAACGAAAATCCTCTGGTTTAACGGTAAGTTTAGGTGGCAGTGTTGTTGAAAAATTAGATAGTGCTGTCAAAAAACAACATAGTGCATCTAATAGAAAAAATAATCATTTTAAATCCTTAGAAGGTAAACAATCGAGAGATAGGTTATTTTCAGCTCTTGGCGAAGCAAAACAAATTGTTGATAGAAGTTATAATGGTCAGATGAGAACCATTGAATCACAATTAGAGCGCGTTAATACTGATATAGTTAATACCCCAGAAACTGATACGACTAAATTAGCTGAGCTTAAAGCTAAACAAGATGTTTTGTTGAAAAAACGAAGCCTTTTAGAAGAGAATAAGGGGAATATAAATAAAGCCACTGATAAAGCCATTGATAGAGCTATTAATGTACAAATAGGTATTGGATCTAGTAAAAGTGTAGCCGAGTCGAAGTTAGAACGTCATACGTACTCTGGTGGGACTATTGACTCTGACGGAACTGTTTTGATTCATGCTAATAGTGCAGATTCAATTAAAGGTAATATTACATCCATTGGAGAGCAAATCAAAGGGACGAATGTACAATTAGCTGCTTCCAATAATATTAATCTAGAGGCAGGTTCAAATACGCAACGTATTGAAACAAATAGTAAGTCTAGTGGATGGAATGTCTCTGCTAATATTGGTATGAGAACTGGTGGGCTCGTAGGCTGGTCGGCTTCCGCTTATAAAGGGTCAGAAAACGGCATAGAAGATACTACGACTCATACAGGGACACATGTTGTAGGTACTAATAACGTATCTATTGAAAGTGGCAGTAATACGAACATTATTGGGTCTACTGTTTCTGGACAAGGTGTAACGGCGAAAGTAGGTAATAATCTCACTGTAGAAAGTTTACAAGACAGTCAGATTTATCATGAAACATCCAAGAGCAAGGGTATATCCATATCTGGTGCAAACTTTACGTCTCCACCTACAATTAATGGTGCTAATGTAAAAGGCAATATTGATAGTACTTATAAGAGTGTTACTGCGAAGTCAGGAATTCATGCTGGTAGTGATGGTGTGAATATTACTGTTGGTAATACGACAACATTAAAAGGTGCTACTATAACTAGTAAGGCTACACCTGGAAAAAATAAGCTATCTACCAAATCTCTAGTTATGGAAGACCTTCATAATGAAGCGTCTTATAAGGCTAAGAAATCTGGTATAGCAATGAATACATCTGGATTGACAGCAAAAGGTATTCTCGGTAAAATCAACCCGTTAGGGCTATCTCCAGTAGTTTCTATTCCTGTATCAGATGAGGCACAATCTACCACGAAATCTGCTATTAGTGATACCATATTAGTAGAAGTAGAGCATAAACCTCTTACTACTATTAATAGAGATACTGAACATGCACTCAATAGTATAAAACCTATATTTGATAAGGCTGATGTAAAAGAACGTATGGAATACGTTAATGCTGTTTCTGATGAGGGCTTCAAGTTAATTGGGGATATTGCAATGTGCTAATGAGATAATGGTGGGGGCTATTGCTAAGGAACTAGCTAAACATCCTAATAGTACAATAAATGCTGATGGTAAATATGTTGATAACTCTGATGTATATAAAATTGCTAGTGCAATACTAGGTAATACAGTTTCGCACTCTTCATTAGGAACTGGTATTTCACTATCTGCTACACAGAATAATTATTTGACACATGAACAAATAAAATTATATAAACAGGAATATTCAAAAGCAAAAAGTAATGAAGAGCGCGAAGCGATAGACGCAAAGTGGCAAGAAATTTATTTTCAACAAGCTCATGAAATTCTTGATGAGGAGCAGGTATTATTCAATAAAATAATTAAGAATGAAGTTGGTTTTAATAATCCTGTTAAGGTGGCAGAATATTATAATGCCTTAAGAAATCTGTTCAAACAGCATGGATACTATTTTAAAATAGGGCAATTACCAGTCTTAGTACACTCTGGAAATGGATATAGAGATTATGATTCGTCAATTAAAACTTTTGGAGTACCACGTAAAGGAGGAAGTTACATATTTGATGCTTCAAGTCGTAGACGATTTTATGACAAAAATCTTAATCATTTGGATAGAGAAAAATTAGGTGTTGTTAAGCGTAATGAAAATACAATCCCCAAGTCTGTTATTAAACCAGAATTTGTTTGGACTAAGGATGCTTTAGGAAAGTCGGTTGCTCAAAATGTATTATCAGAGGTAGGAAATCAACCATGGACTGGATATGTTTACTATGCGGAGAACGCTTCGAAACTTACCAAAACTGTAGCAAAATCAGGAGGTCCTGTTGCAATAGGATTCTTAATTAAGGATTTTTATACAGATTATCAAATGTATAGTGGTCGAGAACTAGCTAAAGCTTGGGGAGCTAATTTAATTCCTGTGGGACTTGGAATTGGCGGTGGTTTTGTTGGAGGTCTTGCTGCTGGTCCTGCGGGTTCTTTTGCTGTTGGTGTTACTGGAGCAACACTTGGCGATCGCGTTAAAGATGAAATTAAATTTAATTTGAAAAAGGATGTAGATAAGTAATGTACCAAGATTTGATTATAATATTGGGGATTATATTTCTCATATACAAACTTATTACGCATGAAGGTAAGCTTAGTTTAGCTAGAGTTATTGCAACGTTTTCTATTATTGTCGGTTGTGGATTAGTATTGCTGAGTAAACTGATATCTCCATTTGTTTTACTATTTTGGTGGTTAATTTGTATCGGTATTTTTTTAATAGGAATGTATTTTGTGCCAAGTAGTGAGAATTATGATGAGGATAAAACTCAAAAGCATCAAAAGCTATATAAAGGGGCTTTATTCTCCTGGATGTTTATGATAGCTTTATATATTTTTCTATATATTTTGATTTATTATTAGCTATGTCCTTGTTATTGAGGGTAGTGTCAACAATTTTGTGTAAACGTCTTTTTATTCTCAATTACCAAACATATTTTGTAACTGGCTAAATGCTGCACCAAATCCATGATGTATTTTGCCAAAGAATTTAGCATTATACTCACTAGCAAATGTGCATACAAACGTATCTAATGATTCAATTGATGGAAACTGTTCTTTATTGCTTAGTCGTCTTTTTAAGTGTTTATTCCATCCTTCAATTAGATAATTAGAATATATTGACAGTCTAATGGATTCAGGAAAGTCTAAAAAAGTGAATAAATCAGTAATATCGGATAATGTATTCGTAATCTTAGGATACCTAGATGGCCACGCTTCTAAAAAGTTATACAAAGCTGCCTCAAGTTCATTTGCCCACCACAAATGCGGTAGGCAAAGATGGTGTTATCATTGTATGTCAAGATATTATATTAGATGGTGAAGATGACGTATATAAACAAGAGGAAGGTCATGAGCGAAACTCCTCTGGTTTAACGGTAAGTTTAGGTGGCAGTGTTGTTGAAAAATTAGATAGTGCTGTAAAAAAACAACATAGTGCATCTGATAGAAAAAATAATCATTTTAAATCATTAGAAGGCAAACAATCAAAAGATAGATTGCTTTCTGCCATTGGTGAAGCAAAGCAAATTGTTGATAGAAGCTATAATGGCCAAATGAGAACTATTAATTCACAATTAGAACGTGTTAATACTGATATAGTCAATACGCCAGAAACTGATACAACTAAATTAGCTGAGCTTAAAGCTAAACAAGATGTTTTATTGAAAAAACGAAGCCTTTTAGAAGAGAATAAGGGGAATATAAATAAAGCTACTGATAGAGCCATTGATAGAGCTATTAATATACAAGTAGGTATTGGATCTAGTAAAAATATAGCTGAGTCGAAATTAGAACGCCATACGTACTCTGGTGGGACGATTGACTCTGACGGAACTGTTTTGATTCATGCTAATAGTGCAGATTCAATTAAAGGTAATATTACTGCAATTGGTGAACAAATCAAAGGGGAGAATGTACAATTAGATGCGTCCAATGCTATTAATCTAGAGGCAGGTTCTAATACGCAACGTATTGAAACAAATAGTAAGTCTAGCGGTTGGAATGTTTCTGCCAATATTGGTATGAGAACTGGCGGGCTCGTAGGTTGGTCGGCGTCAGCTTATAAAGGGACAGAAAATGGTATAGAAGATAGTACTACCCATACTGGTACACATGTTGTAGGCTCTAACAACGTATCTATTACAAGTGGAAATGATACGAACCTTATTGGGTCTACTGTTTCTGGACAAGGTGTAACGGCGAAAGTAGGTAATAATCTGAATGTAGAAAGTTTACAAGACAGTCGAACCTATCATGAAACATCTAAGAACAAGGGAATTTCTATCTCTGGTGCAAACTTTATATCTCAACCTACGATTAATGGTGTTAATGTAAAAGGCAATATTGATAGTACTTATACAAGTGTTACAGATCAATCGGGTATACATGCAGGTAATGATGGTGTGAATATTACTGTTGGCAATACGACAACATTAAAAGGTGCTATTATAACTAGTAAAGCTACACCTGAAAAAAATAAGCTGTCTACCAAATCTCTAGTTATGGAAGACCTTCATAATGAAGCGTCTTATAAGGCTAAGAAATCTGGTATAGCTATGAATACATCTGGATTGACAGCAAAAGGTATTCTCGGTAAAATCAACCCATTGGGTCTATCTCCAGTAGTCTCTATTCCTGTATCAGATGAGGCACAATCTACCACGAAATCTGCTATTAGTGATACTATATTAGTAGAAGTAGATCGTAAAACACTTACTGATATTAACAGAGATACTGAACATGCACTTAATAGTATTAAACCTATATTTGATAAGGCTGATGTAAAAGAACGTATGGAATACGTTAATGCTGTATCTGATGAAGGCTTTAAACTTATTGGGGATATTGCTATGAACCAAGTTCATGCTAATGAGATAATGGTGGGGGCTATTGCTAAGGAACTAGCTAAACATCCTAATAGTACAATAAATGCTGATGGTAAATATGTTGATAACTCTGATGTTTATAAAATTGCTAGTGCGGTTTTAGGTAAAACAGTTTCACACTCTTCGTTAGGAACTGGTATTTCACTATCTGCTACAACAAGTAATTATTTAACTCATGAGCAAGGAAAACAGTATGAGTATGAGCTTTCTTTGGCTAAGAGTGAAAAGGAACGTAAACTAGTAATTCAAAAATGGAAAGCTATTGACGAAAAACAAGAAGCTGATTATATTAGTCAAGAGAAAAGTATATTTAAAAAATATTTTAATACAATATCGGACTTAATTGATTTTAATATCTATCTTCCGTATAAACGAGAGCGTAACAGATATAATATTAGTCTTGATCGTGCATTCTCTTTAGATTCTAATACTGGTAAGCTTGAGATGCCGATGATAAAAGTTAATGCGTTATTTTTGAAAAAGGAAAGTTCTTTTGCTGAGCAAATACAAAATGAGAGAAATATATTTGCTTTAAATCAGGCTAAAATTATTAGTAAAATACAGGGGTATAAAGATGGATCTGATGAATTTGATGAAAATACTTTATATCATTATAATCGGATACGAGTAGGAGAAGATAAATTCCTATCACATATTTTAAAAAGTACTGATATTACAAGAGGTGTTTTGGATAGCTTTACTGAAGATGGTTTTTCAGCACTTGAACGGTCTTTAGGAATTACTCCTGTTTATAACCGATATTATTATGGTGGTAAATTATTAGGAGATGGGATAGGTGTTGTTGGTGGTGGTATTACTGCTGGCACAGGTATTATAGAGACGGGGATGTTTACAGCTGGCGGAGTAACAGCTGTTGCTACGCCGGTATCTGTGACACAAATAATGGCAGGTAGTACACTAGCAGTTCATTCTGCTAATAATTTTGAAAAGAATCTTACGCTGTTTGCAAAGCATAATAGAGAGAAGCCAGAAATATCCACCAAATTTAACTTTGATGAAGAAGCCCCTTATATTAGGGAAAATCGTCTGCCTCAAGATTCTGAAACTATTTTATCAGATGGTACATTTGATAAAATAGGTAAAGTCGAACGTCATGGTGCTCAGGTTTATAAAAAAGATAAAAAATATTATTATAGAGATACACTTCACTTTGGAAAGGACGCACATTTAGAAGTATTTGATAGAAAAGGTAATCATTTAGGAGAAGCAGATCCTTTGACGGGGGAAATAAAGCCACATTCTGCTGATTCTAAAAAGAAACTTAGTAAGGAATATAGATGATAGAATTAGAACCTATTAAACAGATAAAAAGTCCAAGTTCAGAAAATGTTATAATTTTTGCTTTGCGATGTGCAAATTATATAATTATAAATGATAAACTTAATGGTCTAATTATTTTGGACATGGATTGGAGCGAAGTTAATAGAATTTATATAGGCGAACAATTATTACTTATTGAAGCTATATATACAGATATGCTGAAAAACAGAATTGTATTTAAATTAGAGTCGTCTTTATGCTTTGTAGATATTGATACACATTTTGTTAAGTTAATACCTATTCCTAATAATATTAAGGAATTCTATTTTTATCAATTATACAAATTTAATGATGACATAATTTTAATGCGTACCAATAAAGGGGTAGTATCTTTGTCATTGGTTGATTATTCTGTTCATATTATAAATGAAGTAGCAGAATATGATGAAAAATTTGCATACGTTGTTTATGAAAGTGAAACAAAAGAATCCTATTCTCATAATGGAAAATTAGTTTGTTTGGATACAGATAATATAACTATATTAGATTATTTTGAAAAGGTTCAGATTAAAAACCCTATTTCTGTCCCGTATTTTGATGTATCTGTGACGGATAGATATGGTTTAGCTGTTGGAGAGGAACAATTACAGATTTTTAACCTAAATGGAGATATAAAAAGTAGGATATTATCATATAAAAGACCGTGGTATGGTGAGAGGGCTGATATAGTTGGAAAAGATGATGGACTTCATTTATATGTTATAAGCCGTAATGATTTGGAAGAATTAACAAGTTTTTCAGAATATTTAATTCCGTTTGACAAGATGCCTAATCATATAATTTTATTATAATTTTAAATGATTTATTAAAGGTGGGGGTTGATTTAGATATTTATATGACTCTGCGTTTAGCAAAATATCAGTTTAAGTTTAAAGCAGTCGTATATGCTTGGTTATTTCTGGTAGCTTTATACATATATTTATATATTTTAACCTATTATTAGATACTTTGATAATGTATATAGTAGGATTTTATTGATTAATATGTAATTCTAATATAAGGTATATAAACCAAAAAAGGACGCTATAGTCTAATCTTCAGTGATAAGTATATACTGAATGGTTTAGAACTATAGTGTCCTTTTTTTATCGTTCATTTAAAATCTGCGTGGATGTTACAGATAGCTTCTAATGATGTATCTTTACAAGCGGCAACAAATACAAGTGAAAAGCTTGAAAATGCTAAGAGCAAAGGCTGGTCTGTTGGGGCTAATATTAGTGTTGCTGGCGGCGGTATACTAGGTTTTGATGCAAGTGCTAATGCTGCAAAACAAAAGAATAATACAAAGGAAACAACACATACAGGTACTACTCTTGTAGGTTCGGATGCTGTTACTATTACATCAGGAAAGGATACCCACATCAGTGGTTCCAAGGTAATTGGTAAATCTGTAACAGCCGACGTAGGGGGAAACCTTTCCATTGAAAGCTTACAAGATACAAAGACATATGTAGGTGAAAGCTCTAATAAAGGGTTTAGTGTATCTACAAATGCGGGTTCTTTAAGTAATGTATCTATGAGTTCAAGTAAAGGTAAAATGAAAAGTGATTATGCGAGTGTTACTGATTAAGCTGGTATATATGCAGGTGACGGTGGATTTGTAATTTTAAGAACCTTAGTAAAGCAGGAAAAGATGCTGTGTGGAATACATTAGGCACATTACCTAATCTGTTACCAGATTCTAGTAAATCTAGTTCTTCCACTACAAAATCTGCTATTTCAAATGGTACAATAGAAGTACGAGATGCTAATTTTAATATGCAAACACTGTCTCGAGATACAAAAGATAGCTTGAATAAGCTTGATGAAATCTTTGATAAAAAGAAAATTGAAGAACGTCAAGAATTATCTAAATTATTTGCAAAAGAAGCCTTTGGACAATTACATAATTGGAATCCAACCTCTAAAGAAGGTAAAGTTGCAAAAGCAATAGCCCATGGTGTAGTTGCTGAAGTATCTGCTCGTATGGCAGGAAATAAACCGGGCAGTGGATTTTATGCTGGTGCTACCAATGAAGCATTAATTGGAGAAATTCAAAAAATTGCAAAAGAAAAACCTGATGTAGCTCAATCCTTAAGTGCTTTACTAGGTGCTGCTGTAAATGGTAGTTTAGGCTATTCCCCTGTAACAGGTGCAGCTGAAGCACAATACGGGACTAAATGGAATGCTAGCCAGGTTGAGCCTAATATGAAACATATATTAAATGATATTGAATCAACGGGTGCATATGTAAATAGTCAAGGAGAAAAAATATACATATCTAAACTATATAAAGATGCTTCGATTGTTGAATATGTGGTAATAACAACTACAAATGAAAAGGGGGAGGAAATAACCTCTGTACTTGATAAAGATTATAACTTTGTAGACGTTGATATTAAGGGTGGAACGTTAGATTTATTTAAGTCTGATTATGATTTAAGAAAGCGGAATAAAGTAGATATAACTTTATATAATGATTATAAAACGGGAAAAGATAGATTAAATGATTTTAATCCGACCACATCTGTTTTGACAGTTAAAGTTAAGGAAGACGTTGGTAATTTAAAATATACTCCTAATTTTTATATGAAGAAAGAAGATCGGCCTTTAGAGGTAGGTTCAAAAGTTATAGAAAGTTATATGAATTCAAATTTTTGGTCGATGTCTGCAGAACATTATGGATCTATAGGTGTCCAAAATTTATTTAAGAAGATGACACCGGGATATGTTAGAAGTGGCACTCGTGCAATTATTAATTCTGGTTCAAGAGCTATTGGTGGATATGCTTCAGGTGCAGCATTGCTTGTAGCGGCAAAAATAGATAATGAGATGACTTTTAAAGGTCATCCAGATTTAATTGCTAAGGCAAATATGTTAGATGAAACTGCTTATGGATTAGGAGTGGTAACAAGCTTAAGCGCGGCAGGCGCCACAGCTGGAACGTTAGGGTCGGGTGCGCCATTATCTTATACTGCTAGTGTAGGAGTTAATGTATCCTATGGCATTTTTGTTGAGTATCAGAAATATAAATTGTTGAAGGAGAAAGAAGAAAGAGATAAGCATGTGGGGATATAAAGGATTATTTTTATGTTGGTTTATTATAACTTTATGTATTTATACAAAGATATATATATTAGCTTGGACGAATAATGTGGGCTATAAAGAGATGTCTTTAAATATGCGCTTTCCAAAGCTATTTAAAACATTTATTGTCATTTCTTATTTTTATGTTGGGCTATTAGGATATGTATTTTGGTTTATAGATGATTTTATGATAATCATGAGTAGTACGATTTTGGGTGTAATTTTAATTTACTTATCAGGGATGATTATTACAATACAAAAAAAATCTTCTCCACAATATCATAATGGTAAAAAATTAGCTCGATATATGTTGCTATATCCTGCTATCGCAATAGTTCTATATTTGTGGCTTAAGTATAATGGGTTTTAATATGATATGTTGGAATAATAGTTAAAGTAAACTAAATTATTTGCAAAAGAAGCCTTTGGTCAATTACATAATTAGAGTTCAACCTATAAAGAAGGTAAAACAGCAAAAGCGATAGCTCATGGTGTAGTCGCTGAAGTATCTGCTCGTATAGCAGGGAATAAAGCTGGTAGTGGTTTTTATGCTGGTGCTACAAATGAAGATTTTATTGGAGAAATTCAAAAAATTGTAAAAGAGAAATCTGATGTGGCTCAAACATTAAGTGCACTACTAGGTGCCGCTGTAAATGGTAGCCTAGGCCGTTCACCAGTGATAGGTACAGCTGAGGCACAATATGGCACTAAATGGGATGCATCAGGTGTTATTAGAATCAATAGTGAACTTGTGCTTGATGAATATATAAATATTATTGTACCAGTAGAATTAAATGGAACAGATCAAAACCAAGCATATATACGGTGTAGAAATTTTGGTAATCAATATCAGGCGTATGGTTTTTTGCCGAGGAGGTCGCCGTTATTCAATTTGCAGAAAAAGGGGCATAGTTGAGAGAGCAAGAGCTAATAATTAATTCTGATAGAGGTTATTCGAATATTGATGAATGGATTGGATTAGTTAAGCTTTTAGTTCCTATATTGACTAGAAGTGATAATGAAGGGATAGAAGTAGATGCTGATGCTAATAATGTGAGCCCTTTTTCTCCAGTATCAAGTGTTATAAATAATGCGCCTAAAAACTTTGCTACAGGTACTTTAACTTATGTAGGTGAAAATGCTTTTGGTAAAACTGTAGAGAAAGCATATTTATCTGTATCTAAACCGATGAATAATAATATTAGAGTCCGAGATGCTAAGATGCTTGGAGGCCTTGGTGGCAAAGCTTATAATGTAGGCATGTTTGGAAATTCATTTAATGAAAATAATGAGCGTTATAATTTAACTACAGAAAAGGTTGTCTCTACAACATTAGATAGCGTAAATTTGTCACATGATTTAGAATTAATCAAAACTAAGCCCAAAATAAAAGCTAGTAAAAATAAGTTGGTTAATATGGCTAAGATTATTACTTTTAAGTTGAGTAAAGCTGGAATAAAAGGTACTGCGATTGATAGATTGGTTGGATAAAATAGATAAACAGGCTGAAGAGGTAGAAAAAGAAGGTAGAGAGAAAGCTAGAAAGTATTGGTCGTTTTAATTAAAGAGGTACTTTGGTAGAATATGTTTTTATTAACATATATTGAAAATATATCATTTAGTCATCTTATAATGATGATATCTCTAATTATTTTTCTTATATATTTTCTTATAAAAGTATTATTGGAAATCTTAAAAAAATGGCTTTGTAACTTATACAATAGGTCGGGATTATGCTTGGTATAATTGGTTGAGCCTTGTTAATACCTTGTTTTCGTTAGCATTCATAGTATCATCTTACTTTATTGGCTCCGTTGATTTCTTTCAGTTTACTATATCGGAACGTATACTCTTAGGTATTGTACTATTAGATGTATTATTATCATTTAATATACATAATCACTTATTAGAATATCGAGCATATAATCTTAAAGAGATTAAACGAATAGAATATACTACACAAAGAAAACATTATGTTAGGCAAGCATCTTATTTGATAATTATATGGTTGTTGAGCATATTAGTCTTTAATATTGATTTATGGCTTTTTTGATTTAGTATTGTATCTATTATATCGGCTTGTTACAGGAACATGGTTGGGTACTTGATTTTGAGCATTTAGATTTTTCAATTAAATGAAAGTAAATATAAAATCTATCTTCTACAAAGGTAAAAATCATAGTAACTTTTAATTGACACAACCCCATAAAATCTGTATACTATTTTGAGTAAGCTTTAGTCGTGTTTCCATTAGCCCCGGAAGCAAAGGACAAGCTGATTTTGGTAGAATTATGACGTTAT
>QWCT01000736.1_pt1 | contig 19895 bp, 16 predicted proteins | sample 1972681 | NCBI WGS metagenome assembly QWCT01 (sample SAMN09866701, study PRJNA288562) | Human oral metagenome isolate pre3_saliva, whole genome shotgun sequencing... | isolation source: mouth | host: Homo sapiens | place: USA: California | reverse complement strand
ATACAGCCTAAAAATCAAAAATATTGACTGCGGGTGAGCCAATAGTGCTCAAAAACAAGAATGATAGAGGATGGGGTAAGGTTTTGCAGAGGTCTCGGTATAGTTTTTTCCTTCCATTGGCTGGTATCATCGTCTATAGTCGCTGGCACTACAGATGGATATTATCATTCAGCACCTTATTAGCCACAGTCTTTGTGTGTATCAATCTCTTCAAACCCGAGATTCACTCTAAGACACTCATGCCAGCACTGCAAAGTCCGTGGTTTGCCCCCCACGTCATCGTCTATATGATGGCCTATGCCATGCTCGGTGCAGCCATGGTAATGGCAGTATATCTGCTATTCATCAAGAAAACGGCAGCAACAGCCCAAGAGCTCGACATCACCGACAATCTTGTTTATGTAGGCATGTCATTTGTCACACTGGGCATGCTCATGGGTGCGCTTTGGGCCAAGGAAGCATGGGGACACTATTGGAGTTGGGACCCAAAAGAAACATGGGCTGCCATCACATGGCTGTCTTATTTGGTTTACATTCACTACCGTCAGTATAAACCCATGCGCCCCAAACCCGCTCTCGTCATGCTTATTGTCTGTTTCTGTCTACTACAAATGTGTTGGTGGGGCATCAACTATCTGCCGTCGGCCCAAGGAGTCAGCGTACATACATACAGCTTAGACTAACCTCTACTTCCCTATCAATTGACTTCGATTAAAACTTCAAAACCTATTTGAAACAAATTGGTTATATTTCAAAGAGAGAAATGCCGTGTGATTAACATGGCATTTCTTCGTATAAAAGCAAAAGAGATAGAAAAAGACATTCAGAAACTCCTCCTTTGTCTTTCTGAGTCACTCAGAAGTACAAATAAACTCCATTTGGTGTTTCTGAGTCACTCAGAAGCATGAAAAAACTCCATTTGGTCTTTCTGAGTCGCTCAGAAGCATAGAAAAAACTCCATTTGGCCTTTCTGAGTCGCTCAGAAGCACGAAAAAACTCCATTTGGTCTTTCTGAGTCGCTCAGAAGCACGAAAAAACTCCATTTGGTCTTTCTGAGTCACTCAGAAGCACGAAAAAACTCCATTTGCCCTTTCTGAGTCGCTCAGAAGCATAGAAATTTACTTTTTCCATACTTATGTCGTTGACAGAAACGATTATTTTCTCTTTTTTGCGCTTATGTCGTTGACAGAAACACCTATTCTCTCTTTTTCATGCTTATGTCGTTGACAGAAGCGTTTATTTTCTCTTTTTCATGCTTATGTCATTGACAGAAACGATTATTTTCTCTTTTTCATGCTTATGTCGTTGACAGAAGCGATTATTTTCAATTTTTGGCCTTTCTGAAACGTTCAGAAGCATAAAAATTCTCCATTTGCTCTTTCTGAAACGTTCAGAAGCACGAAAATCCTCCATTTGCTCTTTCTGAAACGTTCAGAAGCATGAAAAACCTCCATTTGCTCTTTCTGAAACGTTCAGAAGCATAAAAATCCGCCATTTGGCCTTTCTGAAATGTTCAGAAGCATGAAAATCCGCCATTTGCCCTTTCTGAAACGTTCAGAAGCATAAAAAACCTCCATTTGCTCTTTCTGAAACGTTCAGAAACACGAAAAACTTCCATTTGGTCTTTCTGAAACGTTCAGAAGCATGAAAAACATCTTTTTGGCCTTTCTGAAACGTTCAGAAGCATGAAAACAAGAAAATTATTTGCAAGATTACCATACAATCTTTATTTTTGTATGCAAATGAAGATTTACTTAACTTAGAAATTCCACATGGAACACAAGAATGATACGAAAAGCCTCATGAGCTTACTCATGATTCTTCAACTCATTATGCTTACGAGCAGTTGTAAAAAGGCGCATGAGAAATTTAAGAATCTATGCAATAAAACCTATGATGATGATAACACCGAAAATAAATAAGCAACCATACAGAGAAATGAAAATCAATATTAAATATTTTTTGTTTGCATCACTGCTCATTGGACTTTTGAGTTGTGGAAAGCAATCTAAGAAAAAAGAGTCGGTGAATGCCAACGACACGATAGTTCATACAAAAAGGGATTTACTGAAAGTGTATGACAAGCAAATCCGAGCATTTTATGAAGAACTTTCGGATGTAGGTATGGATGGTATTGAGATTATGCCCAGCAAACATCAAGTTGAATATACGGATATAGCCATTGAACTTATTCACGAAGCTTTGAAAAAGCATGGATACAGAGCCGTTGACAACGAAACAGCCCGTAAGGCTATTCAGAAATACTATGGTGTGGATATTTCTCAAAACAACAATGCCTTAGCCGAACAAGGCTTTCGAACTTATATCTTTAAGAATGGAAATCCTACCGAACGAAGAAAGCAAACCAATGCAATGATTTCTGCTTCCTATGAGAAACCAAGCTATTTCTGGAATAAAACTATCTATGTGCCGAATTATAACTACATCTTTCCCCACCCTACTATTCATGAGGTTGTAGATATTAAAGGACTACCCGATATCTTTGAAGAAGACTATGATGTGAGATTGTTTAAGACGGGAAAACTCTATTATGACCTCAGCCGCAAAGAACCATATTATGAAAATGAATTTATTTTTCATGACAGCAAGAAAGCATTTGCGTGGCTGAAAAAAAATGAATGGGGATTTCTTACCAACCTATTACAAAAATATGGCTATGACAAAAACGAGGAGATTAATAGGTTGCTGCTTGAATGGATGGTAATGGAATATGCCACTGTGGCGAAATCACACATCCTCGATGAGACCTTCGCCATCAAGAAAAAAACAAAATGGCCACATGTAGAAATCAGAGAAGGACTGCTGAAAAGTGTTTTGAAGCTGCCTGTAAAAGTAGAAAACATCAAAATCAGTTCGCTCATGAATACCTATATAAAATATATGTTGCATGAGGACGAAGAAGATATGCCTGATTGGGCAAAAGAATTTAATAAGGAAGAACGCTATAAAGTTGCGGCATACCTATGTTATTATCAGTATAGATTTTGCAAAAAATTTGGCGTTGAAGAAACCGATCTCCTTGAAGAAGCCCTTTATAACGACACAGCATTCAGAGATTATATCGCCGATAAAAATTATTTCAATTTAGAAGGATATAAAACGCTCTGTACAAAGTTTATAACAATGTTGCAAATAGTGAGAAACTAAAAAACACTTACGATGAATAAGAAACTAACACTTATACTTGCTTTTTTACTCTTGGTATTGATGTCAGCATATAGTCAAAAGAATGTAGCAAAGCAAAATCATTATAATTTAGCGATAGCGGCTATAAAGGCAAACAATCTTTCGGAACTTGATGCACAGCTCAAGCATATTAAAAATATTGATTCGTTGATAAGGAAAGATGAATCAACATCTTACACCTTACTTGGCTATGCATGTCTATACAAAAACAAGGCGGCAATCCTAAAGCTCATTGCACAGAAGGCAAACATCGACTATGCATATTCTGATGATATCTACATTTACGATGCACTTTATATGGCGATTGATAATGGCGACTACGCTTTGACAAAATATTTCATTTCTAAAGGTGCAAAAGTAAACCAGCCCTACACCGAAGAAGGCGGATGCCCATTAGTCTTTAGTTGTCTTGGGAATAATCTTCCGATAACAGCATTATTACTGAGCAGTGGGGCTAAAGCAGATGGAATGGGAAACCTTGGCGCCGACTATACAAGCTACCCTATCATCATAGCAGTTGAAAACCGGAATAAAGCCATGGTTGAATTACTATTGAAATATGGTGCAAGAAAAAATGTGAAAGGTGAAGAAGGACTCACACCACTTGCTCTCGCACAAAGATTGGGATATACGGAAATCGTCAGACTATTGGAAAATAAAGCTCGAAAGAAAAAGATTTAATCCATATAAAAATAATCTTTACCACCAACAGAAATCCAAGCCTACCTTTTATCATAGACAATTAGGATTAACAAACTAAATCCACACAAAATGATTTCAACACAAGAATTCATTGAAGCACAATGACACGTTTAGAAGTAAGAAAAAGGCGAAAAGTAAAGAACATCAATGCTGTTTTAAGGAAATAATAGAGTGATTTAGAATTAAATTCAACATTAATTAAAATTTTAACACGATATCTATACAACTTTGGCAATATTTAACTAATTTTGCATCATCTAAATATTAACTGGGTTTATCCCCTCAAATTATTCATTAAATTTCAGTTAACAGTCATGCAAAAAAAATTGCATTTATTAATGGCGCTTATGTTGTTTTTTACAACATCCCTCATGGCGCAGGTAACCACATCAAGCATTAATGGAAAAGTTGTCGCAGGCGGTGAAACCGTCATCGGAGCAACCGTGACCGCCGTTCACGTTCCATCAGGAACAACCTATAATGCTGTTACCAACACCGATGGACGTTACACCATTCAAGGTATGCGTGTCGGTGGTCCTTACAAAGTTACGATTTCATATATCGGCTTTAAGGATGACAACCGCACAAACATTTTCTTAGCATTGGGTGAACCCACCGTTATCAATGCAGACATGAAAGAAGATGCTAAAACCTTGACCGAAGTAACCGTAACCGGGCGCGCAGGACATGGTGGAAATGGTGCTGCTTCTAACTTCTCTAAGCAAATGATTGAGAATGCACCAACCGTAGATCGTAATGTCTATGATGTTGCTAAACTATCTCCTCTTGTAAATAACAACAAGTTTGGAGGTATCTCTATCGCTGGAACCAACAACCGTTACAATTCTTTCCAAATCGATGGTATGGTCAGCAACGATGTGTTTGGTCTAACTTCATCTGGTACAAATGGTGGTCAGACTGGTGCAAATCCAATTTCAATGGATGCTATCGAGCAAATCCAAGTTGCAGTTTCACCTTTCGATGTTCGTCAAAGTGGTTTCACAGGTGGTGCTATTAATGCTATTACAAAGTCGGGTACAAATAAATTCACAGGTACAGCCTTCACATACTATACTGATGAAAACCTTTATGGTCGTTATAGCCAAGTCTACAAGAAAACACAAAAGCTTTCTGATGAAAGCACCAAAACTTACGGCTTTACCTTTGGTGGTCCTATCATTAAGGACAAATTGTTCTTCTTCACTTCATTGGAATATAAAAAGAACAGCTATCCTTCAACTTATTATGCTGGTGCACCGGGCTATTTCATGAACACACAAACAGCTCAGCAACTGGTTGACATTTATAAGAATATTACAGGTATTGAAGAATCATTTGAACGTCGCAATATCAATCAGGAAGGTACTTCACTCTTAGGTCGTTTAGATTGGAATATCAATAATAAAAACCACTTCACATTGCGTTATCAAGGCAACTTCTCTTATGCTGATAAGTTTGGTAATGGCAAACAATCGTTCTTCTTCAATAATTCAAGTTATCGCATGAAGGACCGCACAAACTCTTTTGTTGCTGAATTAACTTCACACATCAGTAACAGTCTTTATAATGAGTTCCGCCTCGGTTTGACTTCTGTTCGTGACAAACGTGCTACTCCTTATTCTGGTCCTACACTCTATTTCAGCGGAGATAATTATACTGTAAATATGGGTACAGAATATTCTTCAGGCGTAAACTCACTTGATCAGGATATTTGGACCTTAGAAGATAACTTCTCTATTTATTCTGGTAACCACAACATTACCGTAGGTACACACAACGAGTTCTACGATATGAAGAATGGCTTTATCCAGGCTGCCTTCGGTAACTTTGCTTATAACTTCAACCAATTAGGTTCTGTTGATAGAGCTACACAGGTATTTACTCCAACAGCTGCAGGTTTCCTCAATAATCAAGGCATTATTCCAAACTCAGGCTATCAGATGAAATACTCAGATGAAGCCTTTACTGGCACAACTCAATGGAGAACCCCATTCAAGGCAGGCATGGCTGGTATCTATGTACAAGATAAATGGGATATGTCAACAGCCTTCCAACTCACCTATGGTATCCGTTTCGACATTCCATTCTATAGCAATAAGATTTCAATCAATGACAAATTTAATGCTACAGACAATTGGGCAAAGACAGGAGTTGTGGTTGGTCGTCGCCCAGCCTCATGCGTAATGGTATCTCCTCGTGTTGGATTCCGTTGGTTTATGAATGAAGATCATACTTCATTATTGCGTGGTGGCGTCGGTATCTTCAATGGCCGTGCACCATTTGTATGGATTGAGAATGCATGGGCAAATACAGGTATGGAGATGCGCGGTATTAATATTCGCTCAAATTCTACAAGTCCCCTCCCTCCAAACTTCTTGGCTGATGGTGGAAAGACACCTGATCAAATTCGTGCAACCTATGGCAATGCAGGTGGTGTAAATCCAGATATCGTAACAATTGATCGTCATTTCAAATTTCCACAAGCTTTCCGTGCAAACCTTGCTTGGGAGCAACAGCTACCTTATGGCGTTAAGATGACTCTCGAAGCTCTTTATTCTCGTCAGTTGAACGCTGTTTGGTTCAACAACATTGCACTTCAGCCAAATGGCGATATCTATGCAGTTGATGGCGTTGAAGCATCAAAGACCACCTATTATAAGAGTAATCAAAACGATACTTACACTCTTAATGGCACAACAGGAAAGTACTATGCTAATTCTGTTATTAACTTGAAGAACATCAATCGTGGTCATAGCTATAGTTTGAGTGCTAAGTTTGAAAAGAGCTTTGATTTCGGTCTCGACCTTATGGCAAGCTATACTTTCGGTCATTCTTATTCTGTTAATGATGGAACTTCATCTGTTGCGATGTCAAACTGGAAGTATTATTATTGTGTAGATCCTAATAAGGCAGAAGTTTCTTATTCAATGTTCGACATGCCTCACCGACTAATGTTCCAAGCAGCCTACAACACTAAGCGTTATGGCAATGGTCGTTGGCAGAGCCATGTAACACTTACCTACAATGGAAACAGCGGACAGCGTTACAGTCTCACAATGAATGATAATGCAAGTGCTTCATTCAATGGTGAATATGCAAAAGGAAACACCCTTCTTTATATCCCAACGAAAGAAGAATTGCAGAACATGAACTTCGTTGATAATGTTGATCGCACAACACACCACGTCAAAATGACTGCTGCAGAAAGTCGTAAGAACTTCGAAGAGTGGATTGAAAACGACAAATATGCAAAGAACCATCGTGGTCAATATGCAAAGAGAAACAGCAATATAGCACCTTGGGAGAATCATTTTGACTTCCATTTCGCACAGGACTTCTTCTATGACAGAACACGTGGAAGCAAAGTTAGCCTCGTATTCGATATTCTCAATGTAGGAAATCTTATCAACAAGCACTGGGGTGAATACTATGCAAGCACTTACAACGTGCCAGTTATCACCGTACAGGATGTGAAGAAGGTTGCAGGAAAGATGACTCCATCATTTATTTATGGTGCACCTCGCCTTGACCTCAGCGACTTCACAAGCCGTTGGCACATGCAATTAGGTCTACGTGTGACTTTCTAAAGGAACGAGAATAAACTGATTCACATATAAAAAAAGGTAATCTTTTCAGAGATTACCTTTTTTTTATTAACTTTGCGCAAATCAAGAAGATAACGGATAAATATGATTATAGATTTCAAAGATATAAAAGAAGTAAAGATCAATGGTTTCAAAGGTGGACAAGGTGAACTCGACACCCGCAACTTTGTCGATGGAAAGATAAAGATAATGAAAAGTATTCTCAAGCCTGGAGCCAGCAGTGGCCTACATACTCACGAAGGAAACTGCGAAGTAATGTATATCCTTAAAGGCGAACTCACCTATCATTACGATGGAAAAATAGAGGTAGCACATGCTGGTCAAGTACATTATTGCCCAATGGGACATAATCATTATTTTGAGAATCTAACCAATGAAGATGTAGAATATTTAGCTATCGTTCCCGAACACCATTAATTTCATATCTCATGAGCATTGTAATTGGCATAGACGTTGGTATTAGTACAACTAAGATTGTAGGCGTTGATGAACACGGAATTGTAGTAAATCCTTTCCGAATTAAGGCCACTGACCCTATAACTTCATTGTATGGAGCTTTTGGAAAATATCTTCATGACAATAAAATCAAGCTTGACGATGTCGAAAAGATTATGCTTACAGGAGTTGGTTCAGCCTATATTGATGAGAACATTTATGGTCGTCCAACGAGCAAAGCGCAAGAGTTTATTGCCGATGGACTTGGTGCTCGCTACGAAAGTAAGCTTAAACGAATGATTGTTGTCAGCATGGGTACAGGCACAAGTCTTGTAAAATGTGATGGAAATGACATCCGACACATTGGAGGAATCGGTATCGGTGGTGGAACACTACAAGGCTTATCACGCATCATGCTCAAAACAGATGATATCAAACAAGTAGCCAGTCTTGCAATGAATGGCGACATTTCAAAGATCAATTTACTGATTGGTGATATCAGTGCTAAACCACTTCCTGGACTTCCTATGAATGCAACAGCAAGCCTTTTCAGTAATGCCAAGACCAATGCCACACGTGAAGACATCGCTATTGGCCTTATCTATATGGTATTACAAGCCGTTGGTTCCAGCACGATTCTTAGCAGTTTAGAAAGTGGAATCAAGGACTTTGTGCTCATCGGTAACCTCACACTACTCCCCCAATGCAAAGAAGTATTCCATGCTATGGAGAAACTTTATGGTGTACATTTCCGCATTCCTAAATACAGCGAGTTCTGTACGGCCATCGGAGCTGCACTTTGTTATATTCAAAATCGATAATTGACGCGCCGCGATACAATTCACGAATCATCACAATGAATAAGAAACTTTTTTCCTGTTTTCTACTTTTCTTATTGTTCATACAATCTCTTTGTGCTCAACCCAAGCGCGAAGTAAGAGCTGTTTGGCTAACAACAATTGGCGGACTCGACTGGCCTCACAATTATTCCCAACAGAGATTATCGATGGAAAAGCAGCAACAAGAGTTGCGAAACATCCTCGATAAACTTCAAAAAGCAGGTATAAACACGATATTATTTCAAACACGTATTCGCGGAACTGTAATCTATCCATCAGACTATGAACCATGGGATGGCTGCCTAAGTGGCTTTCCTGGCACATCACCAGGATATGATCCACTCCAGTTTGCCATTGATGAATGCCACAAACGAGGTATGGAATTTCATGCATGGATAGTCACTTTACCTATTGGAAAATGGAATGGTTTAGGATGCAAACGACTTCGTCAACGCTTTCCAAACTTAGTAGTGAAGATTGGAGAAGACGGATATCTCAACCCAGAAAAAGGACAAACAGGAGATTATCTCGCTCAAATCTGTTCTGAAATCACCGAGCGTTATGATATTGATGGCATTCATCTTGACTACATTCGCTATCCAGAAACATGGAGAATAAAGGTATCTTCTGACCAAGGAAGAGCTTATATCACAGACATTGTTACAAAGATTCACGATGTTGTAAAAGGCAAAAAACCTTGGGTAAAGATGAGTTGTTCGCCAATTGGAAAGGCTGATGACTTAGCAAGATATTGGAGTCATGGCTGGAATGCCTACTCAAAGGTGTTACAAAATGCTCAATATTGGTTACACAATGGACTAATGGATCAACTCTATCCCATGATGTATTTCAAGGGAAATAACTTCTATCCATTTGCCATTGACTGGCAAGAACAGGCGCAAGGAAAGATGATTGTGCCAGGTCTTGGCATATATTTCATGTCGCCACGCGAAAAAGATTGGAACCTCGATGATATCACACGAGAAATGTTTTTCACTCGTTCTATGGGCATGGGGCACGCATATTTCAGAAGTAAATTCTTCACCGATAATCTTAAAGGGATATATGATGCTGCGTTAAACGAAATTGACCGACAACCTGCTTTGGTGCCCGCTATGGCATGGGTAAACGTAGAAAAACCACATCAACCCACACTGATTATGGTCGAAAAGAATAGAATTGAATGGCAGAAACAGAACAATACGACTTATAATCTCTATAGCAGTCGCACTTGGCCTGTAGACATTTCAAAGGCTGAAAACCTTATGCTCTATCGACAAGAGACCAACAGTGTAGACATTCCTGATGACCCTTCACATTATTATGCGCTTACAGCTATGGACCGATATGGTAATGAAAGTAATGTGGTGCAATGCCAAAATCAGCCCGAAGCTAACCAAAGTAGCCTTATTCCCAATGATGGTAACCGCGCAATCCTGCCCAATTGGATAAATGAATGTGATGGAATCGTCATGCTATGTGATATCAATGGCAACCCTATTATACGTCTACAACAGACAGGAAATGCCATGAATATCAAACAGGTTACTGATGGTTTCTATCAATTGAGAAGCCTCAACGCCAATGGAATTAGCCATAGATTAGGCTTTATTTTAGTAAAAAGATTTTAGCCGAAACATTTGGTCAATCAGCAAAAACAAATTAACTTTGCACGTAGATAGACTATTTTATAGCGATACCCAAGAAGGAAAGATATTGGGGGTTGTGTCGGTTTGATCGGGATACTCATCAAATAAATTCGAAAACCGAGAATGCTTCTCTTGTTAATGGCGGGCCACATAAATTCCTTCGGAACTAAGCCTTAAGGCCAGTGGATTACAAAGGCGGAGAGCACTCAACTATTGAAATGCTCGGAGTTTCATCACATCATCGAGCAACCCCTTTTTTCTTTTTGATTAAAAAGAATAAAAAATAAATTCATGTTTAGTGGAATTGTAGAAGAAATAGCTACGCTTGTAGCGATTACAAAAGATAAAGAGAACATCGACTTTACGCTTAAATGCTCGTTTGTCGATGAACTTAAGATTGACCAAAGCATTGCACATAATGGTGTTTGCCTTACCGTTGTAAATTTAGAAAACGGCACTTATACCGTAACGGCAATGAAAGAAACACTTGATCGCTCTAATCTTCGCTTATTAAAAGTTGGTGATCATGTGAACATCGAACGCTCAATGCTGATGAATGGGCGTCTTGATGGCCACATTGTTCAAGGTCATGTTGACGAAACTGCCAAATGTATTGGAATGCGAGATGCAGATGGCAGTACGTACTTTACATTTGAATATCCGCATAACGAGGCTATGGCTAAGAAGGGATATTTCACAGTTGACAAAGGCTCGGTTACCGTAAATGGCGTTTCTCTCACTGTATGTGAACCTACAGATAACACGTTCACTGTAGCCATTATTCCCTACACACGGGCTAATACAAACTTCAAAGATATAGAAATTGGTAGCGTTGTCAATCTTGAATTTGACATATTGGGGAAATATATTGCGAGACTACAAGCCCTGTAAAAGGCTACTTGGCACACCACAAAATTGAGAATATATTTTCATAAAGAACAAGTGGTGTGTCAATTCCAGATACCCCATAAAATAAACGATGAAGAAGAGACTTTTTGTTTGACGTATTTCACAGCTTCTTTTGACGCAGATTATTGCGCAATCAGATACAAATCACAACACGATTTGATAGAGATTGCAATTTAGTCTCTCATGAAGCACAGAACGATGAGATTTAGAATGACATACCAAGACATGAAACACACTAAATAATGTTAAGGTTGTCATCTACGTGTAAACCTTTTTATCTTTTGAGAAGTCTATATATTAGTAAACTTCTTTCATCTAATTAAAATTGCAACGAATTATGAAGAATATCACAAAACACCTCATCATAACTGCTGCATGCATGGCTTTGCCAGCACAGCTTATGGCAAAAGACTGGACATTGAAAGCGTGTATTGACTACGCTTTGCAAAACAACATCACACTTCAAAAGAGCCGATTAAATCAATTGGCAGCCAAAGAAGATATCAAAGAAAGTCAAGCGGCCTTGTTACCTTCACTATCTCTTGGTACTTCTCAAAATGTTTCCTACAATCCATGGCCTGAAACTAACAGCTATGTTGTTGCTGGAAACCGAGTTGAAACAAGTGTAGACAAAGCATATTATAATGGAGGTTATTCACTAAGTGCAAATTGGACAGTCTGGAATGGCAATCGAAACCATAATCAAGTGAAATTGAACAAATTTGCCGAAAAGCAGGCCGACCTTGCTGTTGCAAGTGACATTAACACATTAACAGAACAAATTACACAGTTGTTTGTTCAGATATTATACTCTAATGAGGCTATAAAAGTCAATCAAGAGAGTCTTGCCACCAGTGCAAAGAATGAAGAACGGGGTAAGGAAATGCTTGCTGTTGGAAAAATGAGTAAGGCTGATTTAGCACAACTTACAGCCCAACGAGCTCAAGATGAGTATGCTATTGTTCAGGCAGAAAGCAACTTAAAAGAGTATAAACGCCAACTAAAACAGTTATTGCAACTAACAAATGGTGAAGCGTTTGATGTTGTTGTTCCCGAAACAACAGACGATATGGCATTGGAACTAATTCCAAATGTCAGCAGTGTTTATGAGCAAGCACTGACAACTCGGCCTGAAATTAAGAATGCAGAATTAAGCATTCAGAGCAGCGAACTAAACATAAAGCTGGCAAAATCACTTCGAATGCCTACCGTAGCAATGTCTGCTGGCATCAGCACAAACACCTCAACCATGAATAAAAATGGCTGGGATAAACAGATGAAAAATAACTTTGTGATTGGTGGAGGCATTAATATCAGTGTACCGCTGCTTGATAATCGTCAAGCAAAGACAACCATCAGCAAAGCAGAAATACAACGACAGAACAGTATGCTTGATTTGAAAGACAAGCAAACAGCCCTCTACTCTACCATAGAGAACTATTGGCTGCAGGCTAATAATAATCAAAGCATGTTCAAAAGTGCAAGAATCAGCACAGAAAGTGCAAAGGAAAGCTATGCACTTCTAAGTGAACAATTCAGATTAGGACTAAAGAACATCATTGAATTAATGACGGGAAAAGATAATCTTTTGAAGGCTGAACAAAACGAACTTCAAAGCAAGTATCTTGCTATTCTGAACATAAATATGTTGAAGTACTATCAAAACGGCATGATAAAATAAGAAAAAGACACTCATTAACCACATAGAATTTATGGAATTGAATTGTATTATTATTGATGACGATCAACAAACAGTAGAGACGTTAAAAAGCTACATGGCAGACACGCCATGTGTAAAACTAACAGGAAGTTGCAGTAATGCAGTCGAAGCCATTAGGCTTTTACAGCAGAACGACATTCAATTGGCTTTCATCAACCTAAGACTACAGGAGATGAGCGGCGTTGAATTTTCAAGTATGTTGCCACGAAATGCAATCAAAATCTTCATGACCGACGACCGCTCTCTTGGCATAGAAGGCTATAAAGCCGATGCAGTAGACTGCCTATTAAAGCCAATCAGCAAGACAGCTTTCATTGAAGACATGCACAAGGTGCATGAAATCTGTGAACGCGAAGAGGAAATTCATGAATTGAAGAAAGACAGATTCCTGTTTGTAAAAAGTGATTACAAGGTATTAAGACTTGACTTTGACAACATCATTTACATTGAAGGCGTTAAGGATTATGTGAAATTTCACCTTGATAACGAAGAAACGCCTATCCTATCTCTGATGAACATGAAGAAACTTGAACATCAGATGACAGGTGATGAGTTTCTACGTGTACATCGTTCTTACATAGTCAATATGCGCAAAGTAAGGAGAATAGAACGTATGAAACTGATTTTCAGTAAAGGATCTATCCCAATCTCTGAGTCATATAAGGACGAAGTGTTCCGCTTTGTAGACCATCACAGCATCGTATAAGACGCAAACATTTCAAATATCTAATATTTCAGACGGTTTCTCAACGAAGGTTTCACCACCATGTTCGATGAGAAACCGTTTGTCACGAAAGCCCCACAACACACTTATACAAGGGATTCCGCTGTTTTTTGCGGTCATAATGTCAACGTCACTATCACCTATATAAACAGCATTTTCACGACTACCCCCAAGCAAACGCAAGGCTTCATTGACAGTATCGGGTGCTGGTTTCTTACGTATATTCACGCGTTCACCAATGGCAACCTGTATCTTTTCTCCAAAGAAATGACGTACAAGGTCTTGTGTTGCAGCATAGAACTTGTTGCTAACAACGGCAATATGTTTGTTGGCATCTATCAAATGCTGAAGCATTTCTTCAATACCGGCATAAGGATGCGTATGATCAAGGTTGTGAACTAAATAATGTTGACGAAAATCTTCATAGGTTTTATCAAACAAAGGATTTTGAAGTCCATGAGGAATTGCACGTTCCATCAACTTCTTTACACCATTTCCCACAAACATTCTGACTTCTTCAAGGGTACGCTCAGGCATACCATTTACGCGAAGTGCATAGTTACAACTAAGTTCAAGATCAGTCAATGAATCTAAAAGTGTACCATCTAAATCAAAAATATAAGTTTGATATTTCATCATCCTAAATAAAATCTTTATTCCATAATCTTGCAAACACATCGCAGAAAACAGCAACCAGCAAGCCTATTAGAATTGCAAGACACTGTGATGTCAATTGCAAAGGTAATAAAAAAACGCCATTCTCCTCTCATAGATAAAAAAAATGGTGTACCTTTGTGCGCGACATTCAATATAAAATGATGAAAAAAGAATTAAGAAAAAAGTACTTCATTCCCGCCCTTGCCTGTGTAACAGTCATATTAGGAGTGGTTTATTATTATTTCTTCTCTGACTTCTCAACGAAGAATAAGACTGAATATGTCTACATTGATAACGATGATAATGTGGACTCTGTATATCATAAACTCAAGCCATTTGCATCGAAACATGGGATGTGTGCTTTCAGAATGATGGCTCGCCACTTTGATTATGGCAAGAGAATCAAAACTGGTCGTTATGCTATTGATAATGGTGATGGCGCATTAAAAGTCTTTCGACACATGAAGAATGGTCTACAAACACCGGTAAACCTAACGATTCCAAGTGTTAGAACATTGAATCGATTAGCTGCAGAGGTTTCAAAACGGCTCATGATCGATAGTACAGAACTCTATAAAGCATTGTCCAATGAAGATGTTTGTCGTAAATATGGCTACGATACAGCCACAATTGCGTGCATGTTTATCCCCAATACGTATGACATCTATTGGAATATTTCAATCGATAAATTCTTGGATCGTATGCAGAAAGAGAGCAAAAAATTCTGGAATTTTGATCGAATGCAGAAAGCAAAACAGTTAGGTTTGACTCCCGAACAGGTCATTACATTAGCAAGTATCATTGACGAGGAAACGGCTAATAATGCAGAGAAGCCTATGATTGCAGGCATGTATTACAACCGACTCATGTTGCGTGACGCCAAGTATCCACATGGAATGCCCTTGCAAGCAGACCCAACTATCAAGTTCGCTTGGAAGCGTTTTGATCTTAAACGCATTTATAATAACTTGCTTTCTATACATAGTCCTTACAATACATATAAGAATCCAGGACTTCCTCCAGGGCCAATTCGTATTCCATCTGTAGCAGGTATTGATGCTGTTCTCAATCGAGTACACCACGATTATTTATATATGTGTGCAAAAGAAGATTTTAGTGGTACGCATAACTTCGCTCGTACATACGATGAACACATGAAGAATGCAGAGAAATATTCAAAAGCTTTGAACGCAAGAGGTATCAAATAATTCAACGAATAAGCTTTAAGAAAAGTAAATAAAAATACCGCTTTCTTCACAGAGAGCGGTATTATTCTCAATAGGTATTAGCTTTTTTAAGGTAAAAAGATTGTATTCAGGATAACGATTACAAAGGTAAGGCGATTTTATTCTATGTGCAAATATTTTTTTATGTTACTAAACATGTTTTTTGATATCTATGAGATGATTTTATAAAATAATGAAGAATAAGCTGCAAAATACATGATTACCTCATGCACAAGCCACAAGAAAAACACCTTTTTCCTTTGCTTTTCCAGCCGTTTACATTATCTTTGCAATATAAAATAAATAATGTTTCAACATCATGGCAATTAAAGAAGAAAACAACGAAGAAAAGAAAAGCATTAGTTTCGTAGAGCAACTTGTTGAAGAAGACCTCGCACAAGGAAAGAATGGCGGTCTTATTCAAACACGTTTTCCGCCAGAACCTAACGGCTATCTGCATATTGGACACGCAAAAGCAATATGCATGGACTTCGGTGTTGCTGAAAAATATAATGGCATTTGTAATCTCCGATTCGATGACACGAACCCAAGTAAGGAAAATAATGAATATGTTGAAAACATCCTTAACGACATTCAATGGCTTGGATTCAAATGGGGACAGATTTATTATGCTTCAGATTATTTCGAAAAGCTATGGGAGTTTGCTGTTTGGATGATTAAAAAAGGCCATGCATATATTGATCAACAGACCAGTGAAGAGATTGCTTCACAAAAAGGAACACCTACAACTCCAGGAACACCAAGCCCCTATCGTGATCGCCCTATTGAAGAAAGTCTCGAACTATTCAATCAAATGAACACACCAGAGGCTGTGGAAGGTAGTATGGTTCTACGTGCAAAGCTTGATATGGCAAATGCAAATATGCACTTCCGCGACCCAATCATGTACCGAATTATACAGACTCCGCATCACAGAACAGGCACAAAGTGGCACTGTTACCCAATGTATGACTTCGCACATGGGCAGAGTGACTACTTCGAAGGCGTCACTCATTCTATCTGTACGTTAGAGTTTGTTCCTCATCGCCCATTATATGACAAGTTCATTGATTTCTTAAAAGAGATGGATGGCACTGCAGACAACTTGCATGATAATCGTCCTCGCCAGATAGAATTTAACCGTTTGAATCTCACTTATACAGTGATGAGCAAACGAAAGCTTCATACTTTAGTTGACGAACACCTTGTAAATGGTTGGGATGACCCACGAATGCCGACATTATGTGGAATGCGTCGTCGTGGTTATAGTCCAGAAAGTATTCGTATGTTCATTGACTCTATTGGCTATACCAAGTTTGATGCACTCAATGATATGGCCTTATTGGAAGCCAGTGTGCGTGAAGACTTGAACAAAAAAGCAACTCGTGTGAGCGCCGTTCTTGACCCTGTGAGACTTGTTATCACTAACTATCCAGAAGGAAAGACCGAAGAAATGGATGCCATTAATAATCCAGAAGATGAACAAAGTGGTAGCCACAAGATTACTTTCTCAAAGAACTTATGGATTGAACGCGCCGACTTTATGGAGGATGCACCCAAGAAATTCTTCCGTATGACACCTGGAAAAGAGGTACGATTAAAGAATGCTTATATCATCATGTGTACTGGATGTAAGAAAGATGAAGCAGGGAACATCGTTGAAATTCAGGCAGAATATGATCCTGATAGTAAGACAGGAATGGAAGGTTCTAACCGAAAAGTGAAGGGAACTCTACATTGGGTATCAGTTGATCACTGTCATAAAGCAGAGGTACGCGAGTATGATCGTCTCTTCAATGTAGAAAATCCATCTGCTGATGAGCGTGATTTCCGTGAATTACTCAATCCAGAAAGTCTTAAGATTGACACTAATTGTTATGTTGAAAACTATGCAGCAAGTAGGAAACCTGGTGAATATTTGCAGTTCCAACGTACGGGATATTTCATGGCCGACGCTGATTCTACTATTGAACATCCCGTATTCAACAAGACCGTTGGACTGAAAGATACTTGGGCAAAGCAAAATAACAAGAAATAAACTCGCGTTATAGGGCATACAAAAACATTGAATCATCAAGAGCATTTCGATAAAGAAGCTTTTCAAAATGTCTTAAAGCAATACGAACAAGCACGCAGGTCAGGAGAAGAGATATATCTTGACGCTGACGTGCTTACGGATATTGCCGACTACTATGACCATCATCACCAGACCAAAAAGGCTATAGAAACGATTGATTATGCCATTCGTTTATTCCCTGGTTCTGTGTTTCCACTCGTCTTTCGAGCACGAATGGCGATGATGATTGAAGATGATCTTGAGGCAGCAAAGCGCTATTTATCAAACGTAGAGGATAAAAATTGCTTAGAGTTCTACTACACTTCTGCAGAAGTTTTGATTACAGAAGGTGCTCCAAAAGATGCAAATCAATACCTCTACAGCCATATTCCAGACGTAGAGGACGACGAACTTGACAGCTATTATATAGAGGTTGCCATTCTGTTTGCAGACTATGAGGAATTTGAAATTGCTGAAGAATGGATCAATCGATGCGAAAACCCAGACGATCCTGACTATTGGGATACTATGGGACGAATTGAAATGGGGCTCGGTCACTTAGAAGAGAGTGAACAGATTTTTACTGATTTAATTGACAAAGATCCCTTTTCTGAGCAATATTGGAATCGTTTATCTGCTTCACAACTATTGCAAAATAAGTTCTCTGATTGCATTATGAGTTGTGAATACGCTCTCGCAATCAATCCTAATTCGTCAGAAGCGCTCTTCAATAGAGGGAATGTACTCTACGGCTTAGGACAAAATGAAGAAGCACTGAAGTGTTTCAAGCAAGTCAGCGAACTTGCTCCAGAAGAACCTAATGGTCATCTGATGGAAGGAATGGTATTGGCTGACATGAAAGCGTATAGCAAAGCATTGCCTCATTTCTACAAGGCTGAATCCCTTTGTAAGAAGAACGACTATCTTCTTCTACAAATTTATGAGCAACTTGCTTATCTACTTTCAAAGCAAAATAAACTCGATGAAGCCTTAGTCTATGTTGATCGATGCGAGCAAATTCCACCAGATGACCCATTTGAACTATCATTATTACGTGGACATCTATATCTTGAACACAAAGAAACAGCTGAGGCGGCCAAAATTTTTCATGCAGCTCTGACAAAAGGTAATAACACTCCAGAGCTTTACTTGAAAATAGCTGTATCGTTTCTTGACAATGGTTATACGGACTCAGCCTACGAAATTCTTAATTATATAGCTCATTCGACAGCATATACTCAAGTACCAATATACCCTTATTTGGCTGTATGCTGCTTAGAATTAGGCTATAAAGAGGAATATGAAGAAGCCGTAAAAAAAGCTACATACTATTCGCCCGTAGAGTCAAAAATTGTCCTAAGCCCATACTTTCCTGACAAAATGGAGCCTGAAGACTATTATAAATATCTTAAAAACAATAATAATAAACTCTCATGAACTGGTTATCAGCACTATTAGGAAACCTGAATTATGGTACAATTTTCCTATTAATGTTACTCGAAAGTACGGTAATCCCCGTCCCATCTGAATTTGTTGTATCACCTGCCGCCTATCATGCTGCAGGCGGAAATTTAGATATTTGGCTTGTCATTCTATTTGCTACAATCGGCGCTGATTGTGGAGCAACAATCAATTATCTTGCAGGTCACTACTTAGGTCGGCCCATTATCTATCGCTTTGCCAATAGTAAATGGGGGAAAATGTGCCTATTAAATCAACAGAAAGTAGAGAAAAGTGAGAAGTATTTCTATGATCATGGCATGATAGCAACAATTACTGGCCGACTGATTCCTGGCATCCGACATCTTATTTCCATTCCAGCGGGCTTAGCAAAGATGAATTATTGGAAATTCCTTCTTTATACTACAATTGGCGCTGGCGCCTGGAACTGCATTCTGGCAGCACTTGGTTGGTATCTTCATTCTGCTGTACCAGAAGATCAACTCACGGAAAAGATTGCTGAATATGGTGAGTATATCAAGGTCTTCATATTGATTGCAGTGGTTATTGCCATTGTTTATTTTGTCTTGAAATGGTATTTTAAGCGCAAGAAACAAGCCTAACTATGGGACAGTAGATATTTAGTGTGGATAAGCATATAGTTTAGCAATCCTAAAAAGGAAGAAACTTTTATCCACAACTCCCCTTAGGTTAGCCCTAAATAGT
>QWCT01001681.1_pt1 | contig 19933 bp, 20 predicted proteins | sample 1972681 | NCBI WGS metagenome assembly QWCT01 (sample SAMN09866701, study PRJNA288562) | Human oral metagenome isolate pre3_saliva, whole genome shotgun sequencing... | isolation source: mouth | host: Homo sapiens | place: USA: California | reverse complement strand
GCTTTACTTTGTTCAATCCACTCCATCTGTGACTCGGCCTGAAAACCCATATCTGTTATTTGCTTTTGAACTGTCAAAACATTTTTCATATCATCCACATATATCTTGGCAGAATCATACACCAGATACTTTAAGGGCTTACCTTTCTTTGTTGTAGGTTGATTTGGAATAGGTTTGTTTTTATAGACTTTCTTAAGCATTACTTTTAAAGCATCTATATTACAATATATTCCGAAGCTGAAATTATTGTAACTGTCATAATCATCCATTAAAGCACCTCCCTTTACCACACCTGCAGTATCTATAATATACTTCTTTGGCGGTTTCGGTGCATTCTCACCTCCGGCATTTGCCTTATCATAGGCCTCGGTATCAAAAATAACAAACATGGGCTTGTTGTAGTCCACATTTGGAAGTTTGTTAGTCTCATAAAATGATTCATTAGGCTTTTTAGGATTCTGAAAATTTTTAATAACAAAATTTCCATATACAAATTCAAGATTTTTCTTATCTGTAGGAATATGACCGCTCTCAAGTTTTATTTCAGCCATATATTCTTCATTCACTCCGTTTATTTGAGTGTTTTGCATATAAGGGCCCTGCATTATAATTACATAAGTTGACAACACCGGAGATACTCCTTCAACATGCTCTATTTTCGAAAATGTTTCAATAGTATCATCCTTTATACGCAAAGGTTCCGTCTTTTTATTTGATGAATCATCTTGTCTGTTGTATGGAACAGTAACATCTATAGCCTTTAATGATCCTGACTGTGCTATGCTCTCTTTATTTAATTCATCAAGCCCGATACCAAGTGACAGCATGGTTACAACGGAAGCCGTACCTATAAGTACCCCCAGTACGGTAAGTACAGTTCTAAGCTTTCTTCTTTTCAGGTTTGAAATACTTAATTTAAGTAAATCAAGCAGTTTCATTTACATCTGCTCCTTTTTTGATTTTCTTTTCTTCAATATCAAAGCACCTGCTATAATGACAGACGATAAACCTCCTCCGATTATAACAGGTAAAGGATTAAATCCCCTGTTTTCTTCTTCAGGTATTTGCTGATCTGTTATATCAAAATCAGTTTCCGCCTCTTCGTTTACATTTAAGATAAAATCTCTTGTTTCCTCTGTAATATTTCCGTTTTCATCTTCATAGCTTATAGTAAGATTTATCTTCCCGTCATCTGCAGTTACGGCTTTGCCTGTCAAATTTACATCCACATTTCCGCTTTCACCGGGCTTTACATTTCCTATATAGGCTTCATTCTCCTTTATTGAATCCGCCTTAAACTTTGCCATAAGATTATAAAGAACTACCTTTCCGGTATTATTTATCTGAAATGTAATATTTGCATCATCACCAACGCTTATACTGTCAGGGTTGATTTCAAAGCTTCCGATATTCATCCTTGCCACCTGTCTTACAGGAATATCTACACTTACCTTATCTGTTGCATTTTTATACTCCGGTGAATCATACTGCTCATTTATTGTAATGGAATATGACCTTTGATCCACGCCCGCCCTTGCACTCATCTTAAGTCTGAGCTCTGTAGTTTGATTTGCAGGCAGAGAATTCACGGCATGAGAGCTTGATCCCTGCTCCATACTGAATACCGCGCTGTCATTTGCCTTCTCCGATTCCAAAGTAAATAAAATATTGCTGGCGGCTACACTCGCAGAAGCATTCTTCATTACAATAATCAAATCAAAAGTTTCTCCGGCATATACATCCTTCGGCTCTGTTCTGTAACTGTCAACTACTATTCTTGCCTTTGTTCTGTCATTCGGATTAAACTCTCCCGGTGAAGTAGTTGTTTCATCTTTATCTTTATTTTGTATATGTACAAAAAATTGCTCTTCTGTCTTTTTTATTTCACCTTCAGTAGAGTCACGATATGTAATTTCAAGTTTTATCGGATAATAACCTGTATAAGTGTTTTTTTGTATTGCAAAACTGTAATCCAGGCTTGTAACACCGCCACTCTCAATCTTATCAAAATGTCTGTCATAGTTGGCATCATTTATTTCAAAAGGAAAAACCGTATTGTCCTTATCCATTATCATATGAGCCGTAACATCAAAGGCTGTAAGCTTACCCGTATTTGCAAGATTGAGACCGAAGTTTAATACATCAGGATATTTACCTCGGGGTGTTGACTGTCCTTCACCCAAAGTAAACTCCACATCCTTTACAGCTTCAGATTCACTGCTGTCGGTTGTAGCGGATTTTTGAATATAAACATTTATATATTCCTGTATACCTCTTCCACCTTCTTTGTCATCCGCCAGATAAACCGGAATACCGTAGTAACCTTCAGGAATATCTCTTCTTACTCTTGCTGAAATAGTGATACTTTTTTTCTTACCCTTACTTATCTTTCCTACATGCTTTCTGTCCGTAGTCTCAGATGTAAGTTCAAAGGGAAATTCGATATTTTCATCTTCTTCATCATCATAGGCTATACCTGCCCACGCATCTGCATAGTCTGAGCCTGTTTCAACATAGAATGTTACACTCATCATTTTACCTGTTTTTCCGACAGGTATCTTATCCTGATGAAATACATTATTGCTTTCTATATTTCTTAACTTTGCAAATGATTCTACCTGTGGGATAATGACCATTAAAAGAATCATCAAAATCCCCAAAATTTTCTTTACACCGTTCATCTTAACTAAACCGCCTTTCCATCTACAATCCTGATTTGTCTGTCCGCAACCTTAGCAATATCATTATCATGTGTAACCATAATAAGAGTTTGATTTTCCTCTTTTACAATCTGCTTCATCAACTCAAGCACTTCAGCCGTGGTCTTTGTATCCAGATTTCCTGTAGGCTCATCTGCAAAAATTATTTTCGGCTGCATAGCGAGTGCTCTTGCTATGCCTACTCTTTGTTGCTGACCTCCACTCATAGCATTTCCGTTTTGATAAATCTGTTTTTCAAGGCCTACCAAAGTCAGATATTTCTTTGCAATTTCAACCCTTTTCTTTGCGTCAACACCTCTGAATACAAGTGGCAATGCCACATTGTCAAGTGCATTCATAGTCGGTAACAGATTATATGATTGAAAAATAAAACCTACATTGTTTCTTCTGAATGCAACCAGTTGATTTTCTTTAAGCTTTTCAAGGTGAGTTCCGCTAATTATTATTTCACCCTTAGTCGGTTTTTCCAACCCCGCAAGCATATTAAGAAGTGTGGATTTTCCTGAACCTGACGGACCTACTATCGCCACGAACTCTCCTTTATTTATAGTAAAGTCCAAACCGTCCAAAGCATGTACTGTGTTTTCACCTGCTTTATAGAACTTATAAAGCCCTTTTACTTCAATTATTATCTCATCCATTATGCTCACCTTTAATAAATACGATAATCTTCTATATACATTCTATCATAGCATATATTTTGTATATTTATCTTTTTATTTTTAAATTATTTATGTTTTTATTAAATATAAAAAAGCTGACTAATAAATGTTATACAAATATCAGTCAGCTTTAAAATTATTGGGTTACAAGTTCTTTTACTTTAGTTTTTTTAACAATAGGTTTAAATACAAGTTCTCTGTCCTTGTCCTCACCCTTGCAATCTACCTTAAGAGAGTCTCCCTGCTTTACATTTCCAAGAAGTATCTGCTCAGCCATCTTATCCTCTATCTCATTTTGCAAAGCTCGCTTTAACGGTCTTGCACCGTATTTTTTGTCATATCCCTTATCAATCAGGAATTCCTTGGCCTTTTCGGTGAGTTTCAGATTCATCTGCATCTGTTCAGAGAGTCTGTTGTTGATCTCCTTAAGCAGAATATCTAAAATCTCCTTTAAGTTCTCACGTGTAAGCTGATGGAATACAATTGTTTCATCAATTCTGTTTAAAAACTCAGGTTTAAACATCTGCTTTACTTCATCCATAACATTGTTCTTCATTGCTGAATAGTCTTTTTCATCATCAGTATTTGAAGCAAAACCAAGATGTTTCGGCTCTACTATTCTCTGTGCTCCGGCATTTGAAGTAAGAATAATAACCGTATTCTTAAAGTCAACTGTTCTCCCGCTTGAGTCTGTAATATGTCCGTCATCAAGTACCTGTAAAAGTATATTAAATACATCCGGATGAGCCTTTTCAATCTCATCAAAGAGTATTACAGAATAAGGGTTTCTTCTCACCTTCTCGGAGAGCTGTCCTCCCTCATCATATCCTACATATCCCGGAGGTGATCCTACCATCTTTGAAACCGAATGCTTTTCCATGTACTCACTCATATCTACACGAATAAGTGCACTTTCAGATCCGAACATGCTGTATGCAAGTGCTTTTGAAAGTTCAGTCTTACCGACACCTGTAGGTCCTAGAAATAAAAATGAACCAATAGGTCTTTTCGGATCTTTAAGACCTACTCTGCCTCTTCTTATGGCTCTTGCTACCGCATTAACCGCTTCTTCCTGTCCGACAACTCTCTCATGTAAAACCTTCTCAAGATTATTAAGTCTTTGAGAATCGTTTTCCGTGATTTTCTTTACAGGGATTTTTGTCCAGAGTGCTACTACATCCGCAATCTCATCCTCATCTACAACAAGCTTTTTATTTCTCTTGTCTTCAATCCATTTATCACGCAGTTTATTTTGCTTTTCTCTGAGTTTTTCCTGCTTTTCTTTTATCTCACCGGCTCTCTCAAACTCTTCGGCACTTACCGCATCCTCTTTCTCTTTTTCCATCTTTTCAATTTCAGCCTTTATTTCTTTAATCTTTTCAGGCTCCATATAATTGCTGATTCTTGTCTTGGATGCAGCCTCATCTACAAGATCTATTGCCTTATCCGGCAAAAATCTGTCTGAGATATATCGCTTTGACAGCTTTACGGCACTTTCAATTGCTCTGTCTGTAATAGATACCGCATGATGTTCTTCATACTTATGCTTAAGACCAAGAAGTATCTTGGTAGCATCTTCCAAAGAAGGCTCTTCAACTATTATAGGCTGGAATCTTCTCTCCAGTGCGGAGTCCTTTTCTATATGCTTTCTGTATTCATCTATCGTGGTTGCACCTATAAGCTGCAACTCACCTCTGGCAAGAAGCGGCTTTAAAATATTTGAAGCATCCACCGCTCCTTCGGCACCTCCTGCACCGATAATAGTATGAAGCTCATCAAGGAAAAGTAATACATTTCCGGCACTTACAACTTCATTTATTACTTTCTTTATTCTTTCTTCAAATTCACCACGATATTTTGAACCTGCAATCATAGCAGGAAGATCAAGTGTCACAAGTCTTTTATCAAGCAATGTGTCAGGAACTTCCTTTGATATGATACGCGATGCCAGTCCTTCAACTACTGCAGTTTTACCGACTCCCGGCTCACCTATAAGCACAGGATTGTTCTTGGTTCGTCTTGATAAAATCTGCATAACTCTGTTTGTCTCATTATCTCTTCCGATAACAGGATCAAGTTTTCCTATTCTTGCAAATTCTGTCAGATCTCTGGAATATTTATCAAGTGTAGGGGTTGCAAGTGAATTTGACCTGTTGCTCGTCTTCTCATAGTTTTCTTTTCGCTCAGTCTCCTCCCCCATTGCAGATAAAATCTCCATATATAGTTTTTGAATATTAATATTCATTGTCAAAAGGAGCTTATGAGCGATACATGCACTGTCCTTTATTATTGCAATCAAAATATGTTCCGTACCGATAAGTGCAGATTTATACCTTGTTGCTTCTCTGTATGCATTTTGTAATACACCGATTGCAAGCGGTGAATAATTTTGTCTGCTTTCTATCGCCACATTATAATTTGAAACTATAAGTTGATCTATTAAATTTAATATTTTTTCTTCCGTTATTCCGTTTTTCTCAAGTATCTTAGCTGCAACACCGCTTCCTTCTTGTACCAGACCAAGAAGGAGATGTTCGGTGCCGACATAATTTTGCGATAATTCTTTAGCAGCCATTTCGGCATACTTAATCGCCTCCTTTGCTTGAGATGTATATCTTTCAGCCATTAGTTTCCCTTTCTATAGTAATTCTCCTATATTGTCCCTTATATATTTTGCTCTTATTTCATCTATTTCATCTTCACTTAAAGGTCTACCTGCCATCTTCAAAAGATTTGATGACTGAGCACCTATCATCATTGAATATAATTTACTTTCATTGGCAAGCTCAATCAATCCGTCTGCACTGCCTTCCATAAGTGAACTTAAAAAGCTTAGTGCATCCTTTAAAGAAAGCTTCCTTGCATATTTTAAAACACCGAATGATTTATATGCTTCATCCTGCTTCTCAAGTCTTTTTTCAATGATTAGTGATTCCCTAAGTTTCCTTTCATTTGCATTTAATTGATTTGCCACCTTTATTACAGTGTCTAAAATTTCTTTTTCCGAAATTCCCAGAGTTTTAGGGTTACTTATTTCAAACAATGCACCATGATTTTCTCTACCTTCACCATGTAAGCCCTTTATAGCCACTCCAAATCTTCCTACACTTGAAATCAGTTTTGAAAAGCCTTTACTCTGTGTGGATGCAGGTAAATGCAGTACTATTGCAGCACGCATTCCTGTACCGATATTTGTCGGATAAGTTGTCAAATACCCGTACTTTTCATTAAAAGCATATTCAAAATGCTCATTTATATAATCATCGATTCTGTTTGCCTTTTCAAGCAGTTCGTATAAAGATATACCTACCGAAAGTGTTTGTAATCTTATATGATCATCTCCGTTTATTACAATACTTATATCTTCATTATCGTTTAATATAATACCTGTAGGCGTCTTTTTCTTTGCCAATGTCAAATTCAAAATTTTTCTGTCATACATTGACATTCTTTCTATTTCTGAAATTCTGTCAAGTATATCGGCATTCGTTTGCATCCCTAAATCTGTAGATATATTTGACAATTCTCCTATTGTTTTATCAATAAGTTTTTTTGCTTCTGTATCCGAGAGTTTACTCGGAAACAATGCATTGTCAAAGTTTCTTGCAAGTCTTATTCTACTACTTATATAATTATAATCTGTATTCAAAGATACATTATCATACCACATCTTCTTTGTCCTCTTTGATAGTCTTTATTTTGTCTCTAAGTATAGCAGCCTGTGCAAAATCCTCTTTTTTAATCGCATCTTCAAGTTTATGTTTCAAGTTTTCAATTTTTTTGTCCTCATTGTTGAAGATATTATCAATGCTGTCTGTAACTATTGATTTTGGAAGTATCTTGTCATTTTTATGATAATTCTTAGGAGTTTTACCTACATGAGTATCATTTCCATGAATTTGCTTTATATTGTCATTTATCAAAAGATTAAAAACTTCAAAGCAGTCTTTACATCCAAACATTGAGTTTTTAATAAAATCATCATAGCTCGTATTACATGTCGGACATACAATCTGTCTATATTCACTGTTCTCTTCCTTTTCAAACACATCTCCCAGTATTCCTGAAAGCAACTTTGAAAAACTGAAGTCTTTATCAAACAAACTTGAATATTGATCTATCTCTCCGGCACATTTAGAACATAAATGATGTTCATTTTTTTGATCTCCATCTATTATTTCAGTGTAAAAGACATTTGCTTCCCTAATTTTACATTTTTCACATAACATCTTCGTTATTACATCTCCTCAAATTCTTGTACTTCAAACTCATTATAAAGTTCATCTATAAGTTCATGCGCTTCTCTCCTCGTAACACCGTTGCATATTCCCCTTGCCACAACTACTCCGAACTCTTTTCGCATATTATCAAGTACACGCAGTTTGTCGGCATCCACTTTTATGACTGCACCTTTTCTTCTGTCAAGCTGTACAAAGCCTTCTCTTTTTAATGTAGCATAAGCCTTGTTTACCGTATGCATATTGATACCTATTTCTTCGGCCAATTGTCTTACAGAAGGTAAAATATCTCCTTCGTGGTATTTGTTTGTTGCAATTCCAACTATTATCTGATTACAAAGTTGTACATATATAGCTTCTTCACTATGAAAATCTATTATTACATCCATACCCACACTCCAATATAATATAAAAATTTGTCTGATTTATGTTTTATGCATCCTATATTGATATTAAAATATAGGTTTGCTGTTTAAGTAAGTTATAAATGTTATAGTGATAGTATAACACAATGCTATATGAAAAACAATATTTTATAGTTTGAACAGATATACACTTTATCCGACACACTTCATACTAAAAGCTGAATATAACTTTCAGTTTATATTAAGTCCAGTTGAATTGCATAAAATTTCCATCATTATATTCTTATTTATGTTCTTATCGTTACCAAAGTTCATAATTTATTAACTTTTTTCCTATTGCATATATGCTCCGATTATGTTATTATACTCTTCGTAGTTGAGAGTTTTCTTGCGTTGACCTCTCACTACAAAATGTGCATTATGCACTCCTATATCACTCTAACAGGGAAACAGCAGCCGCGAGACTGCTGTTTCTCGTTGCATCAATATTTATTTTTCTATGTTTAAATCTCTTCTGAAGATCTTAGCCATCTCCTCATAGTCGCTTTCTTTCAAATACTTCTTATCAGGATTCATAGTAAATGTGGAACCCCATTCATCTCCTCCCTTATATTTAGGGACTATATGCATATGTAAGTGACACCCTGTGTCTCCATACATTCCATAGTTTACTTTGCTTGGTGCAAAAACCTTGTGTACTACTTTTGCGATTTTATTTACATCTGCAAAGAACTGATTTCTTTCTTCATCGGAAATATCGACTATTTCACTTACATGGTCCTTATAAGCAAGTATTACTCTGCCCATCTTAGTCTGCTCTTTAAATATATATAAGTATCCGCTCTCCATCTGTCCTACAGGATATCCGAATTTTTCAAGTAAATCTCCCTGTACACAGTAAGCACAATTATTGTCTTTCATTTTCTCTCCTTAATTAATTTTTCTAATCAATATTCTCGTACACTACATTTCCTTCACAAATGGTATATACTATCTTCCCCTGTAATGTATCTCCAATCCATGGTGAGTTACTTGACTTGCTCTCGCTCTTATCGTATTTCCATTCTTTATTTACATCAAATACTACAATATCTGCAATTTCATCTTCTCGTAATACTCCCCTGTCCATATTGTAAAGTCTTGCAGGCTGATAGCTCATTTTGTTCATAAGCTCCATTAATGTAAGATGTCCCGGTTTAACCAGATGCATATACCCGAGAGAAAAACTTGTTTCCAGTCCTATTATTCCGCTTGGTGCATCTACAAAGTCCTTATTTTTTTCTTCAACACTGTGAGGAGCGTGATCTGTAGCAATGATATCTATGGTACCATCCTTAAGTCCTGCGATTATTGCAAGTCTGTCTTCTTCTTCTCTTAATGGCGGATTCATTTTTGCAAGTGTACCGTATTTTATAACATCCTTATCGGTAAGTGTGAAATGATGAGGTGTAGCCTCGGCAAATACGCGAAGTCCCGCTTTTTTTGCCTTTCTGACAAGTTCTACGCTTTCCTTTGCACTGATATGCTGTATACTTATAGTTGCACCGGTTTCTCTTGCAAGTCTGCAATCTCTTTCAACCATTGAAATTTCAGCCTTTCTGTCTGAACCGAAAATATGTAACTTATCCGATGCCGGCCCGTGGTTTATACCGTTTTCTTTAATAAATTTCGGATCTTCTTCGTGGAATGAGAGTGGCATTTTGATATTTCGTGCAACCTTCATGGCTTCTCTTGCAAGATTCTCATCAAGTAAAGGTCGTCCATCATCTGTAAAACCTATAGCACCGGCTTCTCTAAGCTCCTTTAAATCTGCAAGCTCTTCACTCTTCATTCCCTTTGTAATGCAAGCACAGGTTTTGACATTTATAGGTGTGTTTCTACCCTTTTTAAGTACTTCAAATATCAGCTCAGGACTGTCAATTGGAGGTTTTGTATTTGCCATGGCAACTATTGTGGTAAAACCGCCCTTGGCAGCAGCTCTTGCTCCACTTGCTATATCTTCCTTATATTCAAAACCCGGCTCTCTTAAATGTACATGTACATCTACAAATCCGGGAGCCGCACAAAGTCCTGTACAATCATAAACTTTTAGTCTCTCGCCATTGGCTCTTGCCATAAGAGTTGCATCCAGGTATAAGTCTTTATCTATCTTTGTTATTCTTCCCTCTGAGATTAGTATATCTCTTATATCATCAGTCCTTGTACAAGGATCTAATAATCTTACATTTTTTAACATTATCATATAAATATATTCCTTTCTAAAATACTTATATCGGGCTATATTATATCATATAAAGGATTTTGATGGAAATATATATAAAATTTTGTACTAAAAAAGGTGACTGCTTTCGCAATCACCCGAAAAATTTTCAATTAAATTACTTAAGAGTAACCTGTGCTCCAACTTCTTCAAGCTGCTTCTTGATAGCCTCAGCCTCATCCTTAGAAACTTCTGCCTTAAGAACCTTAGGTGCTCCATCAACGAGATCCTTTGCTTCCTTAAGTCCAAGTCCTGTAACCTCACGAACAACCTTGATAACCTTAACCTTCTGGTCACCTGCTGCTGTAAGCTCTACGTCGAACTCTGTCTTCAGCCTTTACAAGCTCATTTAATTCAAGAACTGATAATTCCTTAATTGCATCGATAAACTCTGCAGTTGTTAACTTTGCCATTTAATAATCCTCCATTATTTGTTTTATTTACGCTTCCTTGCTTTCAGCGATCTGATTAAGCACACGAGCGAAGTTTGTAATTGGTGACTGAATGCTTCCAAGGAGCTTTCCAATCAACTCGTCTCTTGATGGTATTGTAGCTATAAGCTTGATTCCATCCTGGTCATATGTTACACCGTCTACTACTCCTGCCTTTAACTCAAGCTTTGGAGCAGTCTTAGAGAAATTGTGTAAGATTCTAGCAGGTGCAGTTGCATCTTCCTTTGAAACTGCAATCGCTGTAGGTCCTTCAAGTGAGCTGTCAAGTGTCTCAAATGCAGTTCCCTTAGCTGCTAAACGAATCATTGTGTTCTTATAAACCTTATAAGTTACACCTGCTTCTCTAAGTTCCTTACGAAGCTTTGTATCCTGGTCAGCAGTAAGACCACGGTAGTCAACGACTACAGCTGCCTGTGCGCCATCTAAAAGCTCAGCAATTTCCTTAACTATAGGCTGTTTTAATTCGATTTTTGCCATTTCTAACCTCCTTTATAGTTTCAGTAAAACCCGTAAAAGCAATAAGTGTAAATCTATACATGAAAAAACTCTCTGACATGCAGACAGAGAGTGAGAATACATCAACGTACTTAGTCACTTCCTCGGTAGGTATTGCTTTAAGCCATACGGCACCTACTGTCTACGGTCGTTTTACCTTGCCTAGGATACCAAATAAAAAAACATTTGTCAAGCGACTTTTTACTTTTTATTAAAATATTTTATATCATTGCATCTGTTTTTCGGCTGTACTTTTATAAACAGTTTCCTAATGTAATAAGCTTGCTACTATATACAATATATAAATATGTACAGGATAGAATATATAAAAGAAATTTTTATCTCCTCTTCCCTTTTCTCCGTTATAAAAATATAGCGGAATAATTGCAAATACCATCATCCACTGTACTCCTGTACGATTGGTATAAAAAGCAAGAAAACTTAGAATTATCAATACTAAAAATTGTATTTTTCTGTTTGTTCTGAAAATATAAAAAATCAAACCGAGCAGAACCATAAAGATTCCGCCTTCTACTGTAAATAAATTTGGAATCATCAACATTACAATTGCAAACACCTGAGTAAGTACAGGTGATATTTCACCTTCACTTCCAAGCATTGTGCCTAAAAGTAATACCGGTATTGACAATATAACCGGTAAAATAATAATTCCGAGTCCTATAAAAAATGCTTTTATTTGTCAATTGTAAGTATTAGAGAATTATTAACGTATTCTCCTAAAAATACATCACTGTATTTTTCTATACCTTGCTTTTTCAGCTCTTCAAGAAGCCAATCCTCGTCCTTACCTATTACCTCGAGTATATCAGATTGTACCTGACCGTCTGTAATAACAGGGAACTTAGGGTTTTCATCACCTGACTGAATTAAAATCAATTGTCCGTTTTGCTCAAGTACGGCCCTCTTTACATCCTTTGTTGAATAAATTCCGTTTGTACGCAATTTAAAAGAAACATCATGAGCGGATAAGCCTGCCTTTTTACAATTTTCAACAATTATTTTTCCGCCATCTATTATTGTTAAGGCCTTACCGTCTATTAACTGTTTAGCCTTTACATTATGTGTCTTTATCCATTTTAAGCCCAGCACCAGAATGCACCATATACATAATATTGCAATAAAATCAAGTATACGTACACTGCTGTTATATATAACACCACCGATAATGCCACCAAGCACATAATTTACAATCTGGTCACTTGCTGATGAAGGTGCCAAGTTACCCTTACCTGATATGTTTATTATTATTACCAATGCAAAAAAGCCTATTAAAAGCTTTACAGCTACCAACAAAAACGGATTCATAAAAACCTCCTGTTTGAAAATAAATCATAAAGCTGTATTATATTATATACATTTTATAAAATCAATTCAAAAGTATAAACAATATACTCTTTAAATGATTAGTAACGAATAATCTATATTTTTTCCTTCTTTATAGGTATTATATATAACAAGTTTCGCCTTTTTAAATGTAATACCATGCTGTGACAACCTAACGCCTATAGTGCCACCTTCATCACAGTACTTATTTGCATTATCTATAAGTATATTTATAAGTTCATACAATGCACCTTCATCTCCGGATATAAATATATCTTTTTGTATATCCGATTCAAAGTTTTTTCCTCCCTTTATTGCAATAGATTTAAAAGACTTTGAAGACTTTTCAACAATATTTGAAAAATCTATATTTACAGCGGTCACATTTGCCTGCTCCTCAAATCTTGCAAGTACTACAAGTCTGTTGATAAGTTCAGTCAGACGCTGTATCTGTTCTTTACTGCTTTGCGTCCATTCATTTTCACCGTATAGCATTTCACAAAGCTCATTATTTGCCGATATAATAGCTATGGGTGTTTTCAGCTCGTGACTTGCATTTGTAATAAAAGCCCTTTGATTTCTATAGTTTTCCATAAAAGGCATCATTACCTTACCCGAGAATATAACAAATATTATTATAAAGAAGACAAGATTTGAAAAGAAAATAAAAACCGATGTCTCTATCAAATCCGCTCTGTCTTCCGAATACCTTGTAGTATCCAAAACCACTATAAGCTTGCTGTTATCTTTTTCATTAATATTAAATTTATATGCAAACTTTTGTCCTTCTGTAGTAGTAAAACTTCCATACGTTTTGCCTCCGGAAAGAATTTTCTTTACATAAAAGACAACATCGGTATCGGATAAATTTGCAATATGCTCGGTATTCATGGTAATTACCTTGTTACTGCTGTCAACCTGTGCACTACCTGTGCACTAAAGTATCTGTATTGAATTATAATATCCGAATTAGTCTTTCTGCCGAGAATTTTCTCTACAATATCTTCATCCGGAAGGACTCCGCCGTTTTCAGATAATAAATCCAATATTTTATTTATTCTGTTTTCACTAACTGCATATTTTGAAGCGTTCAAAATGCATATTACTGAAATGAGCATTACTATGACCGCTACAGTTGCAGCTACAATAAATTGTATACGAAGTCTTCTAAACAAATCACACCTCAACTAATTCAAACTCTCGATTTTCTTCTCCCATTATTTCAATATTGGCATTGATTGCTTTCAGCTTCTGCTTTAAATATGATATATAAATCCATACATAACCGGCATCGCATTCATCATCCTTTGACCATACATGATTGTATATATACTCGGTTGACAACTTTTTATTCTTATTTTTCATAAGGACTTCCATAAGTTTGGTTTCCTTACCGGCAAGAATAATAGAATTTTTTGCTGATAGCTCCTGCTCCGCGACATTTAACTTGACACTTCCGAATGTAAGTACATTTTCATTGAAACTTGTATCAATTCTTCTTTCCAAAGAACGGATTCTGGCTACAAGTTCTTTTAATAAAATAGGCTTTGTAAGATATTCATCAGCACCCATATCAAGTCCTGAAATCTTATCATCAACTTCACTCATTGCTGTAAGCATAATAACATAAGTGGTATTACCTGATGCTCTAAGCTCTTTTAGAACTTCCAACCCGGATTTTTTCGGCATCATTATATCAAAAATCATCATATCAAATATTTCACTATTTGCGTGTTCAAGTGCTCTTTCTCCGTCAAATGCCTGTACAACTTCATAACCTTGCATTTCCAGTGCGGTAGCATATGCTCTTGAAAGAGCTATTTCATCCTCAGCTAATAATATCTTCATTAACATCTGACTCCTCAATTAAATTTTTTATAGTTTGCATATTCAAATCACAGGATGCCAACTCATCGGCACATCTTTTTAGTTCCTTTGTAATTCTCTCATGGTTTCTTATATTTTTCTTATACTTCATTTGATGCTCAAGTGATGCCCACGAATCCATAGCTATAGTTCTTAATTGAACTTCTATATAATACCTCCCGTGTTCATTTCCATCACAATCCGGAAATGGTGTAATAATTTCAAGTATCATATGATAAGAGCGGTATCCGTTAGGCTTCACATTAAGAATATAGTCCTTTTCTTCGGCCACATTAATATTGGACATCTTTTTAAACATACCTACCAAAGCGTATATATCATCCACAAATCCGCATACTATCCTTACACCTATGGCATCTTTTATTTCCTTTAAAGCATTATATGTTGTAGGTTCAAACTCTCTTCTCTTACATTTTTCAATCATACTTTCATTTGTCTTTATTCTTGAAATAAAATGTTCAAAGAGTTTGTATCCGGTTTTATTCTTATACTCATCATTTAATTTATATACTTCTTTTGACAATGTTTCCAAAATCAATTCCAAGTATTTTTCATATTCACCATATATATTCATCACGTAAGATCCTTTTATCTTTTGTATATAGTTTAGCATAAATAAGTGTATAAAGAATGAAAAAAGGCTAAACTTTTTTCATGTTTAGCCTAAGAAAATATTCATATTTAATTGATATGTAAAAGCTCTACAGCAATCTGGAAATAAATCACTAAAGAAACCGCATCCACTATTGTTGTAATAAGCGGAGCCGCCATAATAGCAGGGTCAAGCTTAAGTCTCTTTGCAAGTATAGGAAGTATACCACCGATTACCTTTGCTACAAATACTGTGGCAAACAATGCCAAAACTACTGTAAGTGCTACAAGTGGCTGTCCCGGATACTGAATAACCAATCTTATAAAGTTTACAAGACCAAGTATTAAACCAACAATAATGGATACCCTCGCCTCTTTCCAAATAACTTTAAATATATCTGAACTTGCGACTTCACCTATAGTCATACCACGGATAATCATGGTAGATGACTGTGAACCTGCATTACCGCCTGTATCCGTAAGCATTGGTACAAATGAAACAAGCAAAGGCATTACCTGAAATGCATCCTCATATCTTGTAAGTATTCCACCTGTAAGCATTGAACTTACCATAAGTACCAAAAGCCATGTAATTCTGTTCTTTGCAAGCTCCAATACGCTTGTTTTTAAGTAAGGCTTCTCAGACGGAAGCATAGCCGCCATCTTCTCAAAGTCCTCTGTCGCCTCTTCTTCCATAACATCAACGGCATCGTCAATTGTAACAATACCTACAAGTCTGTTTTCATGGTCAACAACCGGCAAAGATAACAAATCGTATTTATTGAATAAATCCGCAATCTCTTCTTTATCGTCTGTAGTTACAGCTTTGATAACATTTGTATCCATTATATCTTCAATTTTGACTTCATAGTCATTCATTAAAAGATCCTTAACCGTAACAACTCCTTCAAGCATTCGCTTGGCATCCATAACATAGCAGGTATATATGGTTTCCTTATCATAACCATGCTTTCTGATATAGGCAAATGCCTCCTGCACGGTCATATTCTTCTTTAAACCTATATACTCTGCAGTCATTATAGATCCTGCGGAATTTTCAGGATACTTAAGAAACTCATTTATCTGTAATCTTGTACTTGGAGCGGCATTTTGTAAAACTCTCTTTACAATGGTTGCCGGGAGCTCCTCAAGCATGTCTACAGCGTCATCCACATATAATTCTTCAATAATATATGCCAGCTCTTTATCTGTGATACTGTTTATTATATGTTCCTGAGTCTCTACCTCTAAACAAGCAAATACATCACTTGCAAGCTCCTTGGGGAGCATTCTGAAAATAATAATCTGTTTTTCGGAATCCAGCTCCTCTAAGAAGGATGCAATATCAAACTCATTCATCTCGCAGAGCTCATCTTTTAATTGTCGGAACTGTTTTCTTGATACAAGATCAAATAATACTTCTTTTACATTCTCTTCCATAGTCCCACCTTTCTCTGCAAAAAAATATTTTTACTCAAGATCTGAAGGCTTCATAGAAAGATCGATTCTTCCCTTGATAGGGTCAACCTTAACTACCTTTACAGTAACCTCATCTCCTATTTTTACAACATCTTCAACTTTCTCCACTCTCTTATCTGAAAGCTTTGAAACATGAACCATACCGTCCTTACCCGGTGCAAGCTCTACGAAAGCACCGAACTCGAGCATACGAACAACCGTACCTCTCATAATCATTCCGGTTTCAATTTCTATTGTTATTCCTCTGATTATATCGATAGCTTTATCAATCATAGCCTGATCTGTACCTGCAACAGAAACAAGTCCTTCTTCGCTTATGTCGATTTTTACTCCTGTATCCTCAATAATCTTATTGATAGTCTTACCCTGCTTGCCTACAACATCACCGATTTTAGAAGGATTAATCTGAATCTGTGAAATCTTAGGTGCATACGGGCTGAGTTCTTTTCTAGGCTCTGATATACATGGCTTCATACAAGTATCCATGATGAAATCTCTTGCTTCATGACATCTTGCAATAGCGCCCTTTACAATGTCCTTTGTAAGACCATGAATCTTGATATCCATCTGAATAGCTGTAATACCCGCATCGGTTCCTGTTACCTTAAAGTCCATATCTCCGAAGAAATCTTCAAGTCCCTGAATGTCTGTAAGAAGAACATAGTCATCATCAGAATCACCTGTTACAAGTCCACATGAGATTCCTGCTACCATCTTCTTTATCGGAACTCCGGCAGCCATAAGTGCCATACATGAAGAACATGTAGATGCCATAGAAGTAGAACCGTTTGACTCAAAAGTCTCTGAAACAGATCTTATAGCATACGGGAACTCTTCAGGAGAAGGAAGTACAGGAATAAGCGCACGCTCAGCCAATGCACCATGTCCAATCTCTCTTCTTCCCGGACCTCTTGAAGGTCTGGTCTCACCTACTGAGTATGAAGGGAAATTGTACTGATGGATATATCTCTTTGTTGTCTCTAAAAGATTAAGTCCGTCAATCTTTTGTGCCTCTGCTAAAGGTGCAAGTGTAACTATATTACAAATCTGAGTTTGTCCTCTTGTAAACATAGCTGAACCGTGTACTCTCGGAATAATATCCGTCTCAGCCGCAAGTGTACGAATCTGATTCATAGCTCTTCCGTCAGGTCTCTTTTGATCCTTTAGAATCATCTTTCTTACAGTCTTTTTCTGATACTGATAAATAGCCTCACCAAGTAAAGGTAACCACTCTTCTTTGTCTGCAAATGCTTCTTCAAGTCTTTGTGTGATTGCCTTTATATTTTCTTCTCTAACCTGCTTTTCATCTGTGAAAACCGCTACTTCCATCTCCTGTGGAGGTACAATTTCCTTAATAGCCGAAGTAAGCTCCTCAGGAATAACAAATGCTGTATAAGCGTGCTTTTCCTTACCTACTTCCGCTACAATCTTATCGATAAATGCAATAATCTCCTTATTTACAGAGTCAGCCTTGTATATAGCCTCAATCATCTTCTCATCAGGTATCTCATTTGCACCCGCCTCGATCATTATTACCTTATCTCTTGTAGATGCTACTGTAAGCTTAAGATCCGATACGGCCATCTGCTCTTCATTAGGGTTTACAACAAAGAAACCACCTACCATACCGATCTGTGTAGTAGCGCATGGTCCGTCAAAAGGTATATCCGAGATAGCTGTTGCTATTGCAGAACCAAGCATAGCTGTAAGTTCAGGTGAGCAATCGGGATCTACCGACATTACAAGATTGTTCAATGTAACATCATTTCTGTAATCCTTAGGGAAAAGCGGTCTCATAGGTCTGTCTATAACTCTTGATGTAAGTATAGCATTCTCACTTGCCTTTCCTTCCCTTTTATTAAATCCGCCCGGCATTTTACCTACCGCATACATCTTCTCCTCATATTCTACTGAAAGAGGGAAGAAATCAATACCGTCTCTTGGCTTATCTGATGCTGTTGCTGTAGATAAAACCGTTGTATCACCATAGTGCATAAATGCGGCACCGTTAGCCTGTGCAGCGACTCTCCCGATATCAACCCTGAGAGTACGACCTGCGAGTTCCATTGAATAACTTTTAAATTCCTTACTCATTTCATCTCCTTTTGGCTTGCCGATATTCGAGAAGAGCTCTTCTTGAAACATAAAAATATGAACTAGTGATAAAAACTAAAACAATGCTTTAATGCTTATCACTAGCTTCGGCTACAAGCCATATTATTAATTATAAAAAAGGTGGAGAAAAACTCTCCACCAAAGACTTTTATTATTTTCTAAGTCCAAGCTTCTCTATAAGTGCACGATAACCCTCAATTTCTCTTTTGTAATCATTTTTCTTTCTCCTTTAAAAAATCTTACCGTATACATAAGGAAAGGTTGGAGTATCCAAATCTCATGTATAGGCGTTACTACCCCAAAATAATAACAAAATCAGCAGGCGATGTCAATGGAAAATATCAAAATACCCTCAATATTATAAGCCATAAATGATAAAGTCCTAGTATACCACAAATAAAAACACCCTGATTATCAACTGCCACAGTATATATTAAAGAGTTAAAAGCTCAAGAAGATACAAACCTTATCATTAAAGTACGATAAATAATGTACATTACAGAGCATTTTTAATATCATAAAACTATTTTTTATTTTTTAAATATGCACCAATCAGCTGTCCGGTTAAGCTTATCACAAAATACGCACCAACAAACATAAGAGATCCGGCCCCGAAAATAACCATATAAAGCAACCAAAGAATGGCTACCCTCAATGCAAAGTACCATTGAAAATCATTATATATTCCAAATATTATTGACATAATAAGTATTATTAAAGGTGTGATAATAAACCAAAAATATACTCCAATTATCATTCTGTCTGATGGATGATCTACAGGCAACACATACGCAAATAATGGCAGTACATAATATGATACAGCAATTAGAATAGTATATTTATATTTATGAAACAGACATTTTTTTAAAAAATCTTCCATAATCGATCTCCATAATAATAAATCCTTTATTTTTTAAATAGAGCTATTGTATACCTGCTTTTCCAATACATTATTTCTTATAGTGTAATTATAACACAATTATTCACTGATGTTTTATATTTTATTTATAAGCACAAAAGCAAACTGTTCTAACAGACTGAAAATTCAAAGTATTTCCATTATTTTTATAAAGTCAAATATTATTCTTAAGACATGAAACCACAATATTGCCATAAAAATACCGACCTACTAATCATTAGATTTTAGTCTAACTTTTGGAGGTCAGTACAATTAAACAGCCCGTTTTTTCTACATATTTTATAATAAATGTGCTCTCATTTCTTCTGCAGACATATCAAGAAGATATGCAGGTGGAACATCAAATACTGTATGAGCTCCTATTTTACCTTCTTTATGCATACGATATACAGCTCTTGAATATGCA
>QWCT01001772.1_pt1 | contig 19935 bp, 20 predicted proteins | sample 1972681 | NCBI WGS metagenome assembly QWCT01 (sample SAMN09866701, study PRJNA288562) | Human oral metagenome isolate pre3_saliva, whole genome shotgun sequencing... | isolation source: mouth | host: Homo sapiens | place: USA: California | reverse complement strand
ATGGTATCCTTTAAATTCTAAGTTGTAGCGACATTTATCAATAATTTCTGCTTGTTTAATTAGTGCTTTTTCTAACATTGATTTCAATAATGGATTCTCAACATTTAGTAAATTCCTAAAGTCTTCTTGAGTTCTAACAAATTTACTACCAGTAGTCGTAGTTAATTCAGTAATATTAAGTTTGGAATTATCTCTTATTGCACGACTTACAATTACTTGTTGGTATTGGTCATTATTTAAATAAAAACTTGGTTTTGTATAAACTACATTTTCATAATATTGATAAAGACTAGCATCAAACTTTTCATTAAATCCAAAATAAAAATCAAAACCTTTTAGCACATCATTTAAATAGCTAAACTCCATACTATCTCGAAGTTCATCAATAACAATAATTACAAAGTCTTCTTTAGATTTTTTTAGTTCTTCGACAAATTTTTCTATAGACCATTCTACTTTGTTTTCTATCATTGTTGATATTTCCAACAAACGATAAAACATTTCAGTATTTTTACATAGTATATTGAATTTTAAAAAACTAATGCCATAACCTAACTTTATCTCTAAACCGTGCACTAAATCAATATCAAACTTTTTAGCGATTTTATGAGCTTTAATAGCACCATAAAGAGTTGGATCTGTAATAACTACAGCATCTTGTCCGTCTTTTTTTAACTTAGCAAATAACTCAGTATTATTGATTGTACTATTTAATAAATCATAAGCACTATGCACTTGCAAATTGTAATAAGTCATAATTCTCCTCCTTTCTTCAATAATTAACTATATAATATATCATTATATCATTTTGTTGCCTTAAGTTAAAATACTTATATCTTTAACTCTGATTTCCAAAACAATCCCCTATAAAAGTTTTATAATAATCTAGATTTTTTCCTACTTCATCTAGTTTATTTTCCAAAGCTTGTATTGATTTCCCACTCATATTTTCTGTTCCTATATGACCTTTTACATATGTTATTTCTTTTTGAATTTTTTCAACTAATTGTTTCACTATTTTTTGACTATTTACTATTTCATCTAAATCAAAAGCTTTATAGACACCTTCCTCAATAATTTTCTTTAAACTTGGTTGAAGTGCAGCTAAGTTATTTTTTGTGCTATCAATTGCCGTTATTGTATTTTCTATTCGACCTTTTTTAGACGTGATTTTCTCTCGAGCTCCAGAAATATTAGTGACTACCACATCTGGATATAACCTTTTAAATTCTCCCCAATACCTTCTTTTTGTTTTAGCGTCTTTTTCGCCGTCTTCAGTATATTTCTCCTCTACTTCAACAGTCATTGAATAATTCCCTTCAATTTTTGCCATTCTACTTTCTACATTATCTACATATGTTAACCAGTTGTTTAACCCTTTTGAAATAGTATCTAGGCTTCTACTTGTTACTTCTGTTACTTTACTAGCATATTCTTTACTACGTTTTTCTACTTGTTTATCAAACGCCTGTATTACTCCACTCACATCATCGAATATTCCATCTCTTTCTAGATACGCTTTGTAACTAGTTGGCATAGACCTAACTGCATTACTCCCTACAAAAACACCGTTACTTATTCTTCCTTCAATCCACTTATCTTGCGCCTCAAAATTTACAGCCAAACCTTGTGTTAATTCTCCAGTGTTTTGTAGCAATTTCCCTAGTTCCTCAGCATTAGCCTTAGCCACTTTTAGGACCTGTGTTAAAGACTGACTTATCCCATCCTCTTTTCCAGTTCTTAACCCATCTCCCTCAAAAGTTTTTTTACTCTCTTCTAATAGATGCTTTGTACCATTTTCTACTTCTTGCCATGATTTTAGTATTGTTGGTTTCCCTCTAAAGAGACTAGAAACATCTTTCGTTTCTTCCTTTATACTTTGATTTAATAATGGCTCTACTGCATCCCTTAGTAAAGATAACTCTTGATTAAATGGATGAGGAATCAAGACCGCTCCATGAAGCAAAGGCTTTTCATTATGTCCAAATTGTTCCATCTTAAGTTCGTGGTAGTTTTGTAATTCCCTTAAAAAGTCTTTATTCTTTATTATTTCTCCAACGGAATCTCTTAAATTATCTAGCACCAATGGCACTTGAGCATTATTGATCTCCTCTTTTATTTTTTCACTAACTTGTTCTTTTCTTTTATTGAAGTCTGCTTCGACACTATTGTTTTTTTCTATACATAAATTAGTTATTCTTATTATTTCTTCTAAGTCTGACATTACACTTGTTTTAATATTATTACTTAATGTTTTAAGTACATCTGGATTTAATTGAATTTTTCCACCTGCTGTGATTTCCACACTGTCACTTAAAAGATTTTTGGTAGTAAGATTCAGCGAAGCTAAATTTATATCAACATTCCCATCACCATCTATATCTATTTTTGTTTTAGAATAAAATAAATATTTAGTTAAGTTTTCTATTTCCTCCTGTGATTTTTCAGAGTTCAATATATCTAATATACTATGAATTTTACCATTTTTTAAAGTGTATAGTATTCCTATGTATTTCCCATTAAGAAACTCAGCTCCATGAGTTAACCAATCATATTCTGACCTTATAGTTACTATTTGTCCTGTGAATGTTTTCTCTAAGTTTTCTATTTTGCGTTCTTCTGACTCAATCCCAAGAAGATCTAACACACTATTTTTAAATATTTTCATGGGATAGGCTATCGCATCTTTTAGATTTACTCCAAATTTTTTCAATAACATATCCATTGCATTACCTCTACCCTTTAGTGCTAGTGTTGCAGGCAATTGTTCTATTGATATGTAAAGAGGGGCTGGATTATAGATAATTGTTTTTTGAACATTATATTGTAGTGCAACCCTCTGAGCAACATTCCCGCCTAAGCTATGTCCTGTAAGTATTATATTATCTCCATATTTTTCTCTAACTTTTTCATAAAATTCATACGCTGGTTCATAATGTGTAGAGCCCAATCCAAAACCAATTTCCCCTATATCAGATTTTACTGCATCTTTATAAATTTCTTTCCATCCTGATTCTAAATTAGTACCTGTATAAGATAAAATTATTTCTCCTGTATCTTTATCTCTAAAAGCCGTTGCACTAGTACCTGTTTTTTCGTCGTAAGTATCTTCTAAGTATTCTAGTTTAGAAGACATTTTAAATTCCCCTGCTTCTTCTGCCCCACTTATAATATCTTTTGATTCAACTCCATTTATTCTAGCCTTCTCAAAACCATATGCATAATTTGAAGCATATAATGTATTATTCTTCATTTTTTATATCTTCCTTACTATTTGATATTATTTCATAATAATCTATATTATTTTCCTTGTTTTCTATTTTGAGGCTATATTTATATGAATCCTTTGCGGATAAATCTACTCCTCCTAATCTTACTTTTAACTCAGTTTTTCCATCTATGTTAAAATAGTTCGAAATCTCACTATCGATAACATTATACTTTATATCAAATACTCCCGTCTCAAAGGAATATTCTTTATTTATAAATCTCCAGTTATTAAGAACTTTTTTATTTAAACTAATTTTTTGAAATATAAGATAATTTCTAGGTAACAAGTCTTCTATTAGTTCTGGTTTATCTAAAACTAATCCCTTACCTTTCACGTACTCTACATTACTTTTCTCAATTAAAGTTCTTTCATATGGTTTACTTTTTACTTTATACTTTTCAATATTTCCTTTTATTATTTTATTTTCTTTATCCCCTTTAAGCTCTAGAACATAATTATAACCTTCGTTTTTATCATCACTGTCTACTAATCTAATTTGTCTAATATAAAAGCCGTCAGGGAATTTTTCATATAAATCTTCTAAGTTCTCTGTCGGATAGACCTTTTCCATATCCTCTACTTTTCTTTCAATCCAATCTCTACTTCCTTTTCTTGCACAACCCACATTCATTACTAACATACCTCCTACTAATATTATACTTACTTTTTTTAATATATTTTTCAATATTTTTAGCGATTTATTCTCTTTTTTCATCTTAACAACCTCCTTTAGATAGATCGTTTTCCCTATTATACCATAGTTTTACTCATTACTAATAATTAAGAAATAAAAAATAACACTTTTAATCTTTATTTTTATCTCTTCACCATCTACCAATTTAATATTACTTACAATATAACGTGCCACTCTATCTTGATCAATTTCATCGATTTTATCTTCCTTAATACATCTACTTAATAAACCTGGGATAAAAACCAACATTGTTAATTGCTATTTTTCTTATTCTGTATCATCCTCTTTGTTTTCTTTTTCTTCAATAACTTTTTCAAAAAAAGTAATATCTTTAGTTTTGTCTTCCACTGATATTGTATGAATATACGTCTTATCGTTCTCTCTATATCCGCCGCTTACCCCTAGAATTACTTGCTCATTATTTAAATTAAAGTAACTATCTATCTCACTATTAATAATTTTATAAAGTATAGTATATCCTCCTGTTTCAGGAGTGTACACTTTATTTTCAACTTCTAACTTCTTAAGTATAGCGTTATTTAGTTTTAATTTCTGAAATAGAAAATAATTTCTAGGTAATAATTCTTCTGTCAGTTCAGGTTTTGCCAATACTAAATTCTCTCCCTTTTTATACTCTACTTCACTTTCCTTCTCTACTATCTCTGTACGAGGTTCTGTTTTTATTTTTGATTTTTTCACATTCCCTACTATTTTTTTAGTATTTTTATCTCCTTTCATAGCCAAATTCACCTTAAATCTTTCTCCATTTTCTTCAAAAACCCTTGTTTGGCTTACTCTAAAACCATTGGGGAATATCTCAAACAAATCTTCAGCATTCTCAGTCGGATATACTCTTTCTATATCTGATATTTGTTTTTCAACCTATGCTCTACTTCCTTTTCTTGCACAACCAACATTCATTACTAACATACAACCTAATAATATTATACTTGCCTTTTTTAATATGTTTTTCATCTTACCTACCAATTACTTCTCTTAATTATATCTATATTAGTTTCTTTTTTATTATACCATAATTTTACTCTTTACCGATAACTAGATAAAAAAACAAGACCTACTAAGCCTTATTCCTCATTCTTTATATCTTCCTTACTGTTTGATATTATTTCATAATAATTTATATTGTTCTCTCTATTTTCTATTGCGAAACTGTATTTATATGAATCTAATGAAATTCCCTTATAATTTAAGTCTGTATCCTTATAACTCCCCTACTAATAATTCTATAATACCTCTCCAAGCACCAGTTGAGTAATTTTTTTTTAATTCAATAACTTTTATTTTTTTTAATTCTTCTTTATCATGTAACTCAACTTTCTCTATTACATATTGCACCATTCTCTCTTTTTTGTGCTGTATTTTCATATCTTCTTCACTGGGTTGAAGTTTATAAACAAATAATACTACACATACTATTATTGCTAATATTATCCATATAGATTTAACTCTTATATTATTCATTTACTCTGACCACCTTTACTTACACTTTTTTCATTAATTATAATATATACAAGTACTGAAATAGATTTATCATACTTGCTTTATTTTAGTAAGCTCTATCCCACATATAATCCCATCTACATTCAATTAATCGATCTTTATAAATTTATAAAACTATATATACATACAAAACACTATTTCTCATTTTTGTGCCTGTCTACTTGACTTTAGCTTTTACCTTTCATACCTAAATAAAACGCTATTCTTCATTTTCAGGTTTGTCTCCTTCTTCAACAATTTTTTCATAGAAATCCCTATTCCCATCACTTACTATAATTGAATGAAAATACGTCTTATCCTCCTCATTAAATTCCCCACTTACTCCTAATTTTATTTGTTCATTATTCAAATTAAAGTAATCATTTATCTCATTATTAGTAATTTTATACTTTATAGTATATCTCTCAGTTGCAGGAGTATATAAATTTTTTTCAACTTCTAGCTGTTTAAATATATCCTTATTTAATTTTAATTTCTGAAATAAAAAATAATTTCTAGGCAATAATTCTTCTGTTAACTCAGGTTTAGCTAGTACTAAATTTTCTCCCTTTTTATACTCTACTTCACTTTCTTTTTCTATTATCTCTTTATATGGTTCTTTTTCTATGCGAAATTTACTAACTTTTCCCACTATTTTTTTAGTATTTTTATCTCCTACCATTTCTAAGTCTATACTGTACTCCTGACCATTTTCTTCAAAAACCCTTGTTTGGCTCACTTTAAAACCGTTTGGGAATTTCTCAAACAAATCTTCAGCATTCTCAGTCGGATATACTTTTTCTATATCTGATATTTGTTTTTCAACCCATGCTCTACTTCCTTTTCTTGCACAACCAACATTCATTACTAACATACAACCTAATAATATTATACTTGCCTTTTTTAATATGTTTCTCATAGTACCTACCAACTATTCTTTATATTCATTCTCCTTTTTTTCTATAACCCTTTCAAGAAGAGTCAATCTATCTTTACGTACTTCTATATAGTGAACATAATTCTTTATACCATCTCCACCTCCTATTCCTATATTCTGATTCTCATCTTTCACACCTAAATAATCAGCTATTTCTTTATTTTTGTAGCTATAAGTAATATCATACCTTCCAGTTTCATAACTATAACCTTTATCAATCACTTGTAATTTACCCAGTATACTCTTATTTAACTGTATTTTTTGAAATAAAAAATAATTTCTAGGCAATAATTCTTCTGTTAACTCAGGTTTTGCCAGTACTAAATTCTCACCTTTTTTATATTCTACTTCACTTTCTTTTTCTATTATATCTTTATATGGTTCTTTTTCTATGCGAGATTTACTTACTCTCCCTACTATTCTTTTAGTATTTTTATCTCCTTTCATAGTCAAACTTATCTTACGTAATTCTCCATTTTCTTCAAACACCCATGATTGGCTAACTCTAAAACCGTTTGGAAATTTCTCAAACAAGTCTTCAGCATTTTCAGTCGGATACACTCTTTCTATATCTGATATTTGTTTTTCAACCCAAGCTCTACTTCCTTTTCTTGCACAACCCACATTCATTACTAACATACAACCTAATAATATTATACTTACCTTTTTTAATATATTTTTCATCGCACCTACCAATTACTTTTCTTCTACAACTTTTTCATGAAAATCAATTTTTTTTGTTTTATCTTTTATCATTATAGTATGAAAGTAGATTTTGTTATTTTCACTATACTGTCCTTTTACATTTAATGTTAATTCCTCATTATTTAAATTAAAATAATTATTTATCTCATTACTAGTAATCTTATATACTACATCATATCTATCTGTTTCATAACTATATGCTTTATCTTCTATTTCTAAGTTTTTAAATATGTCTTTATTTAATTTTAATTTTTGAAATAAAAAATAATTTCTAGGCAATAATTCTTCTGCCAACTCCGGTTTTGCTAACACCAGATTTTGACCTTTCTTATACTCTACTTCACTTTCTTTTTCTACTTCCTCTCTATATGGTTTTGTTTTTACTAATACCTTTTTTACTTTTCCTACTATTTTTTTTGTATTTTTATCTCCTATCATTTCTAAATCTATACTGTAATCATTACCATTCTCTGTGAATATCCTTGTTTGGCTTACTGTAAAACCGTTTGGGAATTTCTCAAACAAATCTTCAGCATTCTCTGTCGGATATACTTTTTCTATATCTGATATTTGTTTTTCAACCCATGCTCTACTTCCCTTTCTTGCACAGCCCGCATTCATTAATAACATACATCCTAATAATACTATGCTTGCTTTTTTTAATATATTTTTCATCGCACCTACCAATTACTTTTCTTAATTATATCTATATTAGTTTCTTTTTTATTATACCATAGTTTTACTCTTTATCACTAATTAATAAAAAAAGAATGACCTTAATTAAAAGTTCATCCTTTTCCTCATTTTTATCCACAAATTGAATCATCTTCTGCGCTACAGCCCATATTTTCACCTAATTTTTTAGTGTCACTATTGAAGTAGCGATATATTCTTTCTTTATCATCACCCATAAAATATATCGGGTTAAAGTCTCTACTATTTAAACTACCATCTTCGTTTAGCATTTCATCACATATAACCCTACGCTCTATAGTAGCTATAAAATTAGTGTAGTCACCATGTTCTACTATATGCTCTACACGGCACTCAATACCTAATAAGCATTCATCTAATAATGGAGCATCCACCTTTTCACCTAAATCATAAGTAATATCTGCCATACCAATCTTATTTTGACCAGAATGGAAACCTGCCATCTCTACTTTATTTAGAATCTCTTGGCATGGAATGTTTAAAGTAAACTCTCCGTATTTTTTTATATTCGCTACTGCATTGCTTTTACTTGCTAAACCTATAGTTAATGTATTACCTAATGAGTATGATGAACTCATAGTAGTAACATTATATTTCCACTTACTATCTTTATACCCTATTAATACAACAGGAAATCCATAGTATAGTTTCTTTGTATTCATCTCTGTTTTCATAAATTATATTCCTTTTTTATTTTCTCTTTTTTTATCTTTTCGCTATAAAAACTAATAGTTTTTCACTAGATTGATCTTCTATATACTTAAAATCATCAAATTCTATATTTTTTATTTGTTCTATATCTGTAACTTTACCTTTAACAAGTTCTGTTAAAAATTTCCCACGTGCTTTTTTGGAAATTGTAGAATGAGTTTTTAAAACGCCATCCTTATCTTCCATGAAATTTATTTTTATAAATTTATCTCGTGAAGTTGGTGAGAAAACCTCTTCGAACTCACTTGACAATAGCGATATAACAAAATCATCATTTTCAATAGCTTTATCATAATCCTCTCTCCAAAAGTTCTTTAGAGAAGTATTCCCTATTTTACACTTTTGTAAAAAATCTAGTCTATGTTCACTTATTGGGTAGTACGCATTTATAACTCCGTATAATGCAGAAGTTATAAAAACATAGTTACTTATATATTCCCTATCCTCTTCATTAAAACTTTGACGAACAATATTTCTATACATAAGTCCATTAAACAGCTCCAATGCAGGATAACTATCTGCGTCTTGCTTAGTTAATTTTTCCCAACGAGCATATTCTTCTTTAGCTTTATCCTCTTTTATTTTGTAAATTGACTTTAATTCTTCAATTGTTTTTAAAGAAAATTCATTTATTATACTTTTTGTTTTTTTCGATAATTTTTCCCCAGATACTTTCTCCGCTTTACTATTTAATTCTTTAGCGGTAGGTATTAAAATCTTCATTATTATTCCTCTTCTTGTAGTTCTAGAAAACTATTTTCTATTAAACTATTAACTTCCATTAATACAAAGTTAAATTCTGTTGCTTCTATCTCTGGATCAATTATTAGAGTATTAAAATAACCAACTACAAAGTCACGATTAGCTATTTCTAACGCAAACATATACTCACTAATTTCATCAACTAAAAAAGCAGTTTGTTGTAAAACTTTATTTTCAAAAGTATTTGCGTAATGTACTGATTCCATTAGTCTTCTAACTTTTAATTCTGGATAGTTTTCAACAAAAAGGTCCCTAATATATTTTGCTAACTCTTCAGCCTTAAATTTATCAGTATTTTCTTTTCCTTTTTTTAATACTTCTTTATCTTCTAATTTTTTCAGAAGTTGAGTTAAAGATGTATGTAAACTATTCATTTTCTCTCTCCTTAAATTTTTTCTTACAATATATTTTATAAAAAAATTGAAAAAATCGCTAGTTATAAGGTTCTTCAAATAAATATTTTTTCAAAAAAAATCTAGAGTTCAATTCAAACTCTAGATTTACCTTACCTTAGCCGTTATAACAATTTATAATTTCGAATAATTTATTTCTGATTTCTTCATTAGAAGCATGCCCAAGCATACCTTTTAATTCCGCTAACTTCTGATCTAATTCATTAACATTAATATTTAACGTAGTATTTTTATAAATCATCTCATTATCTGTTTTTTCACTATTTTCATAGTCTAACGACAACTCTTCATACATTTTTTCTCCGGGTCTAAGCCCTATTTCTTGGATATCAATATCTTTATATGGCTCTAATCCAGATAATTTAATTAAGTTAGTCGCAAGGTCTATAATTTTTACAGGTTCTCCCATATCAAGTAAGAAGATTTCTCCTGCACTAGCATAATATCCTGCTTGTAACACTAGTTGTGCCGCTTCTGGAATCGTCATAAAGTAACGGATAATATTTTTATGCGTAATAGTAATTGGTCCACCTTTTTTAATTTGTTCTCTAAAAATAGGAATCACAGAACCATTAGATCCAAGAACATTCCCAAATCTTACCGCCGCAAATTTAGTATTATATTTATCCCCTTTTGATTGAAGAATAATTTCTGTAAGACGTTTAGATGCCCCCATTGCATTTGCAGGGTTAACCGCCTTATCTGTAGAAATCATAATAAATCTCTCTACATTTTTCTCAATCGCAACGTCCATAACATTTTTTGTACCAAAAACATTATTTTTTATAGCTTCTTGAGGTCGACGTTCCATTAAAGGAACATGTTTATGAGCTGCAGCGTGGAATACTACATCTGGTTTATACTTATCAAAAACCTCACCTAATGCCTCTTTATCACGAATACTCACGATTTCTGAAATATAAGAGACATTATTATAAGCATCTGTATGACTCTTTTCAAAATCCAAGTCTCTTTCAAGCATATATAGTGCATTTTCATTCACATCTACTAATATTAGATTATTAGGTTTAAATTTGAAGATTTCTCGCACTATTTGGCTTCCTATAGAACCACCTGCACCTGTTACAAGTACATTTTTATCCCTTAAGTAACTACGAACTTCTCCTTGTGAAAGTTTAACTTCACCACGGCCTAATAAGTCTTCAATTGAGACATCTTTAAGGTGTTTAGCGATGCTTTCTCCTTCTTCAATAGCGACACCTGCACCCATTACTTTAACAGTTACATTAGTGTCTTTTAAGATATTTAAAATTCTATTTTTATTATATGAATCTATCGAAGGGATAGCTAAAAACACTTGCTCTACTTCATATTTTGGAATCATTTGTAGTAGGTCATATGTTGTTCCTACTACAGTAACCCCACTAATAACTGAGTTTTTTCTATTATCGTCTATTAAACCAACAACATGAGCTTTAAACACGTTGTTTTTAGATAATTCTTTTAATAGAATATACCCTGCATCTCCTGCACCAACTATAAGTGTATTTTTATAAACAGTTTTACCATTTACACTAACTTCTCTTTCTCTTAGAGCGCGATAAAGCATACGTATAAACATAATTCCCGCAATAATTAATAATGGTGAGAAAATCGCAAAACGTACATTAGAAAATGTATCTGGTAACATAAATTGGTATAATATACTTACGAAAAGATCTCCAATTATTACCGACATACAAATATTGAAAATCTCAGCAACCCCTAAGTATGACCATAGAGATTTATTAATACCAAATATTTTAAACAATATACCATAAATTATTAAAGAAATAAGTAAGAATTCACAGATTTCTAATCCATAAAAACGAATCATTTCTCCAGGATAAGCACTTCTACCTAAAAAGATTGAAGATAGTATCCCTAAAGCTACTATGATTAAATCAAGTAACATAATTAGTTTAAATCTATGATATGTATATAATTTTGATGAAAATAATTTATCCATTATATCTCCTATATCATTAGTACATCAATATACTAATACTACTTAATAAATTCTTGAAGGTAATATTTAAATAAATAATACCTTTAATTTTTTATTTTACTTTCTACATTCTATAACCGAAATAACTTGCTGCAGAAACTATAATTATAAGAACTACAATACTTATCCTTCTAGTTTCTTTTATCATAATTATTTCTACAATTTTCTGTACTACTAAAATTCCAATAGCAGTAAACATCGTAACCATTTTTGTTTTTTGATTATCAATAAATATTGCACCTATTATTATTCCCAATGCAACAACTGTAACTAACATATTGATAGCCAAAAACCTTAATTTCTTATCATCCATAACTATTTTTTCCTTACTTTAATAGTAACTTTAACTATTGCAGGATCAGAAGTTACACGTATGTCTTCTTTCGGATATAGCTTCAGATTACTTCGCTCTTCTGTTTCATCTTTCACATCACTCAAGTCAACATCTACTAGCATTTCCGTAAGTTTGTCTAGTTCTGTTTGACTTTCCCCACGAACGGTTGCTTTTGTAGCTTCAGGTGTAATACTTACTAACTCATACCCTTCAGGTAATGCGCCTATAGTATTTACAGTTACTGGTACTTCTTTCTGTATATTTTTCACTTCAATAGTCATAACTGTAGAACTTGGTTCTATATGTATATCTTCTATCTTATTGTAGTTACTATCATACGCTACTAATTTAGCTTCTTCTTTTGTATTTTTATTAATTTTCGTTTTATTATCACTTTCAGCTCTTACTTCTCGAATACTGTTAATAGTTTCAAGATCCCCTGAAATTTTAACATGTTCATCGTTAACTTTAAGTTTTTCTACTTCGTAACCCATAGTTAGACGTTCTTTTTTAAGCGTTGGTGTAACAACAAACTCTTTCGTAGTTTTTTCACGTATAGAAACAGTTATCGTACTTGGTTCAGCTGTACCTTCTATACCTTTTTCTAAACCTTCTACATCAAGTTTTACTTTTTGATCATCACCTATTTGTGAATTTTTAAGATTTAGTTTTACTTTGAAGTTCTTAGCTACACTTTCTTTTTGTACTTTTGAAGGTGTTCCACTAAGTTTCACCGAAACAGTATTTGGTACTCCTAAAACATATTGCTTATCTCTATCGTATTCTGCTTCTACTTGAACATCTGTTACCCACACAGTTGCATTATTATCAGTGTTTCCTATAACCGAAAAGTTTTTTATTTTCTCATTTACTGAAAGAAATAATAAAATAGCTATTAGTAATGATATTAATTTCAATTGATTATTTTCTTTTAATCGCATACTAACACCTCTTATATTAGATTTTCTGGAGATTGTTGCCAATTTTCTTCTAAATACTTAGTTAATTCTTTTTCAGAAAAATCAGTAACCAATCTACCATTTTGACAAATACTTATCTTTCCTGTTTCCTCAGATACAACAATAATTATCGAATCTGTTAATTCAGATAATCCTAATGCAGCTCTATGACGCGTTCCGTAGCTACTTGCAATACTTCTATTGTCAGATAACGGTAGCACACAACTTGCTGCACGAATACTTTTTCTATCAATAATCATCGCACCATCATGAAGAGGTGTATTTGGTATAAATATATTTATAATAAGCTCATTAGTAACTTCTGAGTTTATTTTTATTCCACTTTCCACATACTCATCAAGACCTGTATTATTTTCCATAACAATTAACGCTCCTATTCTTCTACGCGCCATGTGTCTTGTTGAGTCAACAACAGCTTTTATGATATGTTCTTTTGTATCTTTTGTTGTATCTTTGTATTTTAGAATATTCGATAACTGGACACGACCTATATATTCCAAAGCACGTCTAAGCTCTGGTTGGAAAATAATCATTATTCCTAAAACTCCCCAAGTAACAACTTGGTCAAAAATATAAGTCATTGTTGTAAAACCTATGAAATTAAAAAATATCTTTAATCCTATGATGATTAAAATACCTTTAACTAACTGCATTCCGCGTGTACCTTTTAACAAAGTTAAAAGTTTATAAACTAAAAACCAAACAAGTAAGATATCTAATACGTGTATTACTAACGATAAGGTACCAATGTTTGATAGATATTCAGCTATCATAATATTCTCCTTTCATAAACTTGTTAAATAATCATCACTTTTACAAAATAATCTGTAAAAACGATCCATTTCCATTATTAAATAAAGACATTTTTGGATTATCAAAGCATATAACAATCCACATTTTATTATACCATAAAAAAGCATAATATCGATACTTTTTTTATTAAAATAAAGCAAGAAAATATTAGTAAAATATCCTCTTGCTTTATATCTATATTATTTTAATTTTATATAGTTTTCTATATTGTAATTTTCCGCTTCTAATTCATTTTCATTTCCTAAGATAAGATTAGCTACACTATACCCTATAATTGGACCTGTTGTTAACCCTGAAGAACCTAAACCGCTTATTGCATAAACATTTTTCAACTTAGGCACTTCCCCAAAAAACGGAGAATAATCTGACGTATACGCTCTAATACCAACACGCTCATTAATAATGTCAGCATCTTCTAAATTGCGAAGAAACTGCTTGGCTTCATTGCCAAAAGTATCTAATTGTTCTTTATCTACTTCCAAGTCAAATCCCATTTCATTTTCGTGAGTAGCCCCTACACTAACTACACCATCTTCAAACGGAATTATATCTAATTCCCCTTCTGGCATAATAACAGGATAGTCCCCTGTATTATTATCACTTACTCTATAATCACGCAGTTGTCCTTTTTGTGGCCTAACATCAATATCATACCCAAGTGGCTCTAATACATCTTTTAACCATGCCCCTGTCGCAAGAACTACAACATCGTACTCTTTATTATCAATAACATACTTATCATCTAATAAATTTATTTCTACTTTTTTATTGATAACATTTGCTTTAGATGCTGTAAGCAATGTTTTTACAAAACGTTCACCTTCAACTCGTCCTCCACCGCTTGCATAAAGAACATCTCCATTATTATCAAAACTAGGAATAACTTTTTGAACTTCTTCTTTAGAGATTATCTCTAAATCACCTATCATCGGAGATAATTCTTTTCTTTGTTCCGCTAGTTCTTTTAATTCTGGAAGTTTATTAGCGTCTTTCTTCAGTAAATATACCCCACATTGATCATAGAAATCGGTATTATAACCATCTTTTTTCAAGTCTTCTACTAATTTTAAATAAAAATCCGCCCCTAAACGAGCCATTTTATACCATGGCTTATTACGTCTTTTAGAAAACCATGGACTAATAATCCCCGCAGATGCTTTAGTAGCTTGTCCTACTCCATAATCATAAACTGTTAACTCTATATTTTCATCTTTTGATAAATAATAAGCACAAGTAGCACCCACTATTCCTCCACCTATTACAGCTACTTTCATAATTTACCTCACTTTTTAATAAATAATTTTTTCTACTCAATAAAATTATACATCAAAAAATTATGAACGTAAACTTTTTATAAAATAAAAGAAACTTTATAAAATTTACTAATTGACTTAAATAACTCTTACAAGTAAAATAATATCTATAAAAACAATTATGGAGATTATAGAATGAAAAAACAATTATCCAAAAGACAATAATCTTGAATTAGACAGTAAACTTACTTTAGATGCTCAAGTAGGAGCTGAGCATAATTCTTTAAATATATTATCAGACATTAAAATTGATGAAAAAGGAAACATACTAAAAAACTCTTCTAAACAAGAAACTTCTACCGAAGGAAACTCAAATGAGAAAAAACAAGTTTTCTTAAAAAAAATAGATTCTGGTTATGAAAAATTTGATGTTGTAGATGGAAAATTAGTAGCTAAAAAAATTGAAGATGATGCAGATTTTCTTTCAGCATTAGATCTATTTTTCAAAAGGAGTTCTATATTTGACTTAGTACTAGATAAAAATTATGAAAAAACTGATACAAAACTAACATTTAGTGGAAAAATTAAATTTTCTGAGATAAAAGAAAAATTTAAATTGAGTGATGAGGATATGTTAATTGATGGCAATGTAGACTTATCACAAATAAATATACCATTTTCTTTAGTGATAGATACTAATACAAATGAAATCACAACAATTACTGTAGATATGAAAACTCCTATGAATGAAATCATTAAAGCAAATCTTGAAAAAGAAAAGGACTCAATGGACAAACAAGAATATGCTGTTGCGAAACAATTACTTGAAGCTATCTCAAAAGATTCTAAAGGAGAGTATGTAATAACTCGAAAAACTAATAAAATAGACGAAATAAAATTTAATTAATATAGAATAAATCTAGGTTATTTTTATAATAATCTAGATTTTCTTCTATAATATAATTAATATTAGCGAGTAATTTTAACTTCCTGATGAAAGTAATATAATAACCTTTACCTATTTACATTAAAGTACTATAATTAATATTAGATATAGTTTTAATATATAAATAGAAATTTGATTATTAGTGTCTACACTAATAAATGGAGGTTAATATGGGTGAGATTAAATTAGTTCCAAGAAATGAAGTAGATAAAAAATATACTTGGGATATGACATTACTATATAAAAGCGATAAAGAATTTATAAATTCTTTAGAAAAAATTAAAAAAAGTATCTTAGAATTTAAAAACAACTACGAAGGAAAATTAGCAGACTTAAACATCTTAGACAAAGCGGTAAAAGAGTACGAAGCTATGTATGAAGAATTTTATAAACTTTCTCACTATGCAGAACTTCCTATGACTGTTGATAGATTCAATGAAAATGTAGTTAATAACGCTACTCTATTCGAAGAAGTATCAACTCTTTGGGCAAGCAACCTTAGCTTTTTCGACACAGAATTAGTAGAATTGGACGAAAGTTTTATTAATGAATTCGTAGAAAAACATAGACCTGATTTAAAATATTTCTTCGAAAAAGTTATTTTAGAAAAAAAATATACTCTTTCTAAAGAAGCAGAACAAGTAATTGCAAACTACGAAAGTCTTCCTAACTTTTATAATTTATACGAAGTTACTAAACATGAAGATATGCAATTCGATAGTTTCGAAGCTAATGGTAAAACATTAGAAAATAGTTTTGTATTATATGAAAATTTACATGAGATGGATAATAATAAAGAAGTACGTCGTAGTGCAGCAAAAAGTTTCTATAAAACTCTAAATGCATATAAAAATACTTCTGCGAATGAGTATATCTCACAAATCAAAAAAGAAAAAATGATTGCGACTATGCGTGGTTATGATAGTGTTATAGATTTCCTACTAGACAAACAAGATGGAAATCGTGAACTTTATGATCGTCAAATTCGTACTCTTATGGTGGATCTTGCACCTCATATCCGTCGTTATATTAAACTTCTTGCACGTGAACATAATATAAGCGACATGCAATTTGCGGACTGTAAAATTAATTTAGACCCTACTTTTGAAGTAGATATGAGTATTGCAGAATCAAGAGAATACTTGAAAAAGGCACTAGGTGTACTTGGAGAAGATTACCTTAATATGATTGATGAGAGTTATGATAAACGTTGGACTGACTTCCCTCAAAATATCGGTAAGAGTACAGGTGGTTTCTGTGCAACAGTTCCAAATGTAGCTGGATTCATCCTACTATCTTGGACAGGTAAAATGAATGAGGTATTCGTTCTAGCACATGAATTAGGTCATGCTTATCACTTTATGAGCACAGGTAAACACCAAACAATGTTAAACAACGACTGTCCTCTATACTTTGTTGAAGCACCATCTACTTGTAACGAAGTAATAGTATCAAATTATCTGCTAAAAACAAATACAGATGCACGCTTCAAACGCTGGGTAATTAGTAATATGATTAGTAGAACATACTTCCACAATATGGTTACTCACTACTTAGAAGCAGTATATCAAGATAGAATCTACAAAAAAGTAGATAATAATGAAATGCTTAACGCTGATGTTCTTTCTAAAGTAAAACGAGAAGTAATGGAAGAATTTTTCGGAGATAGTTTAGTTGTTAACGAAGGTGCAGAATTAACTTGGATGCGTCAACCTCACTACTACATGGGATTATACCCATACACTTACTCTGCAGGTCTAACTATCGGAACATCTATCGCTAATAAAATAGATAAAGATCCTAACTACGCTGATATTTGGTTAAATGTCCTTTCTAAAGGTAGCAGCATGTCAGCATTAAACCTTTCTAAACTAGCTGGTTGCGATGTAAGTACAGATGAACCATTAAAAGAGGCTATCTCTTATGTAGGTTACTTAGTTGACCAACTTTATAAACTAACTGATGAATTAAATAAATAATAGTAAAGTACCGATTGAAATTTTATTCAATCGGTACTTTTTACTACCTACTACATTTTACTTAATTTTTCAAAACATGCTCGTTCACATTCGATAATCGCGCTTCTAAAATTATTCTCTTCAAGTACCCTTACCGCTTCTATCGTACTTCCCGCAGGCGAACAGACATCATCTTTAAGTTTCCCTGGATGCTCATTTGTTTCAAGAACCATCTTTGCTGAACCTAATACAGTATTCGCAGCCAATCTATATGCCATATCTCTACGTAATCCATTAAGAACCGCACCATCAGCTAATGCTTCTATAAACATATAGACATATGCTGGACCTGAGCCACTAATCGCTGTTAACCCTGGCATATCTTTTTCATTTATTACTTCTACTTTTCCTATATTATCGAATAATTCTACAATATAAGGTTTCTCATCTTTATTAAAAAGCTCACTAAAGCTAACCCCTATTACTCCAGCTCCTACTTCTACAGGTGTATTTGGCATAATTCTTACTACTTTTGTTTCTGGAATAATAGCTTCTATATCTCTTATCTCTACAGATGCTGCCATTGAAATTACAATTTTATTTTTTAGTTCATCTTTAATTTCCTCTAATACTTTAGCTACTAAGTAAGGTTTTACACCTATAAATACTATAGAACTTTTTTGTGCCAATTCTTTTAAACTACCACATGCTTGGACACCGTTTTTTTGAGCTGTATTTTGAGTACTATTGTCAGAAGAGTTTCTAATAAAAATATCATTAGCTCCTACTTTACCTCCCGCTATTATACCCTTTAATATAGCACCCCCCATATTCCCAGCACCTATAAAACCTAATTTCATAATATTTATCCTCCTCACTTGTTAGTCAAATTTTACTATTATTTATTAATTCAACTTTATTATACCATAATTATAGTATTTTATTTTTATCATTCTTTATTATTCTAGAAAATCATATTATTATTAAGGAAGGTATGCTATACTAAAATTAAATATTTAATAATTTATAGAGGAGTACAATTATGGACAAAAGTTGGAAAGAAATATTTAAAAATTATCCTAAAAGAGAAGAACTTTCTATTACAATAGATGAAATTAACAATAAAAGAAAAACTACAACTATATATCCTCCAGAAAAATTAGTATTTAGAGTTTTTGATTTACCACTAAAAGATATTAAAGTCGTAATACTAGGTCAAGATCCTTATCATAATCCCGGACAAGCGTGCGGACTTAGTTTTTCAGTTGACGATGGAGTACCCCTTCCAAAAAGCCTTATTAATATTTACAAAGAACTCTATGATGATCTTGGGATCAAACCAGCCAAAACTGGTAATTTGGAAAAATGGTTTAAGCAAGGGGTGTTTTTATTAAATGCAGTTTTAACAGTTGAAGAAAATTCACCAGCTAGTCATAGCAACCTTGGGTGGCAAGATTTCACGGACTATATTATAAAAACTATTTCTAAAGAAAATGATAATGTTGTATTTATATTATGGGGAGCATACGCGAGAGGTAAGCGAAAACTTATAGATCAAACAAAACATAAAATTATAGAATCTGCACACCCTAGTCCATTATCTGCTTACCGTGGATTTTTTGGTAGCAAAGTCTTTTCTGAAACAAATAACTATCTAAAAGAAGTAGGGAAAGAACCAATAGATTTTAATTTGGAAAAATAATTTACTTTAAGTATATTTTAAGTAAAATTTTAAGTATATTTTAAGTAAAAGCCCTATAATATTGTCTTAAGCAAAAATAATGAATTTTCTTAACTTAACGACACTTGTCGTTTCTCCCTTTTAAGTTAGAAAATGTTTTTGTTTAAACCAATATTTCGGTTAATTCTTTATGATATTAACAGATAATAAAACTTTTTAATTTTTTTCATAATGTGGCTTGTCGCTCCCTAGGCA
>QWCT01000732.1_pt1 | contig 19962 bp, 20 predicted proteins | sample 1972681 | NCBI WGS metagenome assembly QWCT01 (sample SAMN09866701, study PRJNA288562) | Human oral metagenome isolate pre3_saliva, whole genome shotgun sequencing... | isolation source: mouth | host: Homo sapiens | place: USA: California | reverse complement strand
TCTGCTTCAACGAAGAAACATCCGAAAAAATCATCCTGCAATTTGAGCTATAGGATACATACTTCTCAAAATCATCCTGCAAAATGAGCTATACGCCTCTCTTTTCTTTCAGATTTAGTATAGGTTGGTATAACTCCATTTGCGATAGACGAACAAAATTCTGTGTTATAGTTAGTAATTGTTGCCTCTGAACCAAATTTTAAAATACTATTTCCAATATTCAATTCTGAAAGAATTTTTTGGCAAAAAATAAAATAGTCATAACTCCCATTGCTAATACCAGAATTAGTATTTCCACTATTCGAATTTTTATTTATATTTTGTTTTGTCTTATCTTTACTGCTTGCAAGGTAGTTATCTGCTTGTAAAATTAAATATTTCGTAAGGTTGTAATTAACGAAAGATTCTAAGCTATAAATTCCAGTCTTTCTATTTATGCAGTTAGACGAGTTTATTTTAAAAATAGCATTAGAATTTAATTTATATGTATCCTGAATATCATAATTATCCACATAGTTAGGTGTCCAAGTATAGGTATATTTTCCTCCAAAAGATAATTTGTTAGCAATATAATCGAACCCTAATGCCCCATCAAGTCCTAACCACTTATTTAATAAGTCTGAATGTTGTTTGCGTTCTTTGTTATTTTGCAATTGAAGTTTAGAAATTTGGTTTTCTACAGTAGAAATTCTTGTATTTCGCATATTAATATTAGCAAAGAAATCGTAAGAACCTTTTCTATAATTCAATAAATTACTTGTAGTTTCTGATATTTGGTTCCCTAAATCGGATAGAGAAATGTCTATGTTTCCTCCTAAACCTTCGTCTTTTCTCCTTTTTGTTGTAATTTTAATAATAGATTGTACAGATGCATCATATTCGCTTCCTGGAGAAATAATTATTTCTATATTTTTTATATCGCTACCTTTTATGTTAAGTAGTTCGTTTATATCTCTTGCTTCGTGCCCATTAAGAAAGAAAATAGGTGTACCACGTCCAACAACTTCTATATTGTTATTAGATTGTGTTACAAAAGGCATATATGGTAAAATTTTCGATAAATTAAGCAACTTCGAAAGATGGGAGTTTTCTATATTAATTAGTAAAGAGTTGCCCCTATTTAAAGTAGATTTATGTACAACTACTTCGCCTAATTTAAAACTTGCCTCTTGTAGCCTAATAGTTTTAAGTGTATCTATCAATATTGGGCTATTATAATCTTCATAACCTAAGCATTTCACCGACAGTCTATATATACCTTTCTTTCCATTAAGTTGAAATGAACCTAACGAATCGGAAACTGTAGAATATAATTTTGTAGAATCTTTTATGTCGAACAAATTAATATTAGCGTATTGTATAGCTTTCCCACAACCATCTATAATGTGTATTGTTTGTGTTTGCGAGAAGAGTAATTGTGGAATCCATAAAAGAAAAAAGAAGATTATTTTTTTCATGTGTTATTTAATTTAATCCCTTAACATATATTTATTCCTTTCGTAAGGAATTTCAACTGAAAGGTATTCAAATGCTTTTGGGTTCTTAGATATTATCTGTAGATTATAAGCCTTAAAAGGCTTATCTAAACTTATAGGTAGCAACAATTTTAATCTCATTAATTTTTGTCTTCATAATCTTTTAATTTGATTTTAGGTTTTGCAAATTTATAGATAGACTACAAAGTAAATAAAAAAACGTAAAACATTGCTTAAGTTTATAATATTTTAACCTTTATATATTGAGCTAACAATGAGGAAAAGGCAGATTATAGATAAATATAAACGTAAATTAGTTCATTGCAAATAATACTTTCAGATACGGTTATAACAAAAAAAACGTAATTATGTTCTGCAAAGATATAATTACGTTTTCTTTATTTAGCTTAAAGCATTATTTTTTGTTTTAGCCATTTTGCAAAAATAGGGTCGGTTATAACCCATTCTGTTTCTTGTTTTTCTATTAAGTCGCGTTCTAAGAGAGCTGTTTTCAGTCGAGTTATATTCGAATAGCTACCTAAATTATATTCTTTGCGCACTTCAGAAAGTCCAAAATCTTTTGTAACTCCTACAATTATAGCTCGAAGAAAATTTAATTGAAATTCAGATAATGGTTCAATCATCTGCATAAAAAGAATATCGTTTGTAGCCAATAAGTCGTTTTCGGCTTGCTTTACATCGTTTTCAGTTACAGTTTCTCCTTCTTCTTTTAATGTAAAAACCAACCAAGCCAATTGTTGTACGTAGGCAGAATAGTTTTCGGTAAATTTGCAAATCTCTTCTGCCAATTCACGGCTAATAGTTCTTTTTCCATCGGCAAAATGCGAAACAATATATTCAACCCAATTTTCTGTTGCTATTTTGTTTAACGAAATTGTGTCGCCAAACTGGAAAAATGGCATACTTCTATGGAGAAATATACTGCTCATTAAGTGGTGTTTACTTCCAAAAAGACAATAAGATACGTGTTTTTGGTGTTGCCAAACAGTTCTTAAACGTGCCTGAATTTGTTTACTATTAGCCATTTCGCCTATTTGCTGAAACTCGTCTATGCATATAACAATGCGTTTTTTTCGTTTTATAGCAATTGTTTCAGCCATTTGTAAAACCTCTTCTGGCGTGTGTGTTTTTGGAGTAATACCTAAAGAAATGGAAAAATCAGAATTAGGTTCAGGACTAAAAGATATTTTAGGAGTGAGACGGTAAAGAAACTCTTTTGCTTCTTCAAACCATAATTCGCTTTTAGAAGCAGTTTTTTTTAATACCTCTGCGGTTAATTTATTGTAGAAATCGTATTCGCTTTTGCAACCAAATATGTCTAAATAAACTGTAATAATATCTTTATTGTCGAGCTTATTACATACGTGTTTCACTAAAGATGTTTTTCCTAATCGTCTTGGCGACATTAGAATTACGTTTATTCCACCTTTAAAATTATCTAACAGTCGCTTTGTTTCTCGTTCTCTTCCTATGAAATTATAGTCGGAAACAGCCACTCCATAAACAAATTTCTTGCACATAACTTGATGTTTTAATTCATCTTACAAGTGCAAATATAATAAGAAAAAAGTAATAACACAAGTATGTATCACACAAACTTGTGTGATACATACTTGTGTTATTATAAATAAACTAAAATATAGGTGGTTGTAATGTGCTTGATAGATATTAATGCTTTACTATATAACATAGTAAGACACTGTGTTTTTATCGTCCTTTTTTTACCATTCTTTTTGAAAAATAGAAGAGTGTAAGGTAAACTAAAATAGCCGAAATAACACCTGCGATAGCATCTATAAGATAGTGTGCTTGAATATAAACAGTGGCACAACAAAGGAAAAAATAAAATGGGGCAAGCACCATAAGTAATTTGTAATTTCGTGTATGCCATACTAAAAACATACATATAGTACTTATTCCTACATGCGAACTTGGGAAGGCAGCTGTAGGACGTTCTCCTGCAGCTTTAGCATCTTCTACTAAATTATAAAAGAAACCATTGGTGAAACCAGGGCTTGGCAAGCAATCTTTATGTAAATTAAAATAGTCGTGTATATTAGGGAATACTCCTGATGTAATAGTTTTTAAACCAACAGCCTTATAATAAAACGTAGGACCAGCCACAGGAACAAATATAAACACTACATAATAAATAAAGAATGAAGCCAATAGTATGAAACTTACCCGTTCAAACTCTTTGTAGCGCCATATAAAATAGTAGAAAACAGTGAGTGCAATCATTGGATAATAAGCTGCATATCCCATATCGAAAAGTTCGCTGAAAAAGGCATCTGGTAATTCTTTAGAAAATAATAATGCTGGCTGACAGCCAAATATATTTTGTTCCCATTGTGCAAATACATGGTCGAGGTTAGGTAAAAGTCTATTAAACTCGTAAGTATCGGGATACCACCACGCAAGTAATCCTAATTGTGCAGATACTCTTGCTAAACGTGTAAACTTACAAGGAAAAATTCTGTATACCAACCATAAAGCAGCCGTCATAGCAATTATGCGTAGCCGTCCATAAATCATAGCTTCGGGAGCTGTCATTTTTGTGTAAAAAAACATTATTAACACAAAAGTGAAAAGCATATAAGCTGCTGCAGCCCATTCTATTGCCATTAATCCTTTTAAAGGTTTCTTTTCTATTTTAAAAAGATCGAGTACAAATTTTACCATTTTATTTCTACTATCAGTTATCCTTATTTTTAAATCCAGCCATTATTTTTATACCAATCCATTGTTTCTTTTACGCCTCGCTCTAATTTATATTCTGGTTTATAGCCAAGTTCTTTTACAATGGGTTGTATGTTACAACGCCAATTTCGTTGTTTCAAAATTTGATATTTATCGTTGTTTAGTGGCGAAAGTTTGCCTGTTATGCGTCCTAAAATATCGCCAAAGAAAGTAACAATACGCAACAAAGCAATAGGAGCTTTAATTCTTATCCACCAAGGATTGCCCAATTCTGTGTGAATAAGATTGCTGAATGTGGTGCTTTGATATACTTCTCCATCGGTAAGAAAATAAGCTCTTCCAGTTTTAGCCTTATCAATTGCAAGAAAAACAGCCTGAACAAGGTCTTTTACATAAATAAAAGTAATGTCTTGACGCTGAAAACCCACCGAAAAGTCTATATGCCCTTTTATAGATTTAGCCATAAGAAAGTAGTCTTTTTCTCTTGGTCCGTACACACCCGTAGGACGAAGAATAACATAAGGCAATGTTTTTCCGTTGTAAGAAGTATTTGCCAAAACTTTTTCTGCCTTTAGTTTACTCTCTCCGTAAGCTGTGTTTGGTTGAGGAATATCGGTTTCGTCAATATTTTTATAAGGAAGTTGTTCGTGAATAGCACCATAAACGCTGAGGCTCGATATAAAAACAAAGCGTTCTATAGGCATATTTAGCGCTAAAAGTGCATTAACAAAATGTTGCGTTCCTTGTGTGTTTATGCGAAAAAAATCGTCTCTTTTTGTACATTTTGTGGCTCCCGCAGCATGAACAACATAATTAAAGCTGTAAGATTGTAGCTGCTTTTTAAGTTTTTCTTCAGACGAAAAGTCGAGTTCTATAAAGTGAATACGCTCGTCTTGCAAGTATTTTTTAGACGAAGTTGCACGCATTGCCGCCCAAACTTCCATATCTTTGCGCAATGCTTCCTCAACGATGAACGAGCCTATAAAGCCCGAAGCTCCTGTTATTAATATTCTTTTTTTCATTAAAATACTGTGAAACGCTTGCAAAGGTACGAACTTTTTCGTTACTTTGTAAACACAATCAAAGCGCAAATAACAATGGGAAAGGAAAAAAATAATAAAAAACGATTGACCAAAGTAGAACTTGCTGAGAAGATTACAGGTTTCTTTCAAACACAACCAGACAATACTTTTAGCCTAAAACAAATATTTAGAGCATTAAAACTATCCACACATCCACTAAAAATGCTTGCTATTGATGTGATGGAAGAAATGGCGTGGGACGATTTTCTTTCTAAAGTTGGCGAAAATGCTTATACACTTAACACCAAAGGACAGGTGCAAGAAGGTGTTTTTGTAAGAAAATCGAATGGAAAAAACTCTTTCCTTCCCGACGATGGTGGTACTCCTATTTTTATTTCTGAACGTAATTCTATGTCGGCTCTTAATGGAGATAGAGTGAAAGTGCAATACTTTGCGCGCCGTCGTAACCATATTAAAGAAGGAATGGTTATAGAAATTTTGCAACGAAAGAAGGAAACTTTTGTAGGACGTTTGCAAGTAGAACCCGAAATAGCATTCCTTATTACGCAAGAAAACCTTTTTGTTCACGATATTCTTATTCCAAAGAAAGCTTTGAATGGTGGAAAAACCGACGATAGAGCTGTGGTGAAAATAACAAAATGGCCAGATGCTGACCATAAAAACCTTGTAGGTGAAGTGATTGATATATTAGGACAAGCAGGCAATAACGATGTGGAAATGAATACTATTCTTGCACAATATGGTTTGCCTTATAAATATCCGAAGAAAGTAGAAGAGGCAGCAGATAAAATTAATGCCGAAATTACAGCGCAAGATATTGCCGAACGCGAAGATTTCCGAGATATTTGGACTTGTACTATTGATCCTAAAGATGCAAAAGACTTTGACGATGCTCTTTCTATACGTAAGTTGGAAAATGGTTTATGGGAAGTGGGCGTACATATTGCCGATGTTTCCCACTATGTTAAAGAGAACGATATAATTGATAAGGAAGCACAAAAGCGCGCTACATCTATTTATCTTGTAGACAGAACTATTCCAATGCTGCCAGAAAGGTTGTGTAATTTTGTTTGTTCCTTGCGCCCTGACGAAGAAAAATTAGCATACAGCGCAATTTTCCAATTAAACGATAATGCCGAAGTTAAACATTTCCATATAGCACATACTGTTATAAAAAGTAATCGTAGATATGCTTACGAAGAGGTGCAACAACTGTTGGAAGATAATGGAGTGATAGACGGAACTGGTGAACCTGCACCAGAAAAACAAGAATATAAAGGCGAATTTGCCGATAAACTTATAATGCTCGACCGTTTGGCAAAACAACTTCGTGCCGAAAGAATAAAGAAAGGTAGTGTAAAGTTTGAATCGGAAGAACTGCATTTTGATATAGATGAGCATGGAAAACCCCTTCGCTGTTACTTTAAACGTTCGAAAGATGCCAACAAACTTATAGAAGAGTTTATGTTGCTTGCCAATAAATATGTTGCAGAACACGTAGGAAAAGTAGAACGCGGCAAAAAAGCAAAAACATTGCCTTATCGTGTTCACGACAATCCAGACCCACAAAAGTTTGAAAACCTCCGACAGTTCTCTGCAAAATTCGGATATAAACTGAAATCGTCTGGTACAAAAGGAGCAACCGCACGGGCTTTAAACGCTTTAATGGACGAGGTGGAAGGCAAAAGCGAACAAAAGGTAATTCAAACTGTGGCTTTACGTTCTATGATGAAAGCAAAATATACTACACATAACATAGGACACTTTGGACTTGCTTTCGATTATTATACTCATTTTACATCACCCATACGTCGTTATCCCGATACTATTGTGCACCGTTTACTTACTCGATATGAAAATGGAGGACGTTCGGCTAATAAAGAACATATAGAAGAGCTTTGCGAACACAGTTCTGACATGGAACAAGTGGCACAAAATGCAGAACGCGATTCTATTAAATATAAAATGGTGGAATTTATGGGCGAACATCTTGGCGAATGTTATGATGCGCACATAAGTGGTATTCAGAGTTATGGAATTTATGCCGAAATTGACGAAAATCATTGTGAAGGAATGATACCAATGCGCGACCTTGACGACGATTATTACGACTTTGATGAGAAGAATTATTGTCTTGTTGGGCGTCGTCATCATCATAAATATCAGTTGGGAGATCCTATTCGCATAAAAGTTGCAAATGCAAATTTAGAACGAAAGCAACTCGATTTTACTTTAGATGAAGATAAAAGCAGAAAAGTTTCGCAAAAGGTTTCTACAAAAACAAAAGCAGGAAAAACTGTAAAGGCACGCAAAAAGCACCGATAGAAACATTTGAAAAATGAAACAAATAGGAATATTGCTCGCTTTCTTGCTTACAACCATTGTAGCACAATCGCACGAACAACAATATATAAGGTTGAAAGGATACTACCGTGTATATCAGTCTACCAATTTTATGCTTAGCTATTTCGTAGATGGTATGATGGAATTGTATGTTCCATTAGATACAACTTCGAAAAAACCAACATTCGTAGACCGAAAATTTCTTGGCGAAAGGCGCAGAAAAGCTAAACAAGCTAATGGAGACGAAACTTTTGTTCGTATAAATATGCCTGCATTAGAGTCTACACCTCTCATAGAAAGCATTAAAAGCGAAGAATATTCCACCCGAAACAATGGCGACGTTTACCGATGGGCAGATAAATGTGGTACAATTTCAAAGCATAAGTTTCCTAATCAAAAAATAGCAACTACTGGAATAACCATTAACATGGATAATTTGATGGGACAAGAAAACCATGAAATTGAAATGAACCAACTAAAAATGTATGGAATAGTTGCACGAATGACGCAATTTGATGAACAAGAAACTTACGTAGAACATGCAGGAACCTATACATTAAAAGATTTATATTCGGCACATAAGCACCAAACTTTTATGGCACATTATAGGGGAGAAGATACAGACGAACAAATAGATGTATGGTCGGACTTGTTTATTACCGATAGAGCTATCATTTCGGAAAGTGAAATGAAAAAAATAAAGAAAGAAAAACCTCGCACACTTACTTTTGAGATACCGTCTTCAGTACCACAATTAGACAATAATATTCTGCAGGCATGGTTACAAATGGTAGAATATTAAAAGTATACACTATAAACTATTTCTAAATTATTATCTCTTTCGGCGTAATAGACATTTGGTAAACTGGTTATTCCAGCCTACTTTTAAAAAAAACGTCCGTACATTCTTAGGAAAAAGTACGGACGTTTCAGTAAAAAAGTACGGACGTTTTTGGGAAAAAGTACGGACGTTTTTTGGGAAAAGAATAATAGTTTCGTAAATACTTGAATATCATCTATTTATGCTTTCAGTAAAAAACATGTTTTTTCTGTGCAATTTTGGTATAAAAAGATGGTATGTGGTGGGTGATTCCTGCCAACGAATGATGTTGGCAGGTGGGTGTTGCAGTTTACTTTTGTATAATAAAAGTTTATAATGGTTTTGTTGACAGGTATGGGTTTCTGTGTAGTTTTATTTGTTTCTGCAAGATGGTTGCGGTTTTTTATTCTACCGTTATGACACCATCTTTGCCTACTTTTAGTTTTCCTTTCTTTGCGGGTTTGGGTGTATTTTCTATTTTTATGAAGCTTGGTATGGTTTGTGTATTTTTTTGCTTGGCTGTTTTTGGCTTTTTTGTATGGTTTGTAGCCATCGAATTGCGTTTGCTTTTTGCGGTTTGCTGCCTTTGCGCTGCCGTGTTGCTTCCGTTTCCACGGGCATGTCCGGGCATTGTCCGGGCAGTTTCGATGGTTTCATAATAATATTCGTCGTCCGGGTCGGAGGCATCGGTATCATGTTTTCTTGAAGTGTTATAGACGGTATTTCCATCGTAGACGGTTTCCGATGCCATCATTCCGTTGTCGAATGTGCGTTTTTTTATGATTGCTCCATTTCTATCGTAGGTATATTTTGTGCCTACTGGTATTCCATTTTGGTAGGTTGTTCGTGCATAAAGTGGCAATTGTCCTTTTCTATCGGGTTCATTGTAGTATTGCAACATTGTTCCGTGTAGCATTCCGTTGTGGTAAGTTTCCATAATATATATGCGTCCTTTGTTGTCGTAGACGTAGTATTTGCCTTCTTTTTCTCCATTTTTATAGTCGAACTCTTCGAACTTTGTGCCGTCTTGCCTGTAAGTAACCCAATGTCCTTGTCGTTCGCCAGTATTTTTGTTTATGTATCCTGCTGTTTTCAGCTTTCCGTCGTCATAATATTCTTTGTATCTTTCTTGTGCTTTTAGTGCGACAGATACGAATAAAAGTAGTATAAGTGCGAATATTTGTTTCATATTATTTAGCCTTTATTTTGTATTCGGTGTGTATAGAATTGAAGGTTGTGCATTTGCCGTCTTTTAAATCGAAGCTGTAAATGTTCTCTTCGTTTTTTCCTTCTTGCCCTTCTCTTCTTCCGTATATCCAAAAACTATTATTACAAACTACGGCTTCGCTTATATATGTGAACCTTTCTACGGCTTGTGTCCATATAATGTTTCCGTATGCGTTGCGTAATTGGAACACCGACTTTGCATCGTCGGCTATGGTGGGTTTGAAGGTAATTAGTATATAATTTGCATCGTAGTATTTTACTTGTCCATCGAAACCTACGAACCAATCGGTAACTGGTTGTGCACTTATGAGTCGGTTGCCAGATGATGGTGTGTACGATCCTGAAATACTATTGTAGAACGAAAAGTCTTGTGGGTCGCCATTATGGAATAAAGCATGTATTTTCCATAAACACAAATATCCACCTTTACTTGATGATTCGCTAATATTCTTGCTTCGAAGTTTAAAGAAGGTAGTATCTCTTACTTCTCCATTTAGTTGATTGGGGGGCAAAGTGCGTGCATAATTAAAGGCCTTTTCAGTATAAAGTCTGTTTGTTGCGGGGAAATAATAGTAAGTTGCTGATAAATTATTGTGTACTTCGAAGCCTTCTCCCGAGTCGATGTTTATAAAATTTACCGATGAGATGCCTGTGTTCATAACTTCTTTTCCTTTGAAAAGCAATTTAGAAACATCTTTGAAGGTTAATGTTTTTGGATTTAATTCGTAGATAAATTTGTCTGAAATAATGAAGAACCATTTTCGTGCTTGATGGAAATACCTACCTACCATGTCGGAAGGCGACATAGAATTACGCTCTCTTGTATCTTTTTCTGAAATAAGAAGCTGTTCTTTTAGCACATTTCCTGTGGTAGCGTCTCTAAAACCACAGTAATATCCGTCTACATATTTAGGATTTTCGTCTCCATAGTTAGACGAGTAGTCGCGCTCAAGCACATAAAAGTAGCACGGTTTACCATTATAGGTACTCATTAAAAATAGTCTGTAATTGTCTCTAATCTCAACAGAATCTCTGGTTGTTCCCGAAAAAGATGGCGAACTGTTAGACCCACTGTGCATGGCACTATAAAATAGAATTACAACAATGGCTATTGGAGCCAATAAAGCTATGATTCCTATTTTAATTCCGGTGCTAAGAAAACTGTTTAACGACGATGAGTTTGGCGACTGATATTCGTATCGATGGTTTACGTTAATATTAATATCATCGTCGTCTATATAGAATTCGGTACCACAACTTTTACATTTGTACCTTTTATCGTCTAATTGTTCATGCTTCTCGCTACCACATTGTGGGCATTTTATCGCTTTAATTTTTGTTGCCATCTGTTGAGATTAAGCTTCTTTTGAATAATAGATTGCTAAGAACAGCAATATACATTGTATGGAGGTGAGTATAACCACGCCTATTAACCACCAGTTGTTCGACCATCTTTCTGGTGCAAAGAAGCCAGTTAGAAACTCTAATGCACCTATTGCAGTGTATATAAAACCTAAACTTAAACGGTGTGTACTTTCAGCACGTCCTAAGAAAGCGAGTGCCAGTAATAGTCCGTTAAGAACAATAGCCCCACTTGTAAAAAGCAAATTGAGTGAAGAGTATGCAGTAACAATTAAACCTACGAGAAGGTTTGTTATGAGTGCGATGAGAGCAATAATAATTATTCTTTTCATAATGTATCAAGTATTTCGTTCTTCTTCTTTTTATATTCTTCCTCAGTAATAAGCTCTTCGTCAAACAATTGTTTTAGTTGTTTTAACCGAGCAGTAGTGTCTGTTGTTGTAGAAGTAGTGGTTTCGTTTGGCTTTACATTGTTATCTTGAGTATTAAAAAATTCTTTTGCCAATTGAACACCTGCTCCAATTTGCATACCAGCACCAGCAAGTCCACCTTCTGTACGTACAGCATCTCGTAAAGCAGCAAGTTTTTGTACACCAGCATAATCGAGATCAACCTCTGTTGCAGCCAATTTTTCGGCTGTCATATCAGCAATTCTGTTAATACGCTCCAATGTTTCATCGTCGAATGTAACAGAGTCTATACGGAAATCGGTAAGAATTAAGCCTAAACGTTGTAGTTCTTCGGTTGTTTTTAGGCGTAAGTCGTCCGACATTTCCATTAGATGTTTATCTATTTCTGTATATGGATAAGCTTTTTCTGCCAGGAAAGAAGTTAGTGGAGCAACTATACGCGATGCAACAAGTTGGCGAACATCGGTAGCAGTATAATCGCTTACAGTACCTAAAAGTGTGCTGAACATTATAGCAGCATCTTCAATTTTCACAGAAAAGTTACCACACGCACCCACTGCAACAGGCATTTTATAATTAGGTTCCATATACTTCACAGGAGTTGCAGTGCCCCAAAGTACATTTACTAATTCGGCAGTACGGAAGAAATAGAAGCGCATTTTATGTTCGCTTTCCATTCTTTGTGCCAAATTAAGAAGTGTTGTAATAAATGGGTGGTTATCTGTTTGTAATTCGTAGGTATCAGGTTCTGTTAGCGTTGCTTTTACTTTTCCATCGTAAACAAGTAAACAACCTTGTCCAGGAGCTACAATTAACTTACTCGAATTCTTTATTTCGTCAGTAGAAGTGTCTAAGCGATGAAATAAAATATTAGTATCTTGCTCTTTCCATTCTATAACGGAACGTAGCTGTTGCTTAAATAATTTTTTTATGCCCATAGTGCGATTGTTTAATAGATGATATATTTAGAACGGTTTATCCTCTTTATTATTGTCTTAATTTTTGTCATTCTTTATTAATGAAAGTAAGTGTTCTACCGCCTCTTCTTCAGGTATATTTTTCTCTACACATACCTTTTTGCGATACAAACTTACTTTCTTCATACCTGCACCCACATATCCGTAGTCGGCATCTGCCATTTCTCCAGGACCATTTACAATGCAACCCATAATGCCAATCTTCAGTCCTGTCATACCTTTTGTGGCTTCTTTTATGCGTGCAATAGTAGAACGGAGGTCGTAAAGTGTACGTCCGCAACCCGGACAAGATATATATTCGGTTTTCACCATACGTAATCTTCCAGCCTGAAGTATGCCGAAAGCTGTTTGTTCTATATCGTCTTGTGGAATGTTACCATTGTTCATGAGCCATAAGCCGTCAGTTAATCCGTCTATCATTAGTGCTCCCATATCGGCAGCAGCAGATAGTTGGAACTGTTCTTTGGCATTTGGCTCGTTGGTATTCTTATTGCTTTTTTCAGATGAAAATTGGTACATCTGTGCAAAGACAACCGGATTTTCTACACCTGCAATCATCATTTGATGAACCAATGCTCGTTGTTCGCCAAGTTTGTTTTGGTGCGAACTTACGCAAATCACCACTACTTCGGGGTGATATTTCAAGCAGGCGAGCAATTCTTCTGACGGTGTTCCATACTTTACCACTAAGAATTTAATTTTCGATTTCACTGTTCCAATAAATGGAATTGCAGGAGTAGGGAAAATGGGGAAGACGTTTTCGGTTGGAAGTTCTCCCTTTGCAGCCAAGTCTATATATGCATTATAGTCGATGATATACTTTTGTCCACTTTTCAATTTGGCTGGTAATACATCTTTTGTGTAGATGTAATCGGGTGTTGGAAGGGTTGAAACAATGTCTGCATTATGTTCTGCTGCATTGTGAGTAGCTATTACTATTGGCACATTATCGCCACCGATGTTTTCTACAGCTTTGGTTTTTCTACGTTCAGGACGTAGATAATCGAAACCTTTAAAAGTCGCAGCAGGAATTATAATGTGTCCTTTCTTTTGTCGAATATAGCGTGCTAAGTATTTAGCAACAGGTATTTCGCATTCTGGTTCCTCGCTCAACGATACCCGAATAGTATCTCCTATGCCATCGTTTAGTAGCGCTCCTATACCAACAGCGCTTTTTATACGACCGTCTTCTCCTTCTCCAGCTTCCGTAACACCAAGATGAAGCGGATAGTTCATACCCTCTTTCTCCATTTCAGCTACAAGAAGGCGCACCGAACGCACCATTACAACCGTATTAGAAGCTTTGATAGAAATAACAATATCGTTGAAATTGTGTTTCTTAAAGATACGTAGAAACTCCATACAACTCTCAACAATGCCTTCGGGAGTATCACCGTAGTGCGACATTATACGGTCGGACAAACTTCCGTGATTTACTCCTATGCGTACGGCTGTATGGTTTTCCTTACATATATTAATAAAAGGTGTAAGGCGTTCTTCTATCTTTTTAAGTTCTTTAGCGTATTCCTCGTCTGTATATTCTAGTATTTTGAACGTACGACCAGGGTCTACATAGTTACCAGGATTAATGCGAACCTTCTCTGCATATAGTGCTGCTACGTCTGCAACATTAGCATTGAAGTGTACATCGGCACAAAGTGGTGTCATAATACCTTCTGTTCGAAGTTGCGCATTGATGTGTTTGAGGTTTTCTGCCTCACGTTTTCCTTGTGTAGTGAGCCTTACAAGTTCGCCACCAGCAGCTATAATGCGCTTTGCTTGTGCTACACTTGCATTGGTATCGTTGGTGTTTGTGGTTGTCATTGATTGGATTCTAACAGGATTATCACCACCCATATCTAACGCACCAACGTGTGCAACAGAACTTTTTCTACGTTCGTAATTGAATAAATCTATCATTTTATATTCTTAGCATTAAGCATTCAAACTTTAAGTTAGGCAGAACTATGTTGGTTTTCGAGTGTTTTATCCATCGAAAACCATAGTTTTCGTTCCACAATACTTTGGTTCTGTATTCTTAACACTTATACTTATAGTCTTTTATTTCAGCTAAATCTTTATTAGCTTTTTCTATTTTTTGTCCTAAAGTAGCCTTCCATGCTTCTACTTTCTTTGCTATTTCTTCATTGCCAAGTGCCATCATTTGAGCAGCTAATATAGCTGCGTTCTGTGCACCATTCACTCCTACTGTGGCAACAGGTATGCCAGGAGGCATCTGAATAATAGAAAGCATAGCATCTAAACCGTCCAACATACCTTTAATTGGTACGCCAATTACAGGCAAAGAGGTTGAAGCAGCAATTACACCAGGCAATGCTGCTGCCATACCAGCCCCTGCAATAATCACCTTAATGCCACGTTCTTTTGCTTCTTTGGCAAATTTTTCAACTGCAGCAGGGGTGCGATGAGCCGAAAGGGCGTTCACTTCAAATGGTATTTCGTATTGTTCTAACCACTTGCAAGCCTTTTCCATAACAGGAAGGTCGCTTGTAGAACCCATAATAATGCTAACCAATGGTTTCATATATCTTTATTTTTGTTCTTTGTATTTATATCAATAAAATTGTAAAAAATGCGCTAATAATACCCAAGAAGAAACCTGTTGTTACTTGTGTAAGGGTATGCTGTCGCAATATAATACGACTTGAACCTACTATTCCTGATGCTATTATTACCAAACATAGCCACCAAACAGAGTTGAAATTGAGTATAAATGAAAATGCTAATAGTGCTCCCAGCACGCCACCAATGGCTGCTGTGTGTGTAGAAATCTTCCACCATACGTTAATAATGGCACAAAGTATTTGTATTACTAATGCAACTATCAGTATAGACGTTATTAAATGTGGCAGATGCGATAGGTTCATAAGGTAGAAACAACCAAAATAGCAAAGTATAGAAATAACATACGGTACCATTCTACGTTCCTTTTGGCCTAATTGTAAGAGTGTCCAGCTATGATATTGCCTATAAAGGTGAATGAGTATTGTTGGAATGAACACCGTAAACAAGTAGACCATTACTACTAGCGATACCTTGAATTGCCACGGAAACATACTTAGATCCGAGAAAAAGAATATAGCCAATATGCCCAATACTGGCAAATAGAATGGCGTAAGTAGCATACTTGCTATTCGTGCAGTTAGTATAATGTTTTTTTCGTTCATATTCTTATCATATCTTACTGCTCTTACCGGCTTATTTATTCTTTGCGTAGACGTGCAACAGGCAAGTTTAATTGCTCTCTATATTTGGCTACTGTACGTCTTGCTATAGGAAACCCCTTTTCTTTCATCACCTTTGCCAGTGCGTCGTCGCTAAGCGGTTTCTGCTTATTTTCGTTGTTAATGATGTCTCGCAAAGCCACTTTTATCTTTCTTGTAGACATCTCTTCTCCGTCTTCCGTTGTATAACTGTCAGTAAAGAAGAAGCGAAGCGGGAATGTTCCCCACCTTGTTTGTGCGTATTTTATATTGCTTACACGCGAAATAGTGGATATATCGAGTCCCGTTTTCTCTGCAATATCTTTCAATATCATAGGTTTCAAATCTGCCTCGTTACCATCTTGAAAAAACTTCTTTTGTATTTCAATAATGGCTTTCATAGTTACGTACAGTGTGTTTCGGCGTTGTTTAATTGCTTCTATAAAGCCTTGTGCCTTCTCAACTTTACCTTTTGCATATAGCAGAGCCTCTTTTTCCTGACGGTTCATACCTTTCTTGTTGTCTTTATATGCCATTAGCATATCGTTGAAGCTTTGCGAAACGTGCAATTCGGGTAGATCTCCATGGTTTAAATAGAAACTAACGTTTCCATTATCGTCTGTTTCTATAATAAAGTCGGGGGTTATTTGCTGTACATTCCTACCCATTGTCTCTCCCATCGAGGCTCCTGGTTTTGGATTTAGCTTACGAATTTCGGCTTGTAGTGCCTTTATTTGGTGGTCAGATAGCGAGAGTGCAGTTTGTATTTTGTCCCAATGCTTCTTTGTAAATGCATCGAAATAGTGGTTGAAAATAGTTTTTAGATGGTTGTACACACTGCTATTGCGTTCCCATTCGCCATCTGTTACTTTGCGTTCTATTTGCAATAACAAACATTCTTGCAACGAACGTGCTCCAATACCAGCAGGATCGAAGTCTTGCAACAGTTTCAATGTGTCGGCAATTTCCTTTTCGCTACAGTCTATACCGTAGTAAATAGCAAGCTCATCGGCTATTGTATCTAAGTCTTTTCGTAGCAATCCGTCGTCGTCGAGGCTTCCAATGAGATATTCTAATATAGTTTTTTGTCTTTCAGTAAGCTCTCTTTCGCCCACTTGCTCGTTTAGTTTGTCTATAAACGATGTAGTATCGCCATACACTATCTCCTCGTAGTCGGCATTATCGTGGCGTTGTCGTCCATCGTAAACGGGCAATTCATCGTCGCCTCCCATACGTTCGAGTGCTGTATCAAGTGCATCTTGTCGCTCTTGTTGTTCTTGTTGAACATCGAAATCGTCGTTATCGCTCTCTATTTCGTTTGTTTCTTCAAACTGTTCTCCGTCTTCTCGTCCTTTTTCTAAGGCTGGGTTGTCGTCTAATTCGGCATTAATGCTTTCCTCTAATTCGGTTAATGGCATCTCAAGCAACTTTACCTGAAGCATTTGTTGCTGCGAAAGTCGCTGCACTTGTTGTTGTTTCTGCTCTTGTATTTGTACTTGTTCTTGTGCCATATTTACCTAATTATGTTTGCAAAATTACGAAAAAAGAAACACAATCATCTGTAATAGTGGCATAATTCTTCTGTTAAAGCCGAAAGTTCCTTAGTATCGGCGTTGCCATATCGGTCCCAAATGTTCTGGCAAGGCAGTAGAAGTGGCGAAATTATAAGGTCGTCTTGGTTCAGATAGGGGTCACAGAAGCGATAAACGTCCATAATTTCCACAACACGACGAGGAGTTATGTTTAGTAATCGTGCCACTTCTTTCACTTCGGGAGTCCCTTCTGTCATCGTTATAGGTGTGAGATGGAAATACAGGTTAAGCACTATTATTAGTGCAATGGGTGTTAAGTCGGTGGCTCTTTCTATAAGTTTAAAGTCTTTTTCAAAGGTTTCTTCTGTTGTTACACCCTCGTAGAACTCTTCAGGTTTGCCAAATCCTTTCATCTTTCTTATGCGTTTGGCATCTTTTTGTAGTTTTTTTGGATTGTTGGCATATACTTTCCAAAGTGCTTGTATACTTGGAAGGTTGTTTAAATGGAATTCTTCCATCTTTGCGTATAGTATGTATGGTGGGATATGTAGCTCTAAACTAAGCTCAACAATGGGGTGGGCGTAAGTTGGCTTTATGCCTATGGGTTTCTTAAAATATATTTGTAGAAGCATAGGCCAATATTCTTCCGACCATAATGAATGTGTTACCATAAGTTTAAATGCGGTTGATGACATTGGCAAAATTAGTTATTAAAAGTGTAATAGCCAAATTTTTGGATAACTCATTATATTGTACGGCTAAACAAGATTATCATAATGATTTTGTAAAAATAATTTCATTGAAAAGGCATAAGTACGTTTTTGCGTTGCAAAAGTGCCTTTTTTGAAGCTCAAAAGTGCCACTTTTACAATGCAATTAAGCACCAATAAAATTCTGGGTTGTGATATTTCTTTACAAAGTCTTTGTGAGTTTGATTTTTCCTTAAGTCTTGATTGCTGGTTTATTTTCTGAAAGTCCAAAGTCCTTAACAGATGATGTCCGATAAGAATTATCCGTATATGTTAGGCATTGGGGGCTTACTTATATCTCATTTTAATGGGAATAGCAATCAATTCTACCATCTTTTTTTGATGTGTTAATTCCTATCACATCATGTGTTTATGCTTAGCACGAGTGGTGCCGATGGTAAATACCAATGGTGTTTTAGGCTTGGGGTTTATGGTGGAGTGATATTTTTATTTGGAATATATGAGAATACTTAAAGAAAAATATTGATAGTTGATGGGTTATTAAGGCTTGTTTTTGAGAGTATTTACCACATGATTAAATACTTCCAATATCTCATTTAACTTGGGATTTTTCTTTTGCACAATGATAGCTGCGAAATTCTCTATTCCCTCTGCATTTATTGCAACTGTATCAAAATAATAAAGACTCTTTTTAGCGTACTCTCTGAACCATCTTACGAAAAGTCTGTTGCGTGAAGCTTGCTTACCATCTCCTGTTTCACATAGGTATAGTAAAATTTCAGGATTTGCTTTGAAGAAATCTTCTATAATGCAGAATATGGTTTCACGTAACTTAGAGTCATTGGGAGAGGAGGTGTTATTCTCATTGACTATGATAAATTGGTAAGCTCCACTTTCCCAGATAGTATCGTCATCCATGAAGCCTATCTTGTATATGGCTCCAAGCTTCGTGCGAAAATAGTAATAATCAGCTATATTCCAAACGGAATAGGGCGCATTAAGATTAATAGCAGAAATATCAAGCGGTTTCATAGTGCTCTTTTCAATGCTGCTCCACGCTTACGTATATCTACAAACTCTTTTTGGGCTTCCTCCTCAAATTCTCGTTTCCGCTCAATGGCTCGCTTGATACCAGCGATAAGTTCTTCTCTTGTTTTTTCTTTGAATTTAATCATATATTATTCTCCTTTTCGTTTTGCAAATATAACTCTTTGTATTGATATTTGCAAGAAAATAAATGAAAAAGCAGCAAATGATTGCTCATTTGCTGCTGTATGGTAATAAGGTTTTCTATATAAGCCCTCAATGTTTTTCTTGTAAGTTTCTATTCTTATTCATCTTTCTTTGTCAGACGAACATACAACAAGCAAGAAAATACGGTGTGACTTAGGAAACCCGATGTGTCCATTATTTGATGATTATCTTTTTACCATTGACAATATACATACCCTTAGGCAAAGCATTAATTTCGTCAGTGCTTGCTTTACTTAGCCGTTTTGTTCCATCTATTGTATAGACATCAGCAAGTCCTGCTTTATTATAAGCATTGTTTGTAATGCCAGTAGTACTATCCTCTATTTATAAAAAATCTTTCCATTGGTCTGCTTGTTTATATGCGTCAAGACTATTTTTAGGAACAATAAGTTTACATTTAGATTTATTAATGCCGTCAAAAACCTTTAATTCACAGATTGGTGGTACGACTGCCTCACTTGATATTTGTGTAATATTGATACAATCTGAGAAAGCATAGTCGCCAATTTCTGTAACACTATTTGGGATGGTTACAGAAGTTAGCGCGCTACAAGCGCTGAAAGCCTGCATTTTAATTGTTGTAACACTATTTGGAATGGTTACAGAAGTTAGCGCTCTACAATATTCGAAAGCATAGTCGCCAATTTCTGTAACACTATTTGGGATGGTTACAGAAGTTAGCGCGCTACAATGTGCGAAAGCAAGGTCTCTAATTGTTGTAACACTATTTGGAATGGTTACAGAAGTTAGCGCTCTACAACCTGCGTATTTACAACCGATTATTACTCAATATTTTATAGATAATAAGTCAGAAATATGGTTGTTATTTTTAATTGCACATTCTAAAAGGTGAAGATTTAACGC
>QWCT01000726.1_pt2 | contig 20070 bp, 9 predicted proteins | sample 1972681 | NCBI WGS metagenome assembly QWCT01 (sample SAMN09866701, study PRJNA288562) | Human oral metagenome isolate pre3_saliva, whole genome shotgun sequencing... | isolation source: mouth | host: Homo sapiens | place: USA: California | reverse complement strand
TTGACTTCCTTCACTCCGTTTAACGGTAGTGTCGCGGCAGACAACAACAGCGCAAGCGAAACCAGCCAGGCCGCCTCAGCCTCGGGAACAGAGAATGCTAGCGACGCTAGCACCTCCGCATCCGAGCAGACGGCAGCCTCCAACACTGAGACCCCTGTAGCAGGTGGAACTGAGGCAAACGCCTCGGACACCTCCGCTCAGGACGCAGCTACTTCTGCAGAGGCCAACCAGCCTCGTTCACGTCGTGCACGTGCGACCAGCTCGAAGCCGGCAACTCTGGCAATGACTGTCACGAACGACAGTTCTACCCTTGCAATTCGCGACAAGCAGATCACGACGATCAACTACGCATGTTCGTCGGTGACCACTCCCTGTGAAGGCGCTGCCATTGAGGTACTGCTTCCTGCACCCGTTACCCCCGCGGGTACGGCGCTGACAGACAAGCTCTACACTGCAGTCGCAGTCACCGGTTCGACGGTTCTTCGCACCGAGCAGACCACTGTCGCAGGCAACCCAAGGATGAAGCGACTTCTCTTCCCTCTACAGAAGTCGATCCCCGCGGGTACCTCGGACCGTATCCAGATCACCTGGACCTACGACGGTAACGATGCGCCGAACAACTCAACGACCACCCAACAGGTGAACTTCACGGCTCTCAACGCTGACTCTATCGATGACTCAAAGACCACCAAGTGGACCGCGGACACCGATATCGCCATCGAGAAGAGCGGTGCGACAAACCCGAATGGCTACCCTGCTGTCGGCGGGGAAACGACCTATAAACTGCGTTATGGCTACCAGCAGATCGACCAAACCAACCCCAATAAAGTTGGTATCCGTTGGATTGGTTCCGCACTGAAGAATGGCGTCCTCGGCACCAACTTCGTGCAGGTCCAGGACATTAAGGTCGTCGATCCGCTTCCTGCAAAGGCAGTATTCGTCTCCGCTACCAACGGCGGCGTTTACGATGCAGCAACCCACACTGTTACTTGGTCCTATGACAAGTGGGGATGGCAAAACCCCATCGAGTCCCTCGTTACCGTGAAGTACCCCGAAGGTTCGGTAACGACGGCCGACACGGTCACAAATAAGGCCACCATCACAGCTGCGGTTCAGAATGACCCCACAACCGTCATGACGAAGAGCTCTGAAATCACCCATGGTTTCGCCATTCGTAAGCCTGGTGGTCGAGTCGTCAAGGCCGGCAACGACTGGCAGTACCAGGTTCGCAAGGGCCTCACTCCATGGCGCCTCGGTGCTGCCAACACCGGCAATACGACGACACACGTTCACTTCGATGACACCCTGCCGTGCACATGGTCCACTCAGGACGCAAAGGCTGCAGGTGGCAACTGTGACCAACCGACCATGGTGAGCCCGTACCGCTTCACCATCTTCGGCAAGTCTGGCTATGAAGATAAGGGCGGCTGGACTTTCGAATACTGGACCAACAAGGGTAATCACGTTGTCGCCAACTACACCGAGACGGCGAACATCACCCTTCCCGATGGCGAGTGGATCACCCGTTTCACCATCGATTCGGATATCGCACCACAAACCGAAGCATCCGTGTGGTTCCAAGGCACGATTCCCGATTCCCTCCCCAAGACGGAACCCTCGGATTTCGCCAGCCACTACAACCCGGTCGCTCCGCCTGAGAAGTACTTCAACTATGTGGCTTCTCCGGACTACGTCCGCTTCCAGAACTGTGCAACCGGCACTCTGACGGATAAGGACACCGGCGCAGTCCTCGCTTCCAGCGATGACCTGTGCTCCTGGATGCGCGTGCGTGACGACTTCCCCAGCGTGGCAGTAGCTAAGGTCATCAGGACGAATCCCGTAGTCGTCGGGAAGAAAGCATCTTTCGGTGTCAACGGCACTGCTCGCACTGCTGCTCAAGGCGGCAAACCCACACCGTTTACCATTGCAGATCTTCTTCCTGAAGGCTTCGACATCGACGATGCGTCTCAGGTCAGCATCTTTCCTGGTTCACCTCTGACCAACCCTGATGGAAGCAAGTACGACCTCAGCAAGGTCCAGATCGAGATCACGAAGAACTACAACGGTACCGGACGCACCCTGCTCCGCATGATCGTCCCCGACCCGGTTGAGGGATCGCTTTACACAAGTTTCGACACGACTGTGAAGAGCACCGCACCTGCTGGACAAACCGTAAACCAGGCAATGACGTACATGCCCGGTGACGGTGCCAAGGACGTTGCTGTAGACAAGAGCCTGCGCAACACGAACTACTGCTCCAGCGGTCGAGACAAAGACACCTTCGACGTCAATGGCAATGGTTCAACTGAGGATTATCTCTGTTCCGCCAATGCCAACTTCAACGTTGCGACCACCCCCGCAATGAACATCACGAAGGAAGTCAAGGGCAATAAGGACGCCGATTTCGTTCCTGCCGGTGAGGTCGCAAAGATCGATCCGGGTTCGGATGGCGCATACCGTTTCACCATTTCAAACGCTGGCAACACTCCCCTGACGAAGGTTGTCGCCTACGACATTCTTCCTCACGTGGGCGACAAGGGCGTGGGTCCCGCCTCTTCTCAGGCGCGCGGCTCCCACTGGCAGCCTTTCTTGAACTCGACCAACTGGACCTTCCAGTCGATCAAGGAAAAGTCGGGCCAGGACCCCGAGATCAGCGAAATTCCCGCCTCGGATATCACGATCCAGTACACGACCGTTGAGAATCCCTGCCGCGGCGAGGTTATGAGCGTCGGTGGCGCAATGAATGATGGCCCTGCGGGATGCACACCCAACGCGTGGGGAGCAGCACCTGCCGACCTGAAGACCGTTAAGGGCTTCCGCCTGGTCATGAACCGCGATATTGAGGTCGGCGAAAAGATCCAGTTCGTGGCAACCATGACCTCTCCGGTCAACGCGAACCTGATTGCTTGGAACTCCGTTGCAATGGCTGGCGGCGTGACCGAAAACGGTAAGGTCTCCTACCTGCAGCCGAACGAAGCACCCAAGGTCGGCATCAACGTCTCCACTGACGTTGAGGTCAACAAGTCGGTTTCCCGCGTCAAGATGAACGGCACCGAAGTTGCCCGCGATGCCAACGGTATCCCGGAGACCATCGAGTCGACGGATCCCGTCATGCCTGGCGACTACATGCTCTACAAGGTCAGCTTGAAGAACAACGGTCCGGCTGTTGCCTCGGGTATGAACGTCGCAGACGTGCTTCCCTCCGGCGTGGAATTCATCTCCTCCGAAACGCGTATCTGCCAGACCAGCGGAGATGTTCCCTGTGTCAATGGAACGGTTGCAGCCGACCCTGGCTACCATGTTCTTGACCCCGAGTGGATGGCTATGGAGTCGGGCAAGCTCGACGTCAACCTCCACGTTGGCGGAGTGGAAACCCTCTACGTGCTCGTGCAGGTCCAAGAGGGCACCGAAGGTAAGACCCTCACAAACACGGCAACCTTGGGCGATTATGACCAGGTTGATTCGAACAAGGACAACAACACCTCGAGTGCTTCCTTCACTGTGGGCGGCTCCATTTCGGGAACCATCTACAACGACAAGGATGCCTCGTGGACGAACGATACAGATACCGATAAACCTTTCGAGGGTGTGACGGTTCGTCTCCTCGACGCAGATGGAAACCCTGTGAAGGATTCCACCGGCGCAGAGATCACCACCAAGACCGATGCCAACGGTAACTACACCTTCAACCGCCTGCCCTTGGGTGACTACAAGGTTGAGGTTGTTCCTGACCAAGCAACTGTCGACGGAAAGAACGTAAAACTCTCCGACTACAAGCAGACCTACGGTTACGAGACCTCAACCAGCCGCACCGATGCCGGGAAGGGCAAGCTCACGACCCCGGCAATCTCGCTGACTGCCTCCAAGGCAAACGTCACGAAGGTTGATTTCGGCTTCGTGAAACCTGCTGCGGTTGGTAACTACGTATGGTTCGATGCCAACAAGAACGGCATCCAGGATGCTGATGAATATGGCGTTCCAGGCGCGCGTATTTCTCTGGTTGACGCCCTTGATAGGCCGGTTCTCGATGCGAACGGAAATCCCGTCAAGCCCGTCCTAAGTGATGAAAACGGCCTTTACAAGTTCGAGAACTTGCTTCCGAACACGGAGAGTGACAAGGGTAGCAAGAGCTACACCGTGCGCCTCTGGCCTCCCGATTCATACGGGGGAACTGTGACGAACGCAGGTACTGACACGGATAAGGACTCCAACGGTCCTGCACCGAAGATCACTCTGACTGAGGGTCAGGAAGACATGAGCATCGATCTCGGTCTGGTCGCTAGCGGCTACATCGGTGACACCATCTTCTGGGATATAGACAACACTGGCGGTTTCAATCCCACGGAGCACGACAAGGAGCTGGCAGGTGTCATTGTCAAGCTGACTTTCAAGACCCCTGCAGGTGTTGAAAAGACGCTGACGACCACCACTGATGCAAATGGTAGGTACTCCTTCGAGGATCTGGCCCCCGGTGACTACACCGTCTCCGTGGATCGCGATTCGCTGATGGCAGCCTGCCCTGATTGCATTGCTCAGAGCTACGCGCCTTCCGGCAACATGAAGGCATCGGCGAACCAGACGCTCTCCTTGACCTCTAATGTCACACTTCGTCGCGGTTCGATGTCCAATGACTCGCAGGACTGGGCATTCACCGGTTTGGCTGACACCGCCATCAAGAAGGCGATCACCGATCCCGCTGAAGTCGACCAGGCAACCTTCGAGTTCGCTCCCGGTAAGGTCATCACCTACACCCTGACCGTCACCAACAACGGTCCGAGTGCAGCAACCGGTGTCAAGGCCACCGATCAGCTCCCCGCGGGCGTTGAGTTCGTCAAGGCTGAAGGCGATGGCTCCTACGATTCGGCAACCGGCAAATGGGATCTGTCCGAAGAGACCATTGCCAAGGGCGACGTAAAGACCATGAAGATCACCGTGAAGATCACCGGTGAAGGTGCAGGCACGCTCATCACGAACGTTGCACGCATCACCCACCAGGATCAGGCCGGTGACGACCCGACGAACAACGAATCCTCGGCTTCCTTCAAGGGCGGCTTCAACATCGGTGGAACACTCTTCCGTGACTCCGATGCAAGCTACTCCAAGAGCGATACCGAAGACCGCTTCTCGGGCGTGACCATCGCTCTGCTCGATGCTGACGGCAACCCCATCCTCGACAAGGATGGCAAGCCCGTCACCACCGTGACCGATGCCGACGGAAACTACCAGTTCACTGGTCTTCCCAAGGGCACCTACCGCGTGAGCATCGTCGACCCGAACGCGGGCGACCTGGCTGGCCTCACCAACACCCAGGCCTACAAGGGCCGCGGCGCAACCCTGGCAACGGTAACCATCTCCGATGCCTCGGTTCAGGGTGTGGACTTCGGCTTCGTGAAGCCGGCGACCATCGGTGACCGCGTGTGGAACGATCAGGACCACAACGGTGTTGACAACGGCGAACCCGGCGTCCCCGGTGTCACCGTGATCCTCAAGGATGCATCTGGCAACGAAGTTGCTCGCACGACGACCGACGCAAACGGTAACTACCGCTTCGAGGGACTCCTCCCCGGCACCTACAGTGTGTCGATTGAGGTTCCCGCCGGTTACGAGGCAGTGGCAACCTCCAAGGATGTCACCGTGGCAGAGGGCGAAGTCAACCTTGATATGGACTTCCCGCTCACCCAGATCCCGGCCGCCCCGTCACCTTCGAAGCCCGCGAAGTCGATTCTGGCGAAGACCGGTTCAGATGCGCAGTGGATCGCCATCCTCACCTCCATGCTGCTGGCAGCAGGTGTTGGGGCTGTCGGTGCCGCTCGCAAGCGCCGTGACTGATCGCATAACGCGAATGCGCTTCTAAGCGCAAAGCACAAGGCCGGGCCCCGATTTTCATCGGGGCCCGGCCCTTTTGTATGGCTTATCAGTTAACGCGGTGGTTTAGATCGTGGAGGCATGCGTTAGCTCTCCCCTTCCTGCTTTGGCTCACTCACCCACCGCCTTAGAACAGCAATAGACCCGGAATGGGTGAGCCAAAACAGGAGGGAGCACTAAATGGGTGACGATTGGCAGTCGGCACATAATGCGCTGGCCCCTCGAGAGACAGGGAGAAGAGCGCATCCTAGAGCATGTGCGCAGGCAGTAATCGTACTTCCCACGAGACAAAAGTTTGCCCCCGGGTGCTCACGCACCCGGGGGCAAACGCTATTCAGTATTCCTCAGTGCCGAAAGCTTAGTCCAACTGGTCGAAGGAGTGTGCCCAGGCCGAATGGATGGGGTTCGCGTCGGCAACCATGGCCTCGAAACGGTTTTCGGCGATCTGCATGACTTCGTTCAAGGTCACGCGGATCTCTCGCAGGTCAGAACCCTCAACGCGACGCCAACCGTCAGCAAGAAGTTGATCGGCTGAATCCACACGCGAGACGCATACGATCAGCGGGCGGTTAAAACGCTCGTGGTATGCCTGGCCGAGTGCGCGCAATTCTTCCTGCTTCTCCGAATTAAAGTCACCCAAGAGGGTCGATCCGGTGTCCAGCAAGGCCTGTTCATCAGCCTCGCTGCCCAGAATCAGATCAACGATGTCGGCGTAGCCGGAAATCAAGGCTTCCTGTTCTTCACGGTCAGCCTGACCAACTGCATCCTGGAAAGCATGGCGCAGGTCAGCGACGGAGTCGAAAGGAGCATGTGTCCACGCGCGTTCAACCGGCCACGTCACTCCCGAGAACATGGGAGCGAAGGCGCGGGTGAACTGTGCTTGATCAAGGCGGTTAATGGCATCCAGATCCAGCGGACGTCCGTCAACCATTGACACGGCCGGAGAAGGCTTACGACCGATGTGGAAGAAGAGCAGGTTGAGGATGATGGCGCAGATTGAACCGATCGTCACACCGGAGCCGAAAAGAATCTGCATCCACGACGGCACGTAGCTAGCCAGTTCGGGCTTCAAAGTGACCAGCAGACCCAAGCCAAGCGAGGTCGCAACGATCACCGAGTTACGGTTATCGCGCATATCGACAGTGGAAAGAGTCTGAATACCGACAACAGCAACGGCTGCGAACATTGCCAGAGACGCTCCACCGATAACAGGCTTCGGGATCGAGGCGACGACCGCGCCGGCCTTGGGCAGAACTCCAAGGATGATCATGAAGACACCCGCAGCGGTAACGACCCAGCGCGACTTCACGCGCGTGAGTCGAACCAAACCAACGTTCTGTGCGAAGCAGGTGTAGGGGAACGAGTTCAGCACACCGCCCAGCGCGGTCGACAGGCCATCGGCGCGAAGAGCATTCGCAATGTGCGCTGGAGTGATGCGCTTACCCACAACCTCACCGGTCGCAAAAACGTCACCGGTGGTTTCGACGGCAGTAATTGCCATGACGATGAGCATCGAGATAATCGCTGCAACTGAGAACTTTGGAATTCCAAAGAAGAAGGGAGTGGTAACTCCGATCGGCGCCGCCTGAGAGACCGCAGAGAAGTTTGCATCCCCCAGAATCCACGCAACAACCGTTCCGCCAAGCAGACCCAAGAGGACGGCAATAGTTGCCATAAAGCCAGAGAAAATGCGCTGGATAATGACGATTACAGCCAAAGTGCCCAGAGCGTATGCAAGTCCGCGAAGAGTTCCGGGAATGGGATCGGCGCCAACCTTTGCTGCCTCAGTCCCCCAGTAAACGATATCGTTTGCTGCAACCGAAATAAGGGTCGTTCCCATAACTGTCAGCAGGGTGCCGGTGACGACAGGCGGGAAGAAACGCAAAAGCTTCGCAAAGAAGGGAGCGGCAAGGAAGGTTGCAATGCCCGCAACGATAATCGAGCCGTACATCGTGGCGAGGCCTTCGACTCCCCCACCAGCAGCCAAACCAACTGCGATGAGCGGTGAGACTGCCGTAAATGTCACGCCTTGAAGCAAGGGAAGACGAACACCAATCTTCGGGCCAAGACCCGCAGATTGGATAATTGACGCGATACCACAGGTGAAGAGGTCCGCATTGATCAGGTGAACAGTAGTAGCCGAGTCAAGTCCCAGACCAGTTGCAATTACAAGCGGAACGACAACTGCCCCGGCGTAAAACGCCAGGACATGCTGAAAACCGAGGATTGTGAGCTTGGGGAAAGAAGGGACCGCATTGACCGGGTCAATTCGAGTGGTGGACATTTTTGGCTGGCTATTTGCCATTGCGCTGCTCCTGCATGTCGCTCAAAAATGGACCTCTTAATTCTTACCCATCCGTAAGAAGCAAGGAAAGCACCGTTTCACGGAAATTTCGGTTGCATTGATTGACACACTCGCATATATTTTCTTTTTTTCCGCAAGATTCTGCGACTTCCTCTGCAGCAAAGAGAAGCCGATGTGATTGATGACGCATTTATGAGTTTGCTTGTAAAGGCGCCTTGTGCCTAAACTATTTCTCGGCCAATCAAACGGCAATGCGCTCGTAGCTCAATGGATAGAGCATCTGACTACGGATCAGAAGGTTGGGGGTTCGAGTCCCTTCGAGCGCGCAAGCGGCCCCGCTCGGTGCGTCCCACCGGTCGGGGCTTTGCTATACCCGCCTATCTCCACATTGGTGTGCAGATATACGCGTTACCCGCCCAGACACACGCCTTCTACCACGCTTCCCTTCACTCGCAGTGATCGAGCACCGCTTTCATCGCTTTCTTTTCCCGCGGGGTCACTCCCAATCCCCAGGAACTCTTCACAACAATTTGTCGCTGTACATACGCACAGCGATAACGATTATTCGGTGGAAGCCACTGATCCGTTCTGCTGGCCCCTTTATCTTGATTTGCATTGCCGTCAACAGCCAGCAAGTTTGCTGGATCATTTGCAAACTCTTGTCGACGCGTAGCATCCCACTGCCATGCACCGCTTCGCCATGCATTGGCAAGTGCAACGACGTGGTCAATTTGCACCTGGTCTGAGGATTCTTCGCCCTTGTGAAATTCAATGGTTCTACCCGTATAAGGGTCATCAAGTATCCCCCCGACGACCACACAATTCGGAGAGGAAGTCTTCATCTGCAGGCTGTGCAAATCTCTTCGAAGAATGTCATTTCGAGTATCGCAGCCGTTATGGTCGATATCCGCCCATCGCTGACCAAATTCATCACGTGAATAGGGTGGAACAGATCCACTGCGCGTCTGAAGCACCGGAAGCTGATCCAGGGCTTTCGCGCTATGATCCACGCTCCCTAAGGAAGAATCGGAAGGACCGCTGGAACTATTGAACCCTGCACCCCATACGCCGAAAGCACCGCCGATAATTCCACTGCGCAAAAGCGCTAAGAGTACCCCCACAACCATGCATATAAGCAGAGCCACAATCAGAAGCCGTGAGCGTCTGGAACCTTTTCGGCGCGTCAACACTTACCCCCTTCTAAGAGCTCTTCAGCCACTTTGGCACAGAGAACACACCTAGACACAAAGAGGCACGAATATGTGGAAAACGCCAAATAAGTTCATGCTGTGGAAAGATCCGCTGCACAAACAACAGCGGTTTAATCGCCACTCCCGACGACCTTCGCAACCGAAGCGCGTGCAGCTTTGCGATTTCGAAGATTCTCACGCGCAAAGTACAGGCACACCAAGATCAGGGTCAGCGATCCCATTGCAACCAGCTGTGCGCGTCCGGCAGCGTTGAACATCATCAGAACCGCGATCGACAGCAATCCGATGACCGCGAACCACGGCAGCCAGGGCCAACCCGGCATCCTCAGGGATAGAACCCCCTCGGCCTCGAGCTTCGAGTGCAAGCGGATCTGCGAAATAACGATCATCACCCACACGATCAAGAGCACCATGCCCACTGCATTAATAAGCACCTGCATGATCGACGATGGAAGATACCAGTTCAAGGCGACAGAGATAAAGGCCAGGGCCACGGAAACCGCAACCGAGCGCCGCGGGGTCCGCCCGTCCTCAATGTCACCGTGAAGGGTGGTTACTCCAAGGGCCTCGTCACCCTCATCAACAGCATTGCGCACGCGCGCGCCCAAAATCCAGGTCGGTCCCATTCCGCGTGCCGACAGCGAGTATGCAATTCGCGAAGACGCGTAGATATTTGCAGAGAAGGCACTAATCAGTGCGGTGAAAACGATGATCTCCATGATCATTCCGACCGCTGGGATCCCCGCCATGTTCAAAACCGCAGCGAAAGGACTGGTCTTCATCTCATCCGAATTCCACGGCAGCAGGCAGATCAGCAGGGCAACAGAGCCCACGTAGAACACCAAAATGCGCCAAATCACCGAGCGGATAGCCTGCGACATCGCGCGCCTGGCATCATCGGCCTCGGCGGCGGCGATGGTGACGATCTCAAGCCCGCCAAAGGAGGTAATAATCGCAAGCAAGCCAACCGCGATTCCGGGAAGGCCAGCGGGAGCAAAACCACCATTTCCGATGAATGCCTGGTGCAGGCTCTGAGCGCGCCCGGGAATAATACCCGTCAGAAGGCCCAGTCCGACAACCAGGAAGAAGATAATTGCCGCGACTTTCAATCCTGCAAGCCAAGCCTCAACACGACCGAATTCGCCGGCCGCCAGAAGGTTAATCCCGCCCAAGACAACGACGATGACCAAAGTGACAACCCACTGGTCGACACTGGGGAACCAAGCTGTAAAGATCTGCGCTGCGCCGGTCATTTCCAAGCCCAGCACCATGATCAGCATGAACCAGTACAGCCAGCCGGAGGTGAAACCTGCCCATCGGCCGATTCCTGCCTCAGCGTAGGTCGAGAAAGATCCAGAGGAGGGGATCGCAGCGGCCAACTCAGCCAGCGCATACATGACGGTGACAACGATGAGTGCGGCAAGGATGTAGGACACCAAAACGGCTGGTCCGGCCTCGGAAACGGCGACGCCGGTGCCCAAGAAGAAGCCGGCACCGATCGCACTTCCCAGCGCCATCATCGACAGGTGTCCGGCCTTGAATCCTTTTGACCGAGGCGCGCTATCACCCGGCTGAGTTGCCTGCGGTCCGCGGGCGCCTTCCCCTGTAGATCCTGCTCCGCTCTGAGCCTTGTCTGTACTCATTGTTCCGAATTGTCCTCAGTAATCTTCTTGACCTCGCGTTCATCAAGCGAACGCAGCCGAAGCAATGCCCGCAGCTGCGTTGCTGTCATGGTCAATGTCCAATCATTATGCGAAGGAAGCTGCCACTTTCTCCAATGTGCAAGCACTGTGAAGCTCGACCCAACAATCGTCGCAACCAGCATGCCGATTTGTTCCAGGCCCGAGTGACCAAAAGCAGCCATGATCGCCGCTGAGACAAATGCGGGAGTTGCGTAGAGATTATTTCCACCAAATACCTGGGGGACCATCCCGGCGGAAATATCTCGAATCATGCCACCACCGACGGCGGTCATAATTCCCAGCAGAATCGCCGGTCCCACTCCCAGGCCAGCATTCAGTGTCTTCAGTGCTCCAGTGGCCGCCCAACATCCCAGAACGGTTCCATCGGCAACCACTAGCGCGATCCTCCAGAAGCGGGAGTTGAGGCGCCAGAGCATGGCGATCAGCGCACCGACCAGTGCAGTCCCCAAGTAGAAGGGATCGGTCAAAGCAACCGGCGGGCCTTGATCGAGCATAATGTCGCGGAGCATTCCACCGGCCAGTGCACACATGATGGCCAAGACCATGAAACCGACTGCATCGAAACGTTTAATGCGCGCGATACGTCCGCCGAGGATCCCGTTCAAGAGCACGCCAAGAAGATCGATGACGCGGAACAGATCCGGCAAAGTTTGATTGAGAGTATCGAGCACGCTCACTATTGTTATCCACCTCTCAATAGAATCCAAGGTTGTGGACGCGCAGTCTCAGTACCCAAGATTTACGAGGCCGTTCCCCTCCGCAGAGCAGCACAGTCGCGCGGCTGTCCCCGATCAGGAGACGCTGGTGCCGAAGAGAAGACCCAGCAGGTAGGTTGCGCCGGCTGCGCCATAACCAACGGCAAGCTGACGGAAAGCGCGCGGGGCGGGTGCACGACCCGAAAGGACACCGACAATTCCTCCGGTGAACATGAGCGCGATACCGACAAGGGCAACCGAAATCCCCGCGGCGAGCACTCCATCAAGCCTGAAAAGATAGGGAATTAAAGGCAAGAGAGCACCAACGGCGAAACAAATAAAGGACGAGGCCGCAGCGCCCACCGGGGTACCGACCTCTTCGCTTGCTCCCGCATCTTCATCTTTGTGCGTCGCAAAAATGGGGCGTCGCTCTGTGCCATCTGCACTTGCTGCAGCCTCACCACCACTGCGGCGATCAGACTCCGCAAGTTTTGCGAAGACATCTGCTGCATGCGCTTTTGCGCTTTCCTCATCTTCCCCGCGAGCACGGAAAAGCAGTGCCAATTCATTGGCATCGACATCGACATCATTCAAAGTGTTATCAACACCGGGATCGGGAATCGATGCGTCCAATAGCTCGCGCTGAGAACTGACGCTCACCCATTCACCGGCGGCCATGGACATTGCACCTGCAAGCAAGCCGGCAACACCCGTGGTCAAAATCGAATGCGAGCTCATTCCCGCACCAACGACACCCAAAATCAACGCGAGGTTTGATACCAGGCCATCGTTCACTCCAAAAACAGCGGCTCTGAAGGTACCCGCTAGGGATTCACGGGAACGCTGCGCAAGCGAACGAACAACCTCAACATGCAAATGCTCATCGGCAGCAATCGCAGCGGGAACATCGGCGTCGTCATCATAAGAGGAACGCTCTTCGGTTCGCTGAGCCATCGCCAGAATGAAAATCGTCCCGAACATGTAGGCCAGGGCAGATGAAATTCGGGTACGCAGCGGAGGATGCGGTGCGGGAAGCGCATGTTCCCCCAGCAGAGATAGCCAGTACTCCTCATGGCGCCCCTCGGCCTCGGCAAGGCCAAGAAGCACCTGACGTTCTTCGCCCGTCCGACGTTCGGCCAGCGCGCGATAGGTACGCGCCTCCATGCGTTCTTCGGCTAGGTAACGGCGCCAACGGCGAATCTGCGCGCGCGAAGCTTGCTTTTCAGTGTGATGGGAATCAGTCATTGTGGATGCGTCCGCACCTCAGCCCGCGTAGGTCGGTAGATCGTCTTCGGTAATCTCCGGTTCAGGGGCCGGCATGCGGAACAGTCGTTCCTTCACCGCATCGGCAACTTTATCCGTGACCTTCTCACCCTGGGTACGGACAAGCGCAGACATTTTTTCACCGGCGGCGTCCAGAGGACGGGCGACCAAGGGGAAGCGGCGAAGCTTTCCCGCGCACGCACAAATTCGCGCGTATTGTTCACGCCCCGCTCGGGTCCCCAGCACATAGCCGATCCCGAAACCGACGGCGATTCCCATTTTCGTTCCCATGATGCGTCTTTCTTGTGCGATCAGGCGCATATGCGCCGGTGTGCGATGGTGACTATCGAATAAAAACTAGCCTAGTAGTTCCCCAAAGCGACACGCTACTTGTTTACCTTTTCGCACGTTGTGAGATGGGGTATTTCGCATCCTCTATGAAACCAGTACCGTGGAGGTATGAGCGAAGTACGTATGAACACACCCCGAGGGATCACCCTGTCGGGAACTTTCGTTCAGCCCGTGGATTCACGGGACGCTGCTGTCCTGTTTTCGCATTCTTTTCTTGCAGATGAACACTCGGGTGGACACTACGATGAGCTGGCACGTGCCTATCGCAAAGCCGGGTATGCGACGCTCCAATTCGATTACTCGGGGCATGGACGCTCCGATGACGAGGTGATTACGCGCGAGTCTCAGATCGAGGACCTCCAGGCCGCATCGGGTTGGCTTGCCGATCAGGGTTTTACACACCAGATTATTCACGGCCACTCTTTTGGCTCGGTCACTGCACTTGCCGCTCACCTGATTCATGCGACCGCGCTGTTTCTTTCTGCTCCGGTACTTGGCCCGCTCTCCTACGACTGGAGTGCAATCTTCTCCAATAGCCAATTAGACGAATTGGAGCACACCGGCCAGACCCGGATTCCGGACGACTCCGATGGGCCTCGCGAATTTTTCACGATCTCTAAGCAAACGCTGGCCGATCTATCCATGGTCGACTCTTCAATCATCGATCCGAAGGGTGCGCCTGCATTCATCCTCCACGATGCCGATGATATCGATTTGGGGCTGGTTGATCTCACGCGCGATGCTTTCCACCGTCTTCCCGACGGCTCACGGGTTGAAATGGTCCACGACACTCGCTTTGGTGCCGGTGAGCATCCGGAAATCCTTCTCGAGGCCGCGCTTGAGTGGGCACATCTGTGGGCAGAGCCCAGTGGAGAGTTCCGCCAGTAACGTACACACCCAGCTGTGACGAAAGTTCTTCGTTACCCTGAAGGGGTGTCCACTTCATCGCAGCCGAGGCGTCGGCACGCACATTCACGCAGGGGTCGTTCCCCTCATGCGCCCGCGCCTTTCCGTCCTTTCACGCCCGAACAGCTTGCTGCTCGGGCCGCTGCGATCCCACTGATTTCTTTCCCCGAGCTTCCGGTCAGCGCGAGGCGTGAGGAAATTGCGCAGGCCATTTCGCAGCACCAAGTTGTCATCATCTCCGGCGAAACCGGTTCGGGAAAGACCACTCAGATCCCAAAGATTTGCCTGCAATTAGGCCGAGGCGTCGCCGGCATGATTGGGCACACCCAGCCTCGCCGTATTGCAGCGCGTTCGGTTGCAGAGCGCATTGCTGCTGAACTTGGCCAAAAGGTGGGCAAAGAGCCCGGTGAGGTCGTCGGATACCAAGTGCGATTTACCGACGAGGTCGGTCCCACCACTTTGATCAAACTCATGACCGACGGTATTTTGCTGGCGGAGATTCAATCTGACCCGATGCTGCGTCGCTATGACACCCTGATCATCGACGAGGCCCACGAGCGCAGCCTGAACATCGATTTCATCTTGGGCTACCTTGCACGACTGCTCCCTTTGCGCCCCGATCTCAAGGTCATCATCACTTCAGCGACCATTGATTCGGATCGTTTCGCACGTCACTTCGGTCGATGGAACGGTCCAATTGGGCAGGGTACGCTCATTGAAGCCGCACCGGTTATTGAGGTTTCGGGTCGCACTTTCCCGGTTGAAATCCGCTACCGTCCCCTTGCGGCCGATACCCCAACTTCCTATTCCTCCTCAAGCAGCTCCCCCGCTTCTCAGCCCGCTGAAAGCAGCCCGGCCACGGCCTCGGTAATCGAGGAAGAAAGCACTGGAAGCGGCGTCGAGCAATTGGTTTTAGAGGACCCGGATGATCCCCTTGCTCTGGAGGGCTACGGCGCGGGTCAAGACATCGATGTCGAAACCGCAATCTGCCATGCGGTCGATGAACTATGCAGCGAGGGCCCGGGGGATATTTTGGTATTCCTTCCCGGTGAGCGCGATATTCGCGACACCGAACAGGCATTGCGTGATCACCTGGGGACTCGTGCGCCCAGGGATATCTCGCACTCGAAGAACCCCGCAGATATTGAAATCTTGCCCCTATTTGCGCGCCTCAGCTCCGCGGAACAACACCGGATTTTTGAGGAACACAGCCATCGACGCGTTGTTCTGGCAACAAACGTTGCTGAAACCTCGCTGACGGTTCCGGGAATCCGCTACGTGATCGATCCGGGACTGGCGCGAATTTCGCGCTATTCCAATAAGACCAAGGTTCAGCGCCTCCCCATTGAAGAGATTTCAAAGGCCAGCGCGAATCAGCGTTCTGGGCGTTGCGGACGCGTTGCGGACGGTATCGCGATTCGCCTGTATTCCGCCGATAATTTCGCATCGAGGCCGGACTTCACCGAGCCGGAAATCTTGCGCACCTCGCTCGCCTCGGTCATTTTGCAGATGAGCGCTTTGGGGCTGGGAGATGTTGCTTCTTTCCCCTTCGTCGATGCGCCGGACTCACGAGCGATCCGCGATGGCATCAATCAGCTCATTGAAATTGGGGCACTGCGCCCGCTGGATTCGTCGCAAAACTCCGATTCTTCCGCGCTGGCACAGGGAAACCAGGGGCTTGAGCTTACACGCATTGGCCGCGATTTAGCTCGGCTTCCCATCGATCCGCGCTTGGGCCGCATGCTAATCGCTGGGCATGAGTCGGGATGTGCCTCGGAAATTTTAGTCATCGTTGCTGCGCTATCGATTCAAGATGTCCGCGAGCGCCCACTGGAACACCAGGAAGCGGCAGATACAGCACATGCGCGTTTTGCTGACCCCCACTCCGATTTCTTGACCTACCTCAATTTATGGCGCTACCTGCACGTCCAGCAGCGCGATCTTTCCGGTAGCGCGTTTAGACGTATGTGCCGGGCAGAATTCATCCACTACCTGCGTTTCCGCGAGTGGCGCGATATCGCCCACCAGCTGCGCGATATGGCCCGCACGATTGGAATCCACACCGAGCCGCTGGGAATGCCTTCAGCCGGTGACGTGGTCGAGCAGGCGTCACGAACGGGAATTGCGGACGCCGCAGCGAAGGCTGCAGTTGCGTTCACGCGCTCGACCAGCGCGGTCGACACCGACGATATTCACCGTTCGATCCTTGTTGGCCTGCTCTCCAGCCTGGGCGCATGGGATCCGGCAACTCGCGACTATACGGGTAGCCGAGGCACTCACTTCACCATTTGGCCTGGTTCGGGAATCACGGGCCATCCCGATTGGGTGATGACCGCGGAATTGGTCGAAACCTCTCGACTCTTTGCACGTACGGTCGCCCGTATTCGTCCCGAATGGGTTGAGCCACTGGCAAAAGACCTACTCAATCACGTCTATTCCGAACCCACGTGGAATTCTTCGCGGGGTGCGGCTTACGTTCAAGAAAAAGTCATGCTCTACGGGCTGACGTTGATCGCAGACCGCTCGGTGTTGCTGGGACGACTGGGATCTACTCCCCTGGGATCAATCCGAGGCGCTGTTCCAACAGATTCTCCTTTTGCGATCGCCCAGCAAAGCCCAATCACCGCCGCCGAGCTCGCTCGTGAAATGTTTATCCGCCACGCGCTGGTTCAGGGCCAGTGGCGCGAGCGTCATGCCTTCCAGCGTCGCAACGACGAGGCGATCGAGCGCGCAAGGGAAACCGAACGCCGCAGCCGCACCCACGGCCTCGTCGCCGATGAAATGGCGCTGGAGCGTTTCTTTGACGATCTCCTTCCCGCCTCGATCATCTCTGCAGGGCACTTTAATCGCTGGTGGAAGAACGAAAAGCGCCAGAATCCTCATCTTTTGGATTACCCTCCTGAGCTTCTTCTTCCCCGAGGCCTGGGGCAGACCGGAGAGGGCTTCCCTGACCATTGGCAGCAGGGAGAGCTTCGCCTTCCCCTGTCCTATGAGTTCCACCCCGGCTCCCCGCGCGATGGTGTGTCGATGTCCATTCCCGTCGAGGCCTTGGGGCGCGTGAGCGATGAGGGTACCGATTGGTTGGTACCAGGTATGCGCGAGGAACTCATCACCGAGGCAATTCGCGCGCTTCCCAAGGCCAAGCGCCGACTTCTGGCACCCGCTCCCGAAGTCGCAAAGAGCGTTGCCGCGTGGATTGATGATTTCCGAAGCGGCCGCGTGAGTGCTGGTAAGGAGCTTGATAAGGCACCTTCTGGTGGTGCTTCCTCTGATGTTGCGTCCTCTGCTTCTACACCCGATGAAGATCCCGCCTCGCTGAGCGCTGCTCTTGGGCGCTTGGCGGCATGGGGACAGAAGACAGGTCAGGGTCGCAGCGATAAGCGCCTCTCCAAGGCCAGTACGCCCGCCCAAGACGAACGGGGTAAAGGCCACGATCTTTCTGCGCTTTCCTCAGCTCAAACCTCCGATGGGTCCACGAAGTCTTCCGCGGAAAATCCCGGTGGAGCACGCACCGCAACCGCACAGGCTACCTCGGCATCCTTCGACGAACTTTTCACGCGCGCAATCCGCGAGCTCCGAGGCGTTGACCTGAGCGATTCCGATATCCGCACCATGCGCGACGCGCTTCCCGATCACTTACTCATGACCTTCGTTGTCCACGATCGTCAGGGACGCGAACTGGGAAGCGGGAAAGACCTGGGGTATCTCAAACGTACCTTGGCCGGTGCAACCGATAGCGCATTGCGAACGGCCGTTCGCCAGGCATTGACCGAAGCCCAAAAACGCAGCGCACAAGGTAGGCATCGCTCAGGTGCGGAAGCAAAGCCGGAGTCTGGGAGTCCCTCAAGGACTGAGCCTGTTGAGGCAAAAGCACGCGCGCAAGGGAAGGCAGCGACGGCCTCGGGAGCAATTGACGCTAGCGGGGAAATTCCCGGAAGCGAACTTTTCGCCGATGATCTTGAGGATTTCCCGACCACCCCTTTGCCCACCTCGATCGAATCTCAGGCGCAGGGACTCACGATTCGTGCATTCCCTGCCCTAGTCCCCCAAGGCAAGCCCGAGAATCCCTTGGCGGGAGTGCGCGTCATGGCAAATGCTTCGCAGGCAAGAAGCGATCACGGATTGGGTGTGGCGAACCTCGTCCTACGTCGCGTTCAGCTATCAACCAAGCGCGTTTCGACGCGGTGGAGTGGACGCGAGGCACTCATGCTGACATCAACCCCCTATCGAAGCACTGAGGCCCTGATCGCAGATGCACAGTGGGCAAGCGTGCGTGCGCTCACGGTGTCTCTGAGCGGAAACCAGGGGTTGTGGGCAGTACGTGATCGCTCGAGCTTCGATGACCTTTCCCAGCGCGTGAGGGACCTGCACGAAGATCAGGTCTATTCGATTATTGAAGTCGTTGTGCGCGCGATGGAATCCTGGGCGCAACTTCAAGACACCCTTGCGACTGCGGATGCACAGGCCTATTCCGCACTTCGCGAGGATGTCGAAAGTGTCGCGCATTCCCTGGTATTTGATGGATTCATTGCCGCAACACCTATCGAGCGTCTTCGCAACCTTCCGCGATACATTCAGGCTCAAGCATTACGCGTCCGCAAAGCTCTGCGTTCGCCTTCCGATCTTGCACGCGACGAACGCTCTGCTCAGGCCTTGGCGCAGGTCGATGAGGAGTTACGTGAACTTCGCGAGCTCATGGACACACGTCCTTTCGACGCCCGGCACGCCAGTGCATTTGAGGAACTTTTGTGGATGCGTGAGGAGCTGCGCGTTTCTCTATTTGCGCAAGAATTGGGAACTGCGCGCAAGATTTCTCCTCAACGCATGTTGGCAGCGATTGATCGTCTTCACGAGGCCATATGAAGCGTGAAGACGCACGCGCAATAGCACGTGAATTGATGGATCACCACGGTTTAAGAGAGTGGTCGCTGCGATTTGACCGTGCGCGGAGACGAGCGGGAGCATGCGTCCACACACGACGCGAAATTCGCCTTTCGGGGCCCTTGGTTGACCTCTACGATGCGGAAACGGTACATGGAGTCATCCTGCACGAAATTGCCCACGCCCTGGTTGGTGCCTCACATCATCACGATGCGATCTGGCAAGCGAAAGCTCGCCAACTTGGCGCCCCCGATAGCGCACGTTTATCGGCACACTTACCCTCGCCTCTGCCATCATGGGTGGGGGTATGCCCAGTGTGCGGAACACGGCGGGAACTCTATTCAGCTCCCCGACGGGTCACCTCTTGCGGTGTGTGTTCACACACTTTTGATGCTTCGCGAATCTTTATCTGGTCCTATAAAGGACAACCTCGTCAACCCGGCGGACAGTATGCGCGCCAACTACGCAGTTTGACACGACTTGGTCGCCCAAAGGGATGACGATGCGTAAACGTACTGACGGGCGTTACCATATGTCCATTCACCCGATCACTTTTGCTGAAGGACGTATACATGTCTGCTTCCACCCCATTCGATGACGGCGCAACGACCAACACTGGCGAAGAACGCGAAAATCTGACCTGGCAGGAATTCGGCGACGCCGCACGCGAGCTGGCACAGCAGATCGTGAACTCCGGGTGGAAGCCCGACCTGATCGTTGCAATTGCACGCGGCGGACTGATCCCCGCGGGAGCAATTGCCTACGCAATGGGTGTGAAGGCCATCGGTACCATGAACCTCGAGTTCTATACCGGTCTGGGTGAGACTTTGGATGAACCTCAGGTTCTGCCTCCGCTCATGGATGTTTCGGCTCTGGATGGCAAGAAGGTA
>QWCT01000823.1_pt1 | contig 20228 bp, 19 predicted proteins | sample 1972681 | NCBI WGS metagenome assembly QWCT01 (sample SAMN09866701, study PRJNA288562) | Human oral metagenome isolate pre3_saliva, whole genome shotgun sequencing... | isolation source: mouth | host: Homo sapiens | place: USA: California | reverse complement strand
TTTTCTATTGAAAGTATCTCACCGACTACTATTTTTTCAAGATTTTTATCCAGTTCTTTATAACCCTCTACCTTTGTTCCGGTAAGAGTCATTGCATCTGTATATTCACTTGGAGTCACATCCAAGTCAGGCACATAGGCCTTTATCCATGATAATGCTGTATCCATTCTTCACCTCTGTTATTTACTGTAAATATAATCTCATGTAAAATCTTTATTAGAATTGCTTTAAGAATCTGATATCATTCTCGTATAAAAGTCTCATATCATCGATTTCATACTTCAATAGAGCTATTCTCTCAAGTCCTATACCGAATGCAAAACCGTTATATTCATTCTTATCTACACCACACATATCAAATACATGAGGATGTACCATTCCGCAACCGAGGATCTCTATCCAGCCGCTGCCTTTACAGAATCTGCATCCGCTTCCATGACATTTAAAACATGTCACATCCATCTCGGCACTTGGCTCTGTGAATGGGAAGTGGTGAGGTCTGAACTTAACCTTTGTTTCTTCACCGAAAAGCTTTTTAGCGAATACTTCAAGTGTTCCCTTAAGATCGGCAAATGTAATATCCTTATCTACAATAAGTCCCTCTATCTGGTTAAAAGTAGGTGAATGAGTAGCATCCACTTCATCTGAACGATAAACTCTTCCCGGGCTTATCATCTTTATAGGAAGCTTTCCTGTTTCCATTGTTCTTGCCTGTACAGGTGATGTCTGTGTACGAAGCACTATATCCTTTGTAATATAGAATGTATCCTGTTCATCCTTTGCCGGGTGATCCTCAGGGATATTCAATTTTGTAAAGTTATATTCGTCAAACTCTATCTCAGGTCCTTCCACAACCTCATATCCCATGCTTGTAAAGATTTTTTCAACCTCATGTAATGCAATAATATTTGGATGGCTGTGACCGAACTCTCTCTTGTTTGCAGGCAGTGTAACATCTATGGTCTCTGCCTTTAATCTGGCCTCAAGTGCAAGCTTTGCAAGCTCACTTCCGACATTATTTAATGTATTTTCAATAGCTTCTCTTGCTTCATTTACTACCTTACCGAATTCCGCTCTCTCTTCAGGAGCTACATTCTTCATATTTTTAAGAAGTGCGGTAAGCTCTCCCTTTTTACCAAGATATGCTACCTTAAGCTCATTTAATCTTTCTTTATTTTCTGCACTGTTTATCTTTTCTAAAGCTTCTTTTTGAAGTTTCTCTATTATGTCCAGCATTTTTTCTCCTTATTTAATGAATAGTCATGCCCCATATCAGTTTAAACTAATATGGGGCAAGGCAAAAGTCCTATCTATAGATAATATCATCTCTACCCGGTCCATTGCTTACCAACTTTACAGGTACTTCAAGTTCTTTCTCTATAAACTCAATATACTTCCTACAATTCTCCGGTAAATCCTCATACTTCTTTATACCTCTGATATCACAATTCCATCCCGGAAGATATTCATATACAGGTTTTGCAATCTTTAGTTTATTTGTTGTAGGGAAGTCCTTGGTTATCTCACCATTTATATCATAGCCTACACATACAGGAATCTCTTTTAGATATCCCAGTACATCAAGTACTGTAAGTGCGACCTCTGTAGTACCCTGAATTCTTACACCGTATCTGGATGCTACAGCATCAAACCATCCCATTCTTCTAGGTCTTCCTGTGGTAGCACCGAACTCACCACCGTCTCCACCTCTTCTTCTAAGCTCATCTGCAGCAGCCTCATCCTCTATCTCACTGACGAATTCTCCCGCACCTACCGCTGATGAGTAGGCCTTAACCACTGTTGTAATTTCCTTTATCTCATATGGCGCAATACCTGCTCCTATAGCACCGTATGCAGCTAATGTGGAAGATGATGTAACCATAGGATAGATTCCGTGGTCCGGATCCTTTAGTGAGCCCAGCTGACCCTCAAGGAGAATATTCTTTCCTTCTTTTATAGCCTTGTAAAGATATGCACTCACATCACATACAAAAGGTTTAACCATATCTCTGTACTCATGAAGTGTATTCATAAGTTCTGTTTTATCAAGCTCAGGCATATTGTAAAGGTGCTTGAACATAACATTCTTTAATGTACAGATTTTTTCAACCTTTTCTTCCAATATCTCATCGTCAAAAAGCTCACTTACCTGTATTCCGATCTTTGCAAACTTATCTGAATAAAAAGGAGCTATTCCGGACTTGGTAGAGCCATATGCCTTTCCGGCAAGTCTTGCCTCCTCATAGGTATCCTGTAAAATATGATATGGCATCAGAAGTTGTGCTCTGTCTGAAACCAAAATCTTAGGTCTCGGCACACCTTTTTCAACCAGCTCATTTATCTCTTTAACAAGATATGGAATATTAAGTGCAACACCGTTTCCTATAATGCTTGTTGTATGATCATAAAATACTCCTGACGGCAACAGATGCAAAGCAAATTTACCGTAATTGTTTATAATTGTATGACCTGCATTGCTGCCACCCTGAAAACGAATAATAATATCCGCCTTCGCCGCAAGCATATCTGTGATTTTGCCCTTACCTTCGTCGCCCCAATTGGCGCCTACAATAGCTCTTACCATTTAATTCTCCTTACACATTTATATCAGCCTTTAATCCCAGAATATCTTTATTTTCATCCAAGATAGGCTTGATAATTCTTTTTATAAAATCTTCCACCTGAACGCTGCTTCTTCCGATATATTTTTCAGGCTTCATGGACTCTTTCAATTCTTCCTTTGAAAGATTGAACATAGGATCTTTTGCAATCAAATCAAGCAGATTGTTTTCTTCACCAAGTTCCTTTACATTTCTTCCGGCAATCATTGAAAGCTCTCTGATTCTTTCATGCAGCTCCTGTCTGTCTCCACCGGCTTTCACTGCATCCATCATTATATTCTCTGTAGCCATAAAAGGCAATTCTGACATCAAATGTTTTTCTATAACTTTTGGGTATACCACCAATCCGTCCACTACATTTAAATATAAATCAAGTATACCGTCTATGCTTAAAAAGCCTTCAGGTATTGAAAGTCTCTTATTTGCGGAATCGTCAAGTGTCCTTTCAAACCACTGAGTGGATGCCACCATCATAGGATTCATAACATCACTCATTACATAGTTTGCCAAAGATGCAATTCTCTCGCTTCGCATCGGATTTCTCTTATATGCCATAGCTGATGAACCTATCTGTGACTTTTCAAAAGGCTCTTCAATCTCTTTTAAATGTTGCAAAAGTCTGATATCATTTGAGAACTTATGTGCCGAAGCTGCAATACCTGCAAGCACATTTAATACCTTGATATCCACTTTTCTGGAATATGTTTGTCCTGAAACAGGATAACATTCCTTAAATCCCATCTTATTTGCAATCATAGGATCTATTTTATTTATCTTATCATCATCTCCGTCAAAAAGCTCCACAAAAGATGCTTGAGTACCTGTAGTACCCTTGCATCCCAAAAGCTTTAAATTCTCAAGAGTATAATTTACATCCTCATAATCGAGTAAAAGCTCATTTATCCAAAGTGTAGCTCTCTTTCCTACCGTGGTAGGCTGTGCCGGCTGGAAATGAGTAAATGCCAAAGTAGGCAAATCCTTATATTCACGCGCAAACTTTGAAAGCTCATTTATCACATTTACAAGCTTTTCTTTTACCAGCTCAAGTGCTTCCTTCATTATGATAATATCCGTGTTATCACCTACATAACAGCTGGTTGCTCCAAGATGAATAATACCTTTTGCTTTTGGACATTGTACTCCGTAAGCATAGACATGGCTCATTACATCATGCCTCACCTCTTTTTCCCTTTCCTTTGCCACATCAAAATTTATATCATCTTGAAATTTCTTTAATTCTTCTATTTGCTCATCAGTAATATTCAGGCCGAGCTCTTTTTCCGTCTCTGCAAGAGCAATCCACAGTTTTCTCCAGGTCTTAAACTTCTTGTCCTGTGAAAAAATATACTGCATCTTTGCACTTGCATATCTTTCTGAAAGCGGACTAATATATCTATCTTTCAAGCCTTCCTCCTATTGTATACCAAGTCTTTTAAATACTTCGGCGTAGGCATCTTCCACTCCGCCCAAATCTCTTCTGAATCTGTCCTTATCCAGTTTTTCATGGGTTTGTTTATCCCATAATCTGCAGGTATCCGGTGATATCTCATCAGCAAGAATTATATCTCCCTTATATCTGCCGAATTCTATTTTGAAATCTATCAGGTCTATTCCAAGTCCGTCAAAATAATCAATCAGTGTTTCATTTACTTTGAAAGCGTATGAGGCAATCTTGTCAATCTCATCCTGAGTTGCAAGATCAAGTGCCAATGCATAATAACCGTTTATAAAAGGATCTCCAAGATTATCATCTTTATAGGAAAATTCCAAAGTAGGAGTTTTTAACTTGATTCCCTCTTCCATACCGAGCTTTTTGGCAAAGCTTCCTGCAGAGTAGTTTCTCACTATTACCTCAAGCGGTACTATCTTTACAGCTTTTACAGCCGTCTCTCTGTCGTTAAGCTCTTCGATATAATGAGTAGGAACTCCCTTTTTTTCCAAGAGTTTAAACAAATGATTTGTCATACGATTATTAATCGCACCTTTTCCTACTATTGTTCCTTTTTTCTCTCCGTTAAATGCTGTGGCATCATCCTTATAAGAAACTATGAGCACATCAGGGTCAGCTGTCTTAAATACTTTCTTGGCTTTTCCTTCATACAGTTGCTCCAACTTCTCCATTGTACACCTCCATTTGCTTTCAAAATCTACAATATCCCTCTGTCCACCGATAAAACAAAGCGGGCAGATACCACGGTTGTATTATATACCACTATAAAGGATGTGGCAATATATTAGAAAAAAAAGGATATCTCTATTCACCTGAGAGCGAATAGAAATATCCTCTAAACGGAGTATGCTATTTTATTTTAAGGAATAATCCCGACTTAATAAGTACAGGTCTAAGAGCCGCATAAAGTATCACTATCAATACGGTACTTACTATTGCATTTATAAGAGTTGTACCTGCCGCCCATGTAGCCATAATCTTTGCGGCATCCGCCTGAACTCCCAAAATATATACCTTATACAAATATCCCACTATAGGATCAAATATAACATTGAATCCCAATCCACAGATTGAAGATATTGCAGTCCACTTCATAATATATTTTGTATCATGATTTTCTGTAATATGAGCAATTTTATGTGCCACAAAGCCTGCGATAAGTCCGATGCAAAGCTTTAATATAAATGTTTTAGGTGCTGAAGTTATATATACCGGATCTAAAATATCGGCTATGGTCATTCCAAGGCTTCCCGCTATACCGCCATATACTCCTCCAAGCAATATCGCCGCAATAACACAAAAAGCGTTTCCGATATGTAAGGCCGTCATATCGCCTGATATTGTAGGAATCGGTATCTTTAAATATGTGAAGCTCACATAACATAATGCCGCCATAAGTGCTGTTGCTACAAGTTTAAAAAACGTACTGTCTTTTGTTCTTTCCATGATCTTTCCTCCATCATTTTGGGCTGATATCAGTATATAAAAATAGTGGTATGATTAAAATATCCAGTTTGAATAGTTTTAATCATACCACTTATAATGTTTTAATATATTTTATCCTTTTTTATTTTAATTATTATTCCAAATTCAGTTTGTATCTGAGTATGCGATAGCTTATTAAATAGGCAATTACAGCTATTATTATATTCTTTGCACTAATTAAAATCATTGTAATAACACTATATATACTTGGACTATGTATAAAAGGCCCGTATACAAATGCTTTTGTTATCACTTCTATTATTGTGTCAACAGCATTAAATACTCTGTTCATAACTATAAATATTATTACACTCATCAGGATTTTATTGGAATTAAACAGCTGCCCGATTGAAACTGCTAAAAATAAAAGCAATGTATTGAAAACTGTTTGTATAATTGCAAACAAACAGCCAAAGACTATTCCAAGTACAATTCCCATACCGGTTAACATTGTAAAATCACCCAGTACTGCACCTTTAAATCTTGCTATATAAAGCATCAAATCTCCAAATCCGTCTGTTACCAATATATATCCACCCAATATGATACTTGCTGATACAACAACCATCAGAGTTACAATTGTTTGTACTACTACCGCCGGTATTACCTTACCCAAAATAATCTCATGTTTCTTTAAAGGCAATGTATTTGTAAAATATCCTACACCTGAATACATGGTTTTATAAAACCTGACTCCTATATATATATTCATACCTATTCCTGTGACAATCAATATAACTACGTATAAAATAAAAGTTATATACGCCAAAAAAATCGATAATATACCTTCCGCCGAGTCATTAATTCCGAAAACCAACATCGGAACTATTACTACACAGAAAATTATTCCCGTAATAACAGCAAGCGCTATTGCTGTGAGTAAAAGTGCAGATTTCAATTGCTTAAATTCATATTTTATCAATTTACGAGACATTAAATACCTCCCTGAAATATTCGTCTATAGAACAGCCTTTTTCATTTCTTATCTTTTCCGCCGCATCATATAATATGATTTCTCCGTCTTTTATAAATATGACTTCATCAATTATCCTTTCCACCTCCGGAGTAAGAATTGTAGATAACAAAACAGTAGCATTCCTATTGTAGTTGCTTAAAATTATTTTCAATATATAATCCCTTGCATCATTGTCTACATCTAAGAAAGGTTCGTCCAAAACGTAGAGCTTTGCATTTCTACTCATAATAAGTATAGCTTGCAACTTTCTTCTGTTTTCTTTTGACAAAGCTTTTATCTTGAATTTATCCGGAATCTTTAAATCATTAAACATTTCGTAGGCTCTGTCTTTGGAGAAATCCTCATAAAAATCGGCATGCATAGATATTGTATCTTTTATAGTCATATTTTCCTCGAGAAAAATTTTATCCGGAAGATACGCAACATAGGATTTTGTTATTTCATTCGGTTCAACTCCGTCAATACTCACTACGCCCTCAGTCTGATTTAATACACCTGTAATTATCTTCATTAAGGTAGTTCTGCCTCCACCCTTCGGACCGAACAGTCCGACAATTTTTCCGGCCGGTATATTCAGGTTTATATTATTCAGTGCCTGTTTAATTCCATATTTTTTACTGACAGCCTTTAAACTAAGTAAATCAAGCATTTTTATCTTCCTCCATCTTCTGTATATTCTTAAGTATTTCCTCTTTTGAAAATCCCATATTAACCATATTTAAAAAATATTCCACTGTATATTCTCTTGCCAGTTCCTCTTTACTTTGCTTAATTATTTCTAAATTAGTTGTAACTTCACGTCCTGTATTTCTTATAGTATCTACAAGTCCCGATCTCTCAAGCTCCGCATACGCCCTTTGGACAGTATTGGGGTTTACATTCAATACATTTGAGAGTTCTCTTACGCTTAAAAGCTTATCTCCGGACCCTATCTCACCTGAAAATATCTGCATTCTTATATAATCAATAATCTGCAAATACACGGCTCTGTCAGATTTCACCTTCCATTCCATATACTCCCCTTCCGTTTATTGTACTGCCTCTTTAATACACTATAAGAATAACCAAATTTTTAATATTTGTAAATGAACTTTTTATTAATAATGATTTACTTTAATTCTTTGTCCGAATTATACTGCTCCTTTTTCCTTTTTAGTCCTATTTTTACAATGATATAGCTTAGAATGTAATAAATTATTACCATTACAGTGTTTTTTAATATTGATGCCGTTGTTCGTACATAGCAGGTAATCTCACCTAGTCTAATATCCCTCAGCTCTTTCGGGTAACTGCGAATTACTCTCATAATCAAAGGTTCTGTAAACGGCTCGGCAAAAAGCAAAAAACATATAGCCGGAAAAAGAATTAACGCAATCACACCACCTCTTTTTTTAAATAACTTTCCTATAGAAACACATAACCATGTGAGCAGTGTAGTGGCAAAAATTGCGACAAGTTTGGCCATAAAAATCTCAAATGCAAGACTCCCCGTTCCGTAACTTCCATTATAAATATCCAAAAAAGCAATCTCTGAATAACCCACTATATCACCAAAAGAAATTCCATATCCATAGCCATATCTTATTGCATCGAGTCCACCCATTATTCTTTCTGTCGCTACAAGCAATGCAACTCTTATCAATATCTGAAATATTGCCATAGGAATAAATTTACTTAAAATAAGTTTATTTGCAGATACCACATTTGCAGAATACATATTTCTGTAAAAAACATTGCCTCCCAGTATATACAAACATAATGCTGCTAAAGGGTATAGAAACTGCAAAAACATATTAATAATACCGGTGATAAAATGCCATAGTACAATTGCTCCGGTGCTCTTTACTCCTGTAATTAAAAATATAAGATGCGTAATAAAGCAAATGATTCCTGTAATTATAGCTATTGATACCAACGCAAGTTTTAACAGCCCTTTTAATTGCTTAAATTCACTCTTTATCATCTCCGTAAACATAGTACTCTCCTGTAAGTATTTGCTTTCTGTAAGTATTTGATCTCTGTATTTATTATACTATATTGTATTAAAAAGTATAATAAAAAACAGACTTTCAAAATGAAAATCTGCTTTTTATTATCTAATCTCTGCTCTCAACCACCAATAAGTCTCCGCTAAAAGCGGCTTCCAACTTATCATCTTTAATCTCATTACTTATATAAAGACTTGGTGTAGCTATATTGTCAATTATTCTGTTTTTTATAGGATACTTAACTCCCTCAAGTTTCTCCATAAAGTTTTTTCCTTCAAGTGAAAAAAAGCTTATGTATTTTCCCCAAAGTTTCTCTCTTTCCAATGTGAAATGATTTGATTTGACATATATTTTATTATACCTGTCATATATGGTTATATTCGCTCCAAGTTTTTTATACTTTTGTAGTATCAAAATATTGGCAAAAGCATGATCAAACCTTTTTCCGAGAGCCCCGAAAACTGCTATGTTTTTTATACCGTCTTTTACAGCCCTGTCAACAGCAAGTTCGCTGTCTGAAAAATCCTTTATAGGGTCATGCTTTACTATCTCAACAGAAAGGTCTGTATATTTTTTCAGCCTCTCCTCATCAGAGAGTGTATCAAAATCTCCGACCATTATATGGGGGATTACATTTATTTTTTCAAGCTTTGTAATTGCCGCATCCACACTGATAATAACATCTTCTTTATTTTCGGCTATATAGTTTTCCAATAATGATAAGTCAATATCTCCGCCGGTAACAATTATTGCATTCATTTACAATATCTATACCTCTCCAAGTGCATCATTTAAAGCTTTTATATTCTTTAAAATATCACCTTTAAACACTGAAGAACCTGCCACAAACTCATCGACTCCGGCATCTGAAAGAGCTTTTATATTATCTACACCTACTCCTCCGTCCACCTGTATCAAAAGTTTAGGATTTTTCTTTTCTCTCATTTTTGAGAGTTCTCTTATCTTATCCAAACTGTAGGGAATAAATTTTTGACCCCCGAATCCCGGATTTACACTCATTATAAGTACCATATCAACTTCGGAAACGATATTTTCCAAGAGTGAAACAGGGGTTGCCGGATTTATGGATATACCGCTTCTAAGCCCCAGTGACTTTATTTGTGATATAGTTCTGTCTATATGCTTGCAAGCCTCAAAATGTATAGTTATACCGTCGGCTCCGCTATTATAAAAATCTTCAATATATCTCTCGGGATTTTCTACCATCATATGTACATCAAAGAAAAAATCCACGGACTTTCTTAACGAACTTATAACAGGCATTCCGAATGAAATACTCGGTACAAACATTCCGTCCATTACATCAAGATGTAATACTTCTATATTTCCTTCTTTTAAAAGCTTCATCTGTGATGATAAATCAAAGAAATCGGCTGCAAGTAATGATGGTGCAATATTCTTTTTCAATACTTTCTCCTTTCAGAAAGCTCTTCATACATTTTTTTATAGCTTTGATACCTTGATTCACCTATCAGGTTTTCTTCTAAAGCCTGCTTTACGGCACAATCCGGTTCGTTTATATGCATACAACCTGCGAATCTGCACTTCCCCTCATATTCTTCAAACTCATGAAAGTGAAACCTCAGCTCCTCCTTATCAAATGCGGGTGACTCCACACTTGTAAATCCCGGAGTATCAAATACAAAGGTATCACTGTCAATCATAAAAAGTTCGGAATGTCTGGTAGTATGTCTTCCTCTTTCTATTTTTCTGCTGACGGTATTTGTATCCATATTTGCTTTCGGTGCAAGTATATTTGTTATAGAGGACTTTCCCACTCCCGATGCTCCGGCAAGTACACTTACCTCTCCTTTAAGAGCCTCTTTTAAATCTTCAAGTCCGTTTTCTTCAAAGGTTGAAGCTATAATATTTTTAAATCCCGCATCAGTATATATTTTTGCATATTTTAAGGCTTTATCCATGTTAAGATCGGTCTTGTTCCAGCATATCTCCACCTTTATACCGGCATTTGACATATTTATCAGATATTTATCCAAATAGTAAAATGCCGGAGACGGTGATTCCACCGCCAAAACAAGCACAACTTTATCTATATTGGCTACTGCAGGTCTTATCAGTGCATTTTTTCTTTTATGTATCTTCACAATATTCCCTTCAAAATCTTTTGTATCCGTGATTTCAAAGTCTACATTGTCACCTACCAAAGGCTTTACGCCTAATTTTCTGAAAATGCCCTTTGCCTTGCATTCAAAAATCTGACCTTTTCTTTCTCCTTCATCAAGGATTATACAATAATAAAAACCCGCAATACCCTTTATTATCTTTGCAAAATAAATTTTGCTCATATCTTCTTTACTCAACTCTAAAGAACTCCACTGTATATGATTTCATTACCTCACCACTGTCTACGTTTACGATTTCCACCTGTCCCTGGTCTAAACCGTTGGCTCCTACAATTGTTCTAAATCTTACCGGAAGTATGGTATCACCTGTAACGGTTCTTGCTTCCATCAATGTGGAATATACATCACTTCCGTTTACAGTCTGCTTAAGTCTTATCATGACCTTTACACTTGTAAATCCCGAACTCGGTCCTATAACATCCTGCAATGAGTAATTCGTATCTATTGATGCCACATATCTGTAGCTTGCGGCTGTGGTTGCAGGCGCAACCGTGGCCTTTGTAGTCTGTGCCTGCTCTGAACTCTCACTTTGTGATTCGCTTGACTCGGCCACACCTGTACTTACAGCATAGTCGATGCTTGTACCGCTGTCCACACTTGAACCTGCCGCTATCGACTGTCCGGCTATAATTCCGGCCGCTATACTTTGGCTGTTTTGTTCAGCTCTTGTTCCAAGAACAAGTCCGTTGCTCTCAAGTAAAGCTTTTGCATCCGCTTCACTCATATTTATAATATTAGGCACAATAACCTTTGTCACCTTCTTACCGCTACTGACAATCAGAGTAATTCTGTCACCGTTTTTAGGCTTTGTCGGGCTGTAGGATATTACCTTTCCCTTTTCAATAGTATCGGAATTCTCCTCTTTTGATTCTACTGAAAAACCGTTTTCCTTTAAAAGAGCTTCAGCCGCCTCCTTAGTCTTTCCTGCAATACCGAGTTTTGTTATATCCACTGTATCGGAACCGAGACTTATTACGACACTTACCTTTGAATACTTTGAAACCACCTCATCGGCCTTAGGATCCTGTGAAATAACATTTCCCTTTTCTACTGTATCCGAATATTCACTTGATTTTACCTGCATCTGAAGATTGTTGTCTGAAAGCTTCTTGTCGGCCATCTTCTCTGAGAGTCCCACTACATCAGGCATTACAGTCTGTGTGGAGTCAAGCGTACTTTGAGAAGTATCACTCTTTTTACCTCCGAATACTCCGGTAAATCTTCCGACAAAGAATACTAAAAGTATAACTATGATTACAGCTACAATGACTCCGACAATGGACATGATTCTGTCCATCTTTTCATCTTCCTCATCATAATCATCGTCATCATTATCAACTTCATCATTGTCATATTCTTCATCTTCCATATCATCTATAGGCTCTACCTGATTTAAAACTGCAGTATCCTCAGACTTTATCACCTTTGTAGCTCCTGTAAGTGCATACGGCTCATCCGGATTTAGCAATACATTTTCCAAATCATCCAAAACTTCAGTGATATTTTGATATCTGTTTGCCGGATCCTTCTTTGTACACTTTAATATAACTCTTTCCAGATTTGCGGATATCTGATTATTATATATATGCGGAGGTGTTATAGCCTGCTCAAGATGTGCCAGAGCTATTGAAACAGTGGAATCTCCGGTAAACGGGACTCTTCCTGTAAACATCTCATACATGGTGATACCCAAAGAATAGATATCACTCCTTGCATCGCATCTTCCGCCTCTGGCCTGTTCCGGCGAAATATAATGCACAGAACCTATAGCATTCGCATTCAATGTCTGCTCCGAAACCGCTCTTGCTATACCGAAATCCGCAACCTTTATTTTGCTTTCATCCGTTATAAGTATGTTTTGAGGCTTTATATCTCTATGCACTATATGCTGTGCATGGGCCGGCTTAAGGGCCTTTGCCACCTGTATGGCAATACTTACACCCTCTGTAATATCCAACTTACCCTTTATTTTTATATATTCTTTCAGAGTGATACCGTCTACAAGCTCCATAACTATAAAATGATACTTGCCCTCATCCACAACATCGTAGATATTAACAATATTCTCTCCTAAAAGTCCTGCAGCCGCCTGAGCTTCTCTTTTAAACTTTTCTACGAACTCGGCATCCGAGCAAAATTCTTCCTTTAAAACTTTTATTGCTACAGCTCTGCCAAGCTTTAAATCCTTGGCTCTGAATACATTTGACATGCCTCCCGAGCCTATTTTTTCTATAATTTCATATCTTCCTTGCAAAACAACTGATTCAAGATTCATAATACTACCCCTCATTTATATCTATAAGCAAAATTGATATATTGTCACTTCCGCCTGATAGATTTGCCTCCTCTACTAGTCTTTTTGCACTTGACTTTACACCGGCACTTGAAGATATTATATTGAAAATCTTCCTGTCATCCACCATATTTGTAAGTCCGTCCGAACACAATAATACATACTCATTTCCGACAAGATCCACCTCAAAGCTGTCTATCAGTACCCTTTCTTCCGCACCTACAGCTCTGGTTATCTTACTCTTATTCTCTTTATATTCAGCACTCTCTCTTGTTATTTCACCTTTTGAAACAAGCATTTCCACAAGGGAATGATCCTTTGTTATCTGTGAAATACTGTTCTCATCAAGTACATAGCATCTGGAATCACCTACATTGAATACATGCAAAATATTATCTATAATGCTTGCCGCCACAACGGTTGTTCCCATTCCCGACAGATTGGGATTTTTACTCCCCTCCGCAAACAGATTTGCATTTGCATATTCTATGGCTCCTTGTATTGCCGTCACCGGCATTTTTATTGTATGTTCAATATATGTAAGCATATAGCCTATCAAAGACTTTGATGCATAGTCTCCGGCCTTTTCTCCGCCCATTCCGTCAGCCACAATATATAAATTCGGCAATACTCCTATCGGTGTATCACTTATATATACCGTATCCTGATTTATAAGTCTTTTTCTGCCTACATCGGTCAAAGCAACCGAATACATATTACACCTCCAATTTTTAAGAATTCGTTTCTGATTGAATAAATCTCCTTCTTAATTGTCCACAGGCACCGTCTATATCTCTACCCATCTCTCTTCTAACTGTTGCATTTACCCTATGTTTCTCCAAGAAATCCCTAAAAGCTTTTATCTTAAGCTTGTCTGACTGTTTAAAGTCTCTCTCCTTTATAGGATTTACCGGAATCAAGTTGATATGAATATTTCTTCCGTTCACAAGTTTTACAAGATTCATAGCCTCTTTTATATTATCATTTACACCTGCCACAAGTGAATACTCATATGATACTCTTCTTCCGGTCTTTTTAAAATAATAATCACAGGCTGAAATAACATCCTTTAGAGCATATTTGTTTGCCACAGGCATTATGGTCTTCCTTATTTCATCATTAGGTGCATGTAAGGAAAGTGCCAAAGTGATACTCAGTCCCTCATCTGCCAAAGCCCTTATTTTAGGTACTATACCGCAAGTTGATACGGTAATGTTTCTTTGGCTGATATTTAGGCCCATATCACTGCTTATAATTTTTACAAATTTTACTATATTGTCATAATTATCCATAGGCTCTCCGGAACCCATCACAACAATATTTGATATTCTCTCTCCGAGAAGTTTTTGTATGCTGTATATCTGATCAAGCATTTCCGAAGCTGAAAGATTTCTTACAAGTCCGTCCAGAGTGGAGGCACAGAACTTACAGCCCATTCTGCATCCCACTTGCGATGATATACAGACCGAGTTTCCATGCTCGTATTTCATTCTTACACTCTCTATGATATTTCCATCCTCAAGTGCAAAAAGATATTTCTGTGTACCGTCAAGCTTTGACTTAAATATCTCTACAGCCTTAAGACTTGTCAGGCTTGTACTTTCCTTAAGCTTTTCTCTGAATGCTTTTGAAAGATTTGTACATTCATCAAAGGATGATATAAGTGATTTATGCATCCACTCGAATAATTGCTTTGCCCTAAACTCAGGCTCATTCATCTCCTTTACAAATGTCTTTAATTCATCTAAATCCATTGACTTAATATCAGTCATTATCTCTCCTAAATACTGCGATAAAAAATCCGTCACAGTTGTCTCTTCCGGGTATCAGTTTCATATACCCGTTTCTCAGTTCGTCCTCTTCAAGCATTTTTATTGTTTCTTTGTCCATTCTCTCAGTCAAATCAACGGCTTTAAAATCTTTGTGGTTTTCTAGAAACAAAAGCATATTGTCTTCATTTTCCGCTTTGTTTAATGTACATGTGGAAAATATTAATTCGCCGTTTTTCTTTACATACTTTGACACATTATCAAGTATATCTTTTTGTAAGTTTGCAAGTGACTTTAACCCTTCTTCTTCAAGTCGATACTTTATATCCGGCTTTTTCCCTATAATGCCAATTCCGCTACATGGTAAATCAGCCAAAATCAAATCGGCATCACTAAATCTCTCATCAAAGATCCTTGCATCCGCAACAGTTGGAATAATATTTGAAAATCCCTGTACTTTTGCATTTTCTCTTATCAATTCAACCTTATTTTCACTTACATCACAGGAATATATCTTTGAGCTTTTATCAAGCTTATCTGCCAGAAGAAATGACTTTCCTCCCGGTGCGGCACATACATCCACACATTTTTTAATATCTCTTACTCCAAGTACCTTTGATATCATAGATGATGATGTATCTGTGATATAGCATTTCCCGGATTTTATAACCTCAATATCATCCACTCTGTCAAATCCTGTAATATACAGTATATCCGAATTAAGCCCCGATCTTTTGACTTTGATGTTCTTAGCTTCCAACTCTTTTATTACATCTTCAACACTTGATTTTGAAGTATTTACTCTTACCGACAAAGGCCCGTTCTTAAGAAAGTATTCCAAAGTTTCGTTGAAATACTTACCGGTATTATCTCTTATTATATTTAAAATGAGTTCAGGCATTGAGTACCTGATACTTAAATTGTCAAATTTCAGTTCTTCTTTTTCACTACTTATCTTTCTGAGAATTCCGTTTACAAAGCCTGTAAGTCCCTGCAGTCTTTTAATCTTGACAAGATTCACAGCCTCATTTATTACGGCTCTGTCAGGAACTCTGTCCATATAAAGCATTTGATATACAGACATTCTGAGTATCTCTCTGATTACAGGTTTTACACGCTTTCCGTTATTATATTTTTTTATAATATCATCCAGCTGCAGTCTGTACTCAACCACTCCATGGACCACTTTTGAAAAAAAGCCTCTGTCAGCCTTTGATAAATATGAATACTTTTCAAGAGCCATATCAATTACCTTATGGCTGTACTCTTTTTCAACATCTATCAATAACAGAGCTTCCAAAACTAAAGCCCTTATATTTGTTTTTTCCATTATCAATTCCTTCTTCTGCTTCTACCGCTGAATAAAAGCATAAGTCTAAGCATTTGCAAGACTCCTGCAGCCGCTGCAGCCACATATGTCATAGCCGCCGCAAAAAGTACCTTTCTTGCACTCTTATCTTCCGTATCAAGCAAAATTTCGTTGTTTTCAAGCTCTATCAAAGCTCTCCTTGAAGCATCAAACTCTACAGGAAGAGTAATAATTTGAAAGATTACCGCAAGTAAAAACATAGCTATACCTATTTGAATAAGTATATTTGATATATTTCCATAGCCAAGTAAAAATCCTACAAATATAAGAGGCCATGAAAGTCTGCTTCCAAAGTTTGCCACCGGAACAAATGCACTTCTTAAGTTTAAAGGTACATATCCGACATTATCCTGTATTGCATGTCCGCACTCATGTGCCGCAACCGCAATTGCCGCTACGGAAGTGGATCCGTAAATCACTTCACTTAAACTTACAGTCTTATCTCTCGGATCATAGTGATCTGTGAGCCTGCCTGAAACCGGTCTTACGGAAACATCATATATTCCGTTTGCTCTTAAGATTCTCTCGGCAACCTCTCTTCCGGTAAGTCTTGACTGTGATGCCACTCTTTCATATTTTGCGAATGTTGCCTTCATTCTCCATGAGGCAATCAATGTTATAAGCATTCCTATAATAACAAAAATATAGGTTATATCAAATCCATAATACATAAGCTCCTCCTCTTATATCAGGTCTGTTATCCCGGCTTATATTCCCACTTTATATCCCTGCTCTATATCCCTTCCCATCAGGAAGTCCTTAGCGGACATTCTTTTCTTACCTTCAAGCTGCAAAGATAAAACTTCCAAGATACTTTGATTACATATTATAAAAATCCTGCTGTTAAAGCTATATATTTTGCCGTAATTTTCACTTAAATTTATATTTGGTAATTCCGATATATTCTCTGCCACATCAGCTTCCCATATCTTAAGCACCTTGCCCTGATACCTTGTATATGCACTTGGCCATGGATTCATTCCTCTTATCAGTCGCTCTATTTCAACGGCAGGTTTATTAAAGTCTATCTCACCCATGCTCTTTGAAATCATTTTTGCATATTCGGTAGTCGCCTCACTCTGAGGTGTAGGCACAATGCTCTCAAAATTTGCTATAGTATCCACTATCGCCTCACCGCCCAGTACCGCCAGTTTGTCAAACAGTGAACCTCCGGTCTCTTTTTTGTCTATCTCTATCTCATACTGTTTTAAAATATCACCTGTATCAAGTCCTTCATCCATCAGCATTGTAGTAATTCCGGTCTTTTCTTTTCCGTCTACAATTGACCACTGTATAGGAGCGGCACCTCTATATTCCGGCAAGAGTGAAGCATGAATATTTATACATCCGAATTTCGGTATATCAAGAATAATCTTCGGCAAAATCTTTCCATACGCCACCACCACAAAAAAGTCGGCATTTTCAGACTTAAGTCTCTCAATCAGTGCTTCATCCTTCATCTTTGAAGGTGTAAGCACCGGTATATTAAGGCTTAATGCCAATTCCTTTACAGGTGTAGGGCTTAGCTCTCCTCTGTTTCTTTTCTTATCTTCTCTTGTGAGCACAAGGCTGACATCATGGCCTGCTTTTACAAGTTCTTTAAGCGGCTCAACAGAAAAGTCCGGTGTTCCCATAAAAACTATTTTCATTCTTCGTCTTCCTCATCCTCATACATACTCTCAAGCTCTTCATTGTCTATAAGTTCTCCTTCTACAAGATCCACATATAGCTCACCCTCAAGATGTCCGCATTCATGGCATATAGCTCTTGCAAGTAGTCCTTCTCCTTCAAGAGTATATTCATTCATATCTATATCGAATGCTTTTACCACAACATGGTTCGGTCTCTTAACCACTCCGCTCTTTCCCGGTACGCTAAGACAGCCCTCATATCCTATCTGCTCACCGTCCTGTTCAATTATAACAGGATTTATAAGTACATGTACATTTTCAGGCTCAGTCTCTATTACAACTATACGCTTTAACACTCCTATCTGAGGTGCTGCAAGTCCTACACCGTTGGCCTCTCTCATAGTGTCTATCATATCTTCTATCAAAACTTTTGTTCTGTCACTTACTTCCTTTACTTCTTTACATTTTTTGTTTAACACGCTGTCGCCCATTACTCGTATTGCTCTTATAGCCATTATCTATCTCCTACTTTCTTCTATCTTTTTTTGTATATTTAAAAGTATATCATAATTAGCATTTTTTATGTATACCAGTTTTCTGTAATAGTCCTTGACCTTGCTTACACTTGGTTCGGTAGGTCCTATTATCATTGATTTTTTAAATGCGGCTTCCGACTTTATAACTTTTACAGTCTCACTTGCACATCTATTTAACTCGTCTTCCTTGATACTGCTAAACATTACCGTAAGCATATGACAGGCAGGCGGGTATCCTCCAAGACTTCTGTAAGCTATCTCATTGTCAAAATATCTTTTATAATCCTGTGCCGCTGCCGCCACAATTGCATAGTTTTCAGGCTTGTACGTCTGTATAACGGCCTCTCCGTCCTTTGCTCTTCCCGCTCTGCCTGCAGCCTGTGTCAAAAGTTCAAATGTCCTTTGTGCACTTGTATAATTGCTTACATAAAGCGAGGTATCCGCGGCCATTATTCCGACCAAGGTTACATTTGAAAAGTCATGACCTTTTACTATCATCTGAGTGCCTATCAAAATATCCGCATCACCGTTTGCAAAATCTCTTATCATATCATTGGCGCTGTTCTTTTTTGAAACGCTGTCGGTATCCATTCTGAGTACCTTTGCATTCGGGAATTCCGCCCTTGTCATCGCTTCAAGCTTCTGTGTTCCGGTACCGAAATTTGCAATATACTTTGAACCGCAGCTTGGACAGGTTTTTGGCAGTTCTATTGAATATCCGCAGTAATGACATACAAGTTTGTTGTTATTATGTAATGTCATGGTAACATCACAGTGCTTACATTTTATAGCTTCACCGCAAGATCTGCATGATACAAAGCTTGAATAACCTCTTCTGTTCATAAACAGCATAATCTGCTCATGCTTTTTTAATCTGTCCTCTATAAGCGTTCTTAACTTATCGCTGAAAATACTCCTGTTTCCTCGCTTTAGCTCATCCCTCATATCAACTATACTTACCTTCGGCAAAGAGGTATTTTTAGCTCTCGTTTTTAATTCCAAAAGTTTAATCTCTTTTTCCATTGCCCTGTTATATGTCTCGGGTGTCGGAGTTGCAGACGCCAAAACCAAGGATGCGTCGGTAATTTCCGAAAGTTTTTGTGCCACATCTCTTACATTGAATGTAGGTACATTCTCATTTTTATAGGCTGAATCATGCTCCTCATCTATTACTATAAGCCCTAGATTTTTTACCGGTGCAAATATTGCAGACCTTGGTCCTATTATTACATCCGCATCATCGTTTTTTATTCTTTCAAACTGATAGAATTTTTCATTCTTAGAAAGCTTGGAATTTATGATTGCAACTCTGTCGCCAAAATGCTCCGCCATCCTAAGCACTGTCTGATATGTCAATGATATCTCCGGTATAAGCACTATTGCCTTATATCCCTTTGATATCACATACTTTATCATATTTATAAAAACCAAGGTTTTTCCGCTTCCGGTAATGCCATGTAAAAGATAGGTATTCCTGCTGCAAATTTCAAAGTCGCACTTAAAAGTATTTACAGCATTTTCCTGCTCGGCATTTAAAGTATACTCTTTAGGTTTTATTACTTCATTAAAGTCCTCTATTTCCAAAGAACGAAGTATGGGCAAGAGTGGATTTAGCTTTCTTTTCTTTGAACCTATTACAATATAGCCTTCCTCCGCCATTTTCTTTAATGTAGTTGAATTTACTTTAAGTTCTTTAGTTATAAAGCTTTGGGGCAGGCTTGTTTTTGTTTTCAGTTCTTTTAAAACTCTTACCTGTGCTGTTTTTCTTGACTTTATAAGTTCTTCTGTTTTTTTATCAAGAGCCTCTGCATCAATATTTAGGAAAATCTCATTACTTACTCTTTCTTCCGCCTCCGACTTTACAGGCATCACCGTTGCTATTGCCTTATCAAAGCTTACGCCATATCTGTGCTTTATCCATATGGCAAGACTTAAGAGGTTTTCA
>QWCT01001020.1_pt1 | contig 20236 bp, 19 predicted proteins | sample 1972681 | NCBI WGS metagenome assembly QWCT01 (sample SAMN09866701, study PRJNA288562) | Human oral metagenome isolate pre3_saliva, whole genome shotgun sequencing... | isolation source: mouth | host: Homo sapiens | place: USA: California | reverse complement strand
GTTTTCTTTGAGCTGCGCAGCATTGAGGGCAAAGCGCTCTTCGGGATATTTGGTGGCGTATCCCTTCGTGCCGGAGAGCTTAAACAGACGGTTGTAGGGCTGGGGATTCATCACGTTATGCTGAATTTCCACGACCTTGCCTTCCGAGGTGCGCATCAGTGTGGTGGTTTGGTCACCGCTGCGGAATTCTTTACAGGGTTGTCCCGTTACGCGTTCCACATATTCCTTACCGTGAACAGACTTTGTGTCCATTGCGGTGAGAGTCGTGAAGCGATCGCCGCGGTGAATGTCCAGGCATTGTGCAACCGGGCCGAGTCCGTGTGTAGCATAGAGGTCGCCGCGATTTTTCATGTTGTAAGCCATGCGCCAACCCAATTTTTTCGAGTCGGGATCGTTGGGATTGTGCCAATATGCGCCCCAGTACTGGTCGAGGTCGTGAATGTAAGCACCTTCTGCACGAAGTACTTCACCGAAAACGCCGTTTTGTGCCATATTCAGTGCATTGAGTTCGTAGTAATCGTAGCAGCAGTTTTCGAGAATCATGCAGTGTTTGCGCGATTTCTCCGAGAGGTCGATCAGCTGCCAGCATTGGTCGAGGTTCATGGCCGAGGGCACTTCGATGGCCGTGTTCTTGCCGTTTTCGAGTGCGCACTTGGCTACGGGGAAATGGTGATCCCAGTCGGTGGCGATGTACACCAAGTCTACGTCGGGGCGAGCGCAAATGGCCTTGTAGCCTTCAGGGCCATCGTAAATGTCGGCAGGAGCGAGACCTTTCTTGCGGAGATCCTCCTGGCACTTCTCTGCTCGTTCACGTTCATAGTCGCAGAGTGCCACGATTTGTACGCCGGGAATGTGTGCGAAGCGCTTGACTGCCCAAGGTCCACGCATGCCGAGACCAACAAAGGCCACGCGCACGGTTTTCATTTTGGGAACGGTGAGACCGAGCACGTTTTGTTGACCGGGAGCGCGCTCAGGAGTTTTCGTTACGATGGTTCCTTCCTTCCAATGCCAGTTGCCGGGCTCAGAATACTTGGAAAGAGATTGAGCGGATGCGTTTGCAAAGAGTAAAGCTGCAAACGTAGCTGTCAATAGACTCTTGAATTTCATAGGGAAACGGGTTTATATTTGAATTTATTGTTCAATGTTGAGAGCGGAAGAGCCGATCATTTGACCATCACAGAAGAGATGCACGCTATAACGTCCGGGCGCGAGGAAATCGTTGCCGGCTGCGACGACCACACTCACATGTTGTTCTTCGCCGGTGTATTCTATCGTTTTCGAGGCGGAACTTTCGAGCGATTTCTGCTCGTAGGTGAAGTTGCCGCTTGCCCCGATCACGGCGCCGGAGGGGCTCATGAGGCGAACATAGATGCGACGTTCGCCGGTGCCGGCCGTTACGTTGCGGTTGATGGTGAAGCTGACCACAAAACGAGCGATGTCCTTACTCTTCTTGGCTCCTTTACCGTTCTTTTTTTGAGCGGAAAGAACGATGCCCGAGGCATTGAGTTGAGCGGCGATGGCCACTTTGTCGGACAGTTTGGCGCGTTCTTGGTCTAAGGAGTTGATGCGCACATTCGCATCGCTAAGTTGGCTGCGCGCCACGTCGCGTTCACTGGCCAAACGGCCGTTTTCGCGGGTGAGGGAGTCGACTTGAATGATGTAGGAGCGCAACACGGCGCGCACGGTTTCCAGCTCTTGTTTCAAACGGCGGATTTCTGCCGCATCGGTGGCTTTGGTGCGACGCAATTCGGCCAAGAGCGATTGGGCACGTGCCTGTGCTTCACCGAGTTGACGAAGCAAAGAATCATTTTTGATCCCTTTTTTCAGTTCGTCGTACTGCTGTGCGAACTGTTCGTACTGGTTCTCCATTTCGCGGCGATCCATGTCGGCCAGTTGTCGCAGTTCTTTGAGTTCTTTGTCCTTCTCGTCTTCTTTGTCTTTGCGACCATTGCAGGCCGAGAAGGCAAGACTTAGTGCACCGGTGGCCAAGAAACAGAAAAAGAGTTTTCTCATGACGATCGGGGTATGACGGTTCAGTCGATGATCGTTACCCAACCATGGGGATCGGGCTCGATGCCGTATTGAATATTGCGCAGACGGGTGTAGAGTTGCTTAGATACGGGGCCGGGCTGTCCGTCTTGCGAGAATTGATAGCTGGTGCCGTTGTCGGGGTCGTCGATGCGGCCGATTGGGCTGATGACAGCTGCCGTGCCGCAGGCGCCGGCTTCTTCGAAGGTGGAAAGCTCCTCCTCGAGGATGGGGCGCACTTCGACTTTGAGTCCCAAGTCTTTGGCGATTTGCTGCAAACTTTTGTTGGTGATCGAAGGCAGAATCGAAGAAGACGCGGGGGTGATATAGGTGTTGTCTTTGATACCAAAGAAATTAGCGGCACCGCATTCGTCGATGTATTTCTTTTCTTTGGCGTCCAGATAGAATTCGCAGGAATAGCCGTTGTCGTGTGCCCATTTGTTGGCGCGCAGGCTGGCGGCATAGTTGCCTCCCACCTTGAAACGGCCGGTGCCGTGAGGAGCTGCGCGGTCGAACTCGCGGGTGATCACATAGTTTGTTGCGGCAAATCCACCCTTGAAGTAAGGACCTACGGGGGTGACGAAGATGATGAACAGATATTCGTCGGCGGGGCGAACGCCCACTTGTGCGCCGGTACCGATGAGCAGCGGACGGATGTAAAGTGCTGCACCACTCTCGTAGGGCGGGATGAAACGCTCATTGAGTTTCACCACGCGACGCACCATTTCCACAAACTTCTCGGTCGGGAGTTCGGGCATCAGAATGCCGCGGCAAGTGCTCTGCATGCGTTCGGCATTGTCGGTGAGTCGGAATGCGCGGATTTTACCATCGGGGCAACGGAAGGCTTTTTGTCCTTCGAAGGCCTCTTGTCCGTAGTGCAAACAGGTGGCGGCCATGTGCAGGTTGATGGTTTCGGACGACGACACTTCAATTTCGCCCCATTCGCCGTTGCGATAGTAGCAACGCACGTTGTAGTCGGTGGGCATGTAGCCGAAGGGCAAATTGGCCCAGTCGATATCTTTCATGCTATTCGTTGTTGATGATTGACTTGAATGAAAGGTTCACGCGCAATGCACGTGTGCAAAAGCAGAGCTGACATCGGCGCTATGTTTGCTGCCTGAGGTCGCTAAGCTTGTTGCAAAGATAATAATTAAAGCCCGATTTTTGCAACCGGGCTTTCTAATTTCTTGGGATAAAAGTCGCTCAAAGTGACAATTTCAAGCCTTCTCTGGCTAAAGTGGTGTGAGGAAATACACTTTGTGCTTCGTGGAGCAGGATATTCTCATCGTCGTAGCGTGCGGAGAAGTGGCCGATGACAAGCCGCTTGACCGCTGCGTCGTGCGCCAAAGTAGCGGCTTGACGGGCTGTGGTGTGAAAGGTTTCGCGGGCGCGCTTTTCTGCGTCGTCGGCAAAGGTGGCTTCGTGAAAAAGGAGGTCGACTCCGCGCAAGTGCTCGGCTAATTCCGGGAGATAGATGGTGTCTGAACAGTAGGCGTAGGCGCGTGCCGGTTCGGCGGGGAGAACGAGGCGAGCGTTCGACCACACTTTGCCATTTTCGTCTGTCCAATCGGCACCGGCCTTGATGTTGGGCACGGCGTGAAATGGAATTTTGAGAAAATCAATCATATCGCGCCGGATGTGCGGGAGCGGGGCTTTCTCGCGAAAGAAATAGCCGCAGCAAGGAACGCGGTGTTTGAGCGGCAAGGTTTCGACGGTAAGGGTTCGGTCCTCATAAACCACTTGGTGCTCTTTCCATTTTACGGCATGGAAGACGACTTCGTAGCTCATGCCGCGACAAAAATAGTCGAGCCACGGGCGCATGAGTCGTTCGAGGTCGTCACCGGGGCTATAGACATGGAGTTTGGAAGTGCGTCCGAGCAAATCGAAAGTGCTAAACAAACCAATCAACCCAAAGCAGTGATCTCCGTGAAGATGAGAGAGAAATATGTGGTTGAGCCGGGAGAATTTCAGCTTTTGTCGACGCAGTTGAAGCTGTGCTCCTTCGGCACAGTCGATCATGAAGAGTTTGTCGCGCAAATCTACGACTTGCGAGGTCGGCAAGTGTTTGGCAGTGGGGATTGCACTACCGCAACCGAGGATGTGTACGTCGAACTTTTCCATGGAAATTTCAGAGGAGTTTTGAAAAGATTGAAGAGGAGAAATGACGAAAACACGAGGGACTTAGTCAAAGAAGCGAGCCCACGAACTTTCTGCGGCGGTAACCATGTCGAGCGGTGCCTTGAGGATGCGTCCCACTCGGAAGTTTTCGGCCGCAGCGGCGGCACGAAGTTCTGTTTCGAAGACGGAAGCGATGCTCCCCACGAAGTGGATGTCTAATTCGCGGCGATCGTAGGCGCGGATGTTGCGAGCGAAAAAGGAGCGGAACTCAGTAGCGAGCAATTCTTGCACGGACGGCTCGTCGCGGTGGGACGATAAAAAGTGAGTGAACTGTGCTAAATAGCGATTGGGAGAAGGTTCGCGATAGACACGTTGAATCACTTCGGGAAGATCCACTTCGTATTGTGATTCAAATAGTTGACGCAGTGCGGGGGGGAAGAGCCCTTTGAGCATATCGGCCAAAAGATGTTTGCCGAGTGAGCCACCACTTCCCTCGTCGCCGAGGATGTAACCCAGACTGGGGGTAGATTGCACAAAGCGGGTTCCGTCGTAGAGGGCGCTGCCCGAGCCTGTGCCGAGAATGCAGACTATCCCTTCGGAGCGGTCGCAGAGTGCGCGTGCAGCACCGAGCAGATCGGAGGCGACGTTGGCGCGTTCCACACCGAGAACGTCACGAAGAGTACGACTCATGCGGTCGATTTGTTCAGGACGGCAACCGGCACCGTAGAATTGGAGGGTCGAGGCCGGAAGCATGGTGCTTGCATTCTCATCGGTGTTGGGTATGAAGCCGGTGTCGAAGAGGCGGGCGAATTCGTGCAGTTGTGGAAGCACTTCGGCTTGCAAAACTTCACGAATCTGCGCACCGCTCATCAAACTGGGGTTGAGTCCGCGGCTCTTGAAGCGACGAGGGACGGCACGATGGCGCAAGAGGATCCAATCGGTTTTGGTCGAACCGCTGTCGGCAAGGATCTGGAACATGGATAGAATCTATAAGTTGAGTCGGAATTGGGCATTTTGAAATCAAAATGCTCAAGTTGCTGCGGAATGTGTATAAGAAATGGGCGCGAACGTGCGAGGCGGATGGCCGTCGAACGTTCGCGCCCGGAGAGATCTGTGACGAAATGAATTTATTCGTCGAACTTGCGATAGCGAATGCGCTTGGGCTCTTCAATGCCCAGTCGCTTGGCTTTGTGCACTTCGTAGTCGGAATAGCTGCCTTCAAAGAAGAACACATTGCCGTCGCCTTCGAAGGCCAGAATGTGTGTGCAGATGCGGTCGAGGAACCAGCGGTCGTGGCTGATCACTACGGCGCAACCGGCGAAGCCTTCGAGGCCTTCTTCCAATGCGCGGAGCGTGTTGACGTCGATGTCGTTGGTCGGCTCGTCGAGGAGGAGGACGTTGCCCTCTTGTTTCAGTGCAATGGCCAAGTGCAGGCGGTTGCGCTCACCACCGGAGAGGACGCCGCATTTCTTTTCTTGGTCTGCGCCCGAGAAGTTGAAGCGCGAGAGGTAGGCGCGGGCGTTGATGTCGCGACCGCCCATGCGCATGAGTTCGTTGCCTTGCGACACGACTTCGTAGACGCTCTTGTCGGGATCGATGTCCTTGTGTTGCTGGTCGACGTAGCTGAGTTTGACGGTTTCGCCGAGTTCAAACGTTCCGTTGTCGGGCGTGTCGAGTCCCATGATGAGGCGGAACAGCGTGGTCTTACCGGCGCCGTTGGGACCGATTACGCCGATGATGCCGTTGGGGGGCAGCATGAAGTTGAGGTCGGAGAACAGCACCTTCTCGCCGAAGGCTTTCTGCACATGTTGGGCTTCGATCACCTTGTTGCCGAGACGCGGACCGTTTGGGATGTAGATTTCGAGGTGCAGCTCCTTTTCCTTTTGGTCTTCGTTGAGGAGTTTATCGTAAGAGTTCAGACGTGCTTTACCTTTGGCCTGACGTGCCTTCGGTGCCATGCGCACCCACTCGAGTTCTCGCTGCAAAGTCTTGCGACGCTTGGAAGCCACTTTTTCTTCTTGCTCCATGCGCTGCGTCTTTTGCTCAAGCCATGAAGAATAGTTGCCCTTCCAAGGAATACCTTCGCCGCGATCGAGTTCGAGAATCCATCCGGCTACGTCATCGAGGAAGTAGCGGTCGTGCGTCACGGCGATAACCGTTCCTTCGTATTGATTCAAGTGCTGTTCGAGCCAGTCGATTGATTCGGCGTCGAGGTGGTTGGTGGGCTCGTCGAGGAGCAACACGTCGGGCTTCTGAATAAGCAAACGGCACAAGGCGACGCGGCGACGTTCACCGCCGGAAAGGAACTCGCAGGTTTGATCTGCGGGCGGGCAATGGAGAGCGGCCATGGCGCGGTCGAGACGGCTGTCGAGATTCCAGGCATCGGTGGCGTCGATGATGTCTTGTAGTTCACCTTGGCGGGCGAAAAGCTCGTTCATCTTGTCGGCATCTTCGTAGTATTCGGGAAGGGCGAATTTTTGATTGATCTCTTCGTACTCGGCCAAGGCCTCTACTACATGCTGCACGCCTTCTTGTACGACTTCGCGCACCGTCTTCGAGGGATCGAGTTGCGGCTCTTGGGGAAGGTAGCCCACAGAATAGCCCGGAGAGAAGACCACTTCGCCCTGATAGTCATTGTCGAGACCGGCAATGATCTTAAGGAGGGTCGATTTACCGGCACCGTTGAGACCGATGATACCGATTTTCGCTCCGTAGAAGAAGCTGAGATAAATGTTCTTGAGAATGGTCTTGTTGGTTTGGCGAATGGATTTCGTCAAACCGACCATGGAGAAAATAATTTTTTTATCGTCTACTGTTGCCATAGGTGATTATTTTGCTGATTGAGGAGGAATACGAAGCAGGAATTGGAGCATGGCGCTCATGGCTTGTGCGCGAATTTGCGCATCGCTGATGCATTCGAAGGGGAAACCGAGGGTGAGGGTGCGCCCGTTCTGTCCATCGTGTGCAACACCGGCACTATAGCCGCCGTTGCCATAGGCGAAAGCAGAGAAGGCACCTTCAGTGGGTTCCAATACATCCGAGATGTTGCATGCAAAATGGTCTGCGTTCGGGGTATTATATACCGGAAGTTGGAGATTGAGTCCCGTGAAAATGGATAAACTGTCGTTGCGTACGTTACCGGGGCAGCTGAGATGAAGGGTTTGTGCCAAGAAACGCTGCTCTTCTTCGCTGCGAAGATCTGAACCGATGAAACTTCCGCTGACAAGCAGGTGGCCGCCGTTAGATTGGAAGTGTTGAAGTTGACGGCGCGCGGCAACCGGAATGGCTTTGTAGGGGCGGAGATTGTGGGGCGCGTCGCGTTCGAGACCGGCAGCGTAGTCGATGAGGCGATAGGCGGAGAGTTGTTTCTCACTCAATCCATTGAATGCATCGACACAAGTGGAAGATACTGACACATGTGGAGCCGCTTCTATAATTGCTGCCGTGTGGGTCTCGCTACCGTCAAAGTTATTGCCGGCAATGCGCCGTCCTAACCATTCACTACCGCCGTGTCCTAAGCTGCGAGGCCCTTCTCCTCCCATCGATTGGCGGTCGAAATTGGTCTGTTTGCCGATGAGTGCGAGCGTATACCCGCGGGGAACTCCACAATCGGCGGAGAGATCGAAGCCTAAACTGTCTGCTGTCTCGATTCTTGCCGGACCGCTGAGACGATTGAAGGCGTCTACGACCAACACTTCCGGAGCTGTCGAATTTCGGTGGCCGCGTGCGCAGTAGACGCTCAGCTCCGGGGAATCGAAACTCCTGCCGCCGGCGTTCAAAGCTGCCACCTTATATATATAATGTGTACCCGGAACGACGGGTAAGGTCACAGCTGTGCGGCCGCCGGTGAGCCGTCCGTTGTCGAAATCGGTGTTGGGCGTGCGCGTATATACGATGTAGTCGGTGGGGGTTGCGGAGGTTTCGAGCGAATCTTCGGTGGAATGCCATGAAAGTTGTACGGCATCTTGCCCTTTGACCAAGCGTGCCGAGAAAGTGTTGACCGGCAGAGGCTGAATGGCGGGTTGTGGTTCGCCGTGCATGGCCGAAACGTATTGCAGCATGGCCTTATAGATAGCGCGTGACGCGGTGAATTTGAAATTTGGGTCGTGCGCAAACTTCATATCTGCGAAGTTTTGGTGCGCCAACAACTCCAAAATCATCGAAGGTACCTCGGGCATTCGCGTTTCTGCGTAGTTCTTATCGAAAAGTTCGCGTAAATGCCAATCTGTGCCATAAGTTCGCGTGAGATCGTTGTGGAGATTCGTCATTACGCGACGTGCATAGTCGAGAGAGGTGCGTCTTGCGGTGCCGGTGCGGTAAAGACTGTCGCCTTGTTCGTTGACTCCGGTGAATAGTCCCAATGTGCCGTAAATACTTCCGTTGCGATTGAAACCGGCGTCGGTATGCAGTGCGAAAGACAGTTCGAAAGGAACACGTGCGCCGAGGGTGTCCGGCATAAAGGGACTACCCCCTCCCAAATAGTTGAGCAGATGTGCTCGTGCACGCAGATCTCCGTTGTAATCGCTCGTTTCGTCCCGGTGACGGTAGAGCGTATCGGGTAGACCTGCCCATTGTGCGTAGTAGCGCGCGCCTTCTAATCGACGCGACAAACCGCTGGTTTGTCCGGTACGCGGGTAGTTGTAGGTGAAAATACTGTCCGGGCTGATCGTGATTTGGGGCATGGAGCGCGAAGCGATCCCCATTCCGCCGCCAAATCGTACAGCGTCGGCAGAAACGTGTCCTTTGTGCGTGCTGGCATTGTCTAAGACAACGCGGGCTTGTTCGTTTTCGCCGGCTTCGAAGAGGAAAGTTCCCAAATAGAGCCAAGTTCCGCCGCCCATACGTTGGTTGACGCGAAATTCTGTCTTCCCTCCCGAATGATAGACGGTGTAATGGGCGTCATCTACCGCATCGGGCAAAGTGGTATAACTCACATACACGGCATAACGTCCGCGACGTGCCAAATTGGGTGTCCACGAAGCTTCGGCGCGAGGTTCGTTTCGGCGTGAAGTGGCGATACAACGAGAGGTTCCGTTCCGAAATGGTTGATCATTGTCCGTCAAATGCCGATGAGGCAAACCGAATCCCGGAACATCTGCTGTGTGCCATGCCTTGCCTGTAGCGTCGCGTTCCACATATTGCCCTTCTGAGGTGGGATGATCGTTGTCTACGACGGCTTCTTCTGTTTGTGCATCGCGTTCGCGTGGAGTATAAACCACTGCTCCGGCATTTTCCAACATCGGAATGAGGTAGGGGAACACAAAACTCTGAGAGAGTAGATCTTCGGTGGTGCAAAACAAAATGGGGCGCTGCCATTTCCAGCGTTCGCCGTCGAAATATCGTCCGTGGCTCGGCCAAACAAAGAGATGTCGGCCGGCTAATCCTGATTTTAAGTGATAGGGGCTCGATACGTTGCGCACCCACGGCATACCGCTGTAGTCCAGACCGTCCCAAGTGGTGGGAGCGCTTGTGGAACTGCCCATGGTGTAAAGGTTGGGGCTGTCTTGCGCACGCGCAATGGTGGAGAGGGCCAAACAAAGGGCGAGCGAACCAAAAAGACGAGGGAGGGGGCTCAACATAAGGGAGTGGAGTTACAGGCTATTCTCGATGGCGAATTTTTCAGGATAGAAGGCGCATCCTTCAAAAGGACGATAGTATTCCATGATGATCTTCATGTCGGCTTCCACATCGCCCGATGGCCACAACTCTTTGGTGCAGACGATGCGTTTGTGTTTGGCATCGATGGCAAAAAGTTGAATGGGAATTCCGGCTTTCAGCGCGATGTAGTAGAAACCGCGCTTCCATGTTTCCACACGTTGGCGTGTTCCTTCCGGTGTGACCGCAAGATTGAAATAATCTGCGGATTGAGCCAACTCACCGAGTTGATCCGTGAGCGAAGTGTGGCGCGAGCGTTCCACAGGGATGCCACCGATGCTCCGAAAAAAAGAACCGAGCGGCCAAAAGAACCACTCTTTTTTCATCAAGAAACCGGCTTTCTGTCCGATGGAGCGGATATAGAGTTCGCCGAGTAGGAAATCTTTGTTACTCGTGTGGGGAGCAACGCAAATCAAGCACTTGTCGCGCGCTGGAACGGTGACTTCTGCTGTCCAACCCAGGACGCGAGTTAAAAGAAAGTGGCAGAAAGATTGCAACATGAGGGAGTTTTGAGGCACCTCAAAGACAGGTGCTGTTTCGTATCGGCGCACCGACTGTCACCGGTGCACACACGCTACAAAAATACGCACAATTTATCAACCTACAAAATCGCACCTGGCAAATCTCTCTTGCGGGTGGTTTCCACTTTTCGCACGATGGGTCGGGGCGGATAGTGAAGCATGATAGCCAGAGGGTGCAGATCGAATGACCGCTTGCGGATTGTCGGGGCATTTCTTTCAAAGCTTCCCTATATATAAAGCCCAGGGACTTGGTAAATCGCCCTCGATTGAGTATTTTTGCACGAACAACCATATCTTCATGCACATGAAACTCTCCGTCATCATTGTCTCTTATAACGTTTGCCACTACCTTTGTCAGTGTTTAGACGCGGTTTGGCGTGCAGCGCAGGTGGCCAATGTCGAAACGGAGGTGTTTGTGGTGGACAACCACTCGACGGACGGCAGCGTTGCCCTACTCTCTCGTGAATATGCTTCTTATCTCACCGCTGAAGGTGAGGGGCATTGCCGTCTTCATCTCATTGCCAATCATCACAATGCGGGATTTGGGCGCGCAAACAACCAAGCCTTGCGACAGTGCACGGGAGATTACATCTTGTTTCTCAACCCCGATACCGTAATCGGCGAGCATTCGTTGGTTGATTGCTTGGCCGAGGCTAAGTCTTGTCCCCAGCTTGGAGCCATCGGGGTCAAAATGATGTATCCCGATGGGCGTTTTGCCTTCGAAAGTCGCCGCGGTTTACCCACTCTTTGGGTCGCTTTCTGCAAAATGAGTGGCCTCACCACTCTTTTCCCTCACAGTCGTCTGTTTGGACGCTATTATATGCGTTTTTTACCCGAGACGGAATCTGCTTCGATTGATATTGTCAGTGGGGCTTTCATGTTTTGCAGTCGAACCGCCCTTGAGCATTGCGGCGGGTTCGACGAATCGTTTTTTATGTATGGAGAAGACATCGATCTCTCCTACCGTTTTTTGAAAGCCGGCTTTCAAAATCGTTATGTGCCCACGCCTATTCTTCATTATAAGGGCGAGAGTACGCAGAAAAACAGCTTTCGCTATGTGAATGTTTTCTATCAAGCCATGCTCATCTTCTTTCGAAAACATTTTCCCGCCACTTCTTTGTTGATCACCTTGCCGGTTTATGCCGCAATCTACGGACAAGCGGCCATGACCTTGCTGCGTCAACAAGCAAAATCCTTGGGGCGTTTCCTCTACCCCCGACGTCGTGCCCGGGAACTCTCGGCAGTGTTTGTGGGAGAAGAGGCCGAGGCGGCAAAACTCTCCGCCTTGGCCGAAACATGGGGCTTGCAACTCACCATCGCTTCCGATCTTGCGGCGATACCGCCCGCCGAAGTGCTCATTCTCTCCACCTCGTCTTGTCGTTTTAGCGAAATGTTGCAAGCCGTAGAGCGTTCTTCGCATCGTTACCAGTTGGGCATTTTTCATCCGCACCGTAATTGGCTCATTCTCTCCGGAGATGTCTATACTTCTGCCTTATGATTCTTCGTGCACCTGAATATTCGGATCTCGATTTACTCTTTGCGTTGGAAAACGACCCACAACAATGGATCACTTCCAACACCCGTGCGCCGTTCTCGCGTGCTGCGCTCAAACAGTTCATTGTGCGTTCGGCTCAATATGATATTTTTGCCCTGCGTCAACAGCGCTTTGTCATCGAATTGGGGGATGAAGGAAAAGAGGCGGCAATAGGTTTTGTCGATTTGACAGATTTTTCGCCCGAGCATCATCGGGCTGAAGTCGGCATCCTGCTGTTACCGGCCTATCGTGGGCAAGGTTATGGGAAAAAGGCCTTGCAATTACTCGAAACCTACGCGCGGGAAATCCTTTCATTGCAAAACTTATATGCTTTCGTGCCTGCAGACAACATTGCCTCACAGCGTTTGTTTCGAAAGGCTGCCTATGACGAAGTCGGCTTGCTGAGCGATTGGTTTTTCTTCGGAGGAGTGTATCGAGATGCGCATTTCTTCCAAAAAAAACTCTCGTGATTTTTGGCCGTGCCGAGAAAAACGCGTACTTTTGCACACGCAATCCCGCCAAAGAACACGGTGCGTTAGTTCAGTTGGTTAGAATACATGCCTGTCACGCATGGGGTCACGGGTTCGAGTCCCGTACGCACCGCATAAAATCTCCCGCTACTCATTGGAGTGGCGGGAGTTTTTTGTTTTCTTCCAGGCTGATTCTGATGAATAGAAGAACGTTTTGGGAAGGGTTTAGCTATACAAAGTATTTTGGTTTCAGCAAAAAGAATCCCTTACACGTTTATCGTGCAAGGGATTACTATTATTGTTCAGCTTCAGGTAGATTCTCTGATGAAACTTGCCCACGCGTTTGTGTGTCCTCAGTCTCTTGATTTGATTCTAACTCACTATCTGAGGTTTGCTCTGAAGCGTTTTCTTCTTTATCAGTTACTTCCTCAGAATCTGATTGAGTTTCATCGCCCTTTCGTCGGAGCGCATTCAAAATCTTCTGTTCCTTTCTTTTTCGCTCCTCTTCTAACAAACGTTCCTTTTCTTCATTCTTCATACGGAAACGTGTTGCGAAGTCTTCGATGGAGAAGGTTGCCTGTTCTCCCTCTTTTGTCGCTTTGCTGAGGAGTGTTTCCAAGATGGCGCTTTTGATTTCGCGACCCGAAAATCCTTCGCCTGCTTGGCTTATGCAACGTAAATCTTCGAAAGTATAGGGCTTTGCAAATGGAATTTGTGCCGGGAGCTTCTTTTCAATGATGTGCATGCGCGCATTTTCATCGGGAAGCTCAAATTTAATGTGCTTGAGAATGCGCGATTCAAACGCTTTGTCGAAGTTGGTCACCAAGTTCGTTGCGAAAAGCACAATACCGGAGAATTCTTCCAAAAGAATCAGCATTTGGCTGCGCAAAGAATTGAGGGCTTGCTCTGCACCTTGTGTCACATTTTCAATGCGTTTACCTAAAAAGGAATCTGCTTCATCGAAGAAAACTACACTATTTGTTTCTTTGGCTGTGGCAAAGGCTTTCGTTAAGTTCTTGGGTGCCTCGCCCACATACTTAGATTCGATTTCCGAATAGTTGAGTGCAAGCAGCGGGCGTCCCATGCTATGCGCAACGGCGTGAGCACACATTGTTTTGCCCGTTCCCGGAGGACCATAAAAGTTGAGTACACTTTTGGGAATGGGGTCTACTTGTGAAAAGCCCCATTGTTCGTAGATCAACTTCTGATAACGCAGGAGGTTGAGCGCTTCCTCAATTTCATTTTTTACGGCATCAGGTAGATACACTTGGTCGAAGCTGTAGCGTGGTGTCTCTGGTGTGAAGGTAGCGATGGACTCTTCATCGGAAGGCTTTTCCTCCTTTTCGGTGGGTGGTACTCTTCCTTCTGAGAAAACGAAGCTTGTACTCAAGAGAATCCCTCCAGGGAGATTTGCGTTCAAAGAGGCTTTGTTCTTCTCAAAAAAGTCTCGAATAGCTTGGTCGAATGCAATACTTTTTGTAATGGAAAATCCAGCATTGCTTGTCATTTTATAAGGTAAATTCTCATCTGAAGAATTGATGATTTCGCAATTTATTTCGCAATTCAAATGCGAGAAATCTTCCTTTCCTTGTAAATCTTCGATATGTTTATGCAAATGTCTCTCAAGGGATTCAACGTATTCCCGAGTTTCTTTGATTAGATCTAATCCTTCTTTGATTACCATGTCATTTCTTCCTTTAAATTAGAGTCAATTGAAGTGCCTTTGAACTCAATCTCGTATTCTTTCTTTGTGTCTCTATCAAAAACTCCGACAAGAACGGATCCATTGTCACGAATCTCTTTAATCTTTTGTCCGAATCTAGATTTTCGAAGTCCTATTTTACGAAGAAAATCTTCGCGAACATCACCAAGATATTTTTTTAGCGCTTCTTTGGTTTCGCTAATGAGTGTGTCTAATGCTAATTTGACAGGAAGAAAAATACTAGCTAGTAAAGTTACGGCTATAGCTACTGCAGCCCCGAAGAGTAATGCTGTTAGAATCATAATTATTGGAGTACTACAACACCTTCATGAGCTTTATCAGAGATTTCTTGGGTTTCTTGATCGATTGATATACAGTGAATGATAAATGAATGTTCAATTCTCTCTTCAACTTCGTTGTAAACGCCCAGGAAAACTGTTATATATCCTTCTTTTTTGAATTTGTCTATTGGGGTAAGGTTCATTCCGAAAAGTTTTTCAGGATTGAATCCAACAAAAGGAATATGTGTTCCTTTATCCAGTTGTTTTGTTTTGAAAAAATCAATTACGTCTTTGAAATGTAGTTCCCCATCTATTGTTTCTTCTATAGAATCACTTAGATCCAATTTAGATCTTGATTTGGTGTAGTTCTTTTGAACTATTGTGATTAGGGTAGCCACGATGCCGATGGCTGTAATTCCAATAAGAATCTCTTTCATAATATATTATTGAAGGACGACGATACCTTCTGTTGCTTTGTTCAAGACTGATTTTGTTTCGCTGTCGAGCTTGTCTGCTCCGACAAATTCGTGATGAGTGATACTATCTGTTTCTTCGTTGTAGACAGCGTTGAATACACCGCAATGGTGCTCTGGAGCTGTATTTAGCATCTCTTTTAGTTTTGAGGCTTCCATAATGAATGGAATATCTCGTCCTGGTATGAGTGCTAGCTTTCTAAACCAGCTTACAACATTGTTGAAAAAGGAGAGGACACCTTTAATGAAGCGCTTGAAAAACTTCTTTATCGAGCTAATTGCGCTTTTAATGAAGGAAAAAATACTATCGAAAAGCCCCATATTTAATCTATGATTATGAGATTGTCTTTGTTGAACATGTTTTCTAATTCGCGAGAAATGGCCTCACAAGTAATGCAGATATAGACATTTTCTGTTGTAGGCAAAAGGTTTCTATCTTTGGCAAAGGCGACGTAAATGAGTAAATGCGTCTCGTTAGCACTTTTCATTATGCATGATTGATTGGCGCCAGGAACTATGTTCTCCTTAATAATGGTAAGGAGTTGGTCTTTTTTGAGAAACTCTGTGGTGTATTGTCGTGTTGTTACTGCCTCTGTTTTAGAAGCGGAGGCGGGAGTTTCTTTGCCACCAAGGATTTTGCTGATCTTGGATATAAATTCCGCGATCGTGTTAATACTCTTGACGGCGGTCTCGATTTTTTGAATCATATAGGTAAATATTTGAGTATTACTGTAGTGAAAAAGAATATGCTCTCATTTCTTTTACTTGAATATGCGTTTGTCCAATTCCCTTTTGATGTATTCTTTGAGGTTTTCTGCTTTGTCCTCTCCTCTTCCGTAGGATGGCCAAAGAGTGTGCGGAGGTGACGCGGTAAACTCAAGAGCATGTCGATGAGTGAGTCGTTTTGGGGAGGCTCGTAGTGATGTTTGGGCATAATGCAGGAGAATTATGTAGCAAAGTGAAATGAACAACAGCATAAGCTGAAAAGCGAAGCGCCTAACAACCCAATTCGTTGTATTGTAGAACCATGATGTGAGCAGTGCTGAATTATACCTGCTTGACGTCGAGGCACATCATGTTCAGTGCGCCGGCGCGTTTGAGGTCTACGCCATAGAGCGCGAGGAAGCGTTCTTGTACGAGCGTACCTCCATTGGTGATGACGGGGTTAGCGGGTGATTGAGTGACCACTTCGACGCTCATACCGGGTTCGATGAATACGCCGTTGGTGTTTTTACGCATTTTAGTGGTGACAATGAATCGTGGCATAATAGTAAGTATAAGAAGAATAAAACAATCGACGCGATGCCGAAGGCTGAGATTTAAGGAAAAAGGGAAAGGCGCGAACCGAATTACTCTTCTTCCCGGTACAGGTATCGGCAAACACCTCATCACGGAAGAACAAGCAAAGTCAGTTCACGCCTTAGTCGTCGAACGATGCGGTCGGCATTGCGCAGTTTTGTAGCTGCGCAATGCTTTAACCACACTTGTTTGATAGACAAGCAGGGTAAACGTCATGCTTGTGGTCCGGTGATAGTCTATTTTGCCGATTTCGTACCGCAGACAGCACATTGTTGACGTTGCGACGACTGTGATTCCAGTCATCTTGTGGCAAAGCTACTGCTTTTATCACAAATAACCATACTTTTCTTCACATTTTTGAAGTGTGCGTCCAATTATAGGCTTCAAAGTTAGAACTTGGCTTGCAAAAAGTGGGAATGTTAGCCGACTTATTGTGTAAATTCGGTAGAACTGTGTCATTGCTTCCCGTTTTGACACGGAATTACCCCAAAAACTCCCCGAAACGAGTTTTTTGGGGAAAATTTTCGGGCATGTTTCATTCTCGAGAAGCGTTTTGCCGTTGAAGTGTGGGGACTTTCAGGTTGGCAAGGGTGAGTTGGGTTTCGTAGAAGGCCAAAACGATGAGGAGGCGGCGGGAGAACAAACACGAGTGCGGGACGAGGGGGAGCAGATGAAGGGAGACAAGTTGATATAGATGGGTAGATGTCGTGAGGCGGAGGGAGAATGGCGGCCAAAATGTCGGGCAATCGATGAGAAAATGGTGGACAAACGAGGCCTTTTGCTTGGAGAAAATGAAAATGTGCACGACTATCCAAGAAAACAAGGGGACTTTTTGCGAAAAGTTGGGGTGTTTCGTCGAAAAGTTCTCTTGTTTTTGGGAATGGTGGACAGCTTATTTTGTGAAGTCGAAAGCAAAGGAACGAAAGGTGTGGGGGACAGCACGAGATGAGGCGAGAAGGAGCGCACGATTGAGAAACGAGCAGTCAAAAAAGTGGGGTTAGCAGCGAGAATGCTCCTTGTCGGGGAAATCTGTGGCGCAAAGGTGCGGAGATAACGAAAAAATAGTACTATCTTTGCAGCACAAAACCATTCCCCCCAACCAACACAGATGGAACAGCTCAAGCACGAATGCGGAGTCGCCATGGTGCGACTACTCAAACCGCTGAGTCATTACAAAGCACGCTACGGCACCTGGGCGTACGGGCTGAACAAACTCTATCTCATGATGGAGAAACAGCACAACCGCGGCCAAGAAGCGGCCGGTTTGGCGGCGCTGAAGCTCAATGCTAACCCCGGTGAGGAATTTATGTTTCGCGAGCGTGCCATGGGCAACACCGCGATTCAACAAATCTTTGCCGCGGTGCACGAAAAGTTTGCCAATTATTCTTCGTCAGAACTTGCCGATGCTGATTTTGCCGGCAAGAATATTCCCTTTGCTGGGGAAATCTATATGGGCCACCTCCGGTATGCTACGACCGGCAAGCGTGGCCTTTCGTATGTCCACCCGTTTCTGCGCAGAGACAACTGGCGCGCCAAAAATCTTTGCATTTGCGCGAACTTCAACATGACGAATGTGCAAGAGATTTTCGACCACATTGCCGTCAAAGGGCAGCACCCGCGCATGCTGAGCGACACTTATCTCTTACTCGAACAGTTGGGCCACCGCTTGAACCGCGAATCGGAACGCTGCTTCGCGGCAGCTGAGGCGATGGGGCTGTCGGATCGTGACATTACGAACTATATTGAGCAGCATATCGACGTGGCCAACGTGCTCCGCGAGTCGGCCCCCGTGTGGGATGGCGGTTATGTGGTGTGCGGCATCACGGGTAGCGGCGAAACCTTCGTGTTGCGCGATCCGTGGGGCATTCGTCCGGCGTTTTGGTACAAGAACGACGAGGTTTTTGCCTTGGCCAGCGAGCGCCCTGTGTTGCAAACCACCTTCGATCTCGAAGTGGACGAAATTGTGGAGCTCCAACCCGGGCAAGCCCTCATCACAAGCCGAAACGGTGAATTGCGTGTGGAACAAATCCTCGAGCCGAAGACGTTGTCGGCCTGCTCGTTCGAGCGCGTGTACTTCAGTCGTGGATCGGATCGTGACATTTACCACGAACGCAAGGAGATGGGGCGCCGCCTTGTGCCGGACATCCTCAAAGCCATCAATTATGAGGTGGAAAACACGGTGTTCTCTTATATCCCCAATACAGCTGAATCGGCTTACTATGGTATGATTCAGGGATTTGAAGAATATCTCAACGAACAGAAGACGCGCGAGATCACTGCGCTGCTCGCTGAATCGGCGAACGGGGAGGAAAGCGCCACACAAGCCAAGATCGGACAAATTCTTTCGCGCCGTATTCGTGCGGAAAAAGTGGCGTGGAAAGACATCAAGATGCGCACCTTCATCGCGGAAGGCAATTCGCGCAACGATTTGGCGGCACACGTCTACGACATCACTTACGGTAGCATCCGCCCCGGGGTGGACAATCTGGTGGTGATCGACGACAGTATTGTGCGTGGCACCACGTTGCGCGAGAGCATCATTCGCATTCTCGATCGTTTGCACCCCAAGCGCATTGTGATTGTGAGCAGTTCGCCGCAAGTTCGCTACCCCGACTATTATGGCATCGACATGGCCAACATGGACGAGTTCATTGCTTTCAAGGCGGCCGTGGCCTTGCACGAGGAACGTGGCACACAGCATGTGCTGCGCGACATCTACAACCGCTGCAAGGCGCAGGCGCATTTGCCGAAAGAAGAAATTCACAACTATGTGTGCGAACTCTACGAGCCGTTCAGCGTGGAGGAAATCAACGCCAAGATGATCGAACTGTTGCGTCCCACGGAGGTGAAGACGGAAATCCACCTCGTGTATCTCAGCCTCGAAGGTTTGCACAAGGCTTGCCCCACAAGTCCCGGCGATTGGTACTTCAGTGGACGCTACCCCACCCCCGGTGGTAACAAGTGTGTGAACGATGCGTTCATTCGCTATATGGAACAGGCGTAAAGCGCCCGCTATTCTCTTTCAAACATCTCGACAACCTATTATACCCCCAAAATATAGACATGCGCAAAGTCACCCTTTTGCTCAGCGACGGTACTCGCTTTCACGGAGAGAGCTTCGGCTACGAAGCTCCCGTGGCCGGTGAGGTTGTTTTCAACACGGCCATGACGGGCTATCCCGAGAGCCTCACCGATCCTTCCTATGCCGGACAACTTATGGTGCTCACTTACCCGCTGGTGGGCAACTATGGTGTGCCACCCTTCACGTTTGAAGAAAACGGGCTGGCCACTTTTATGGAAAGCGACCGCATCCACGCGCGGGCGATCATTGTCAGCGACTACAGCACGAACTATTCGCATTGGAATGCGAAAGAAAGTTTGGCTGAATGGCTGCAACGCGAAAAAGTGCCCGGCATTACGGGCATCGACACGCGTGAACTCACCAAAGTGCTCCGTGAACACGGGGTGATGATGGGAAAAATCCTTTTCGACGACGAGGCGGAGAACGTGCCCGACGCTCAATATGAGGGCGTTAACTTCGTTGCGGAAGTAAGTTGCAAGGAAGTCGTGCGTTATGCGCCGACTAACGGCGACGCCTCGGCACCTAAAGTGGTTTTGGTGGACTGTGGTGTGAAACACAACATTATTCGCTGCTTGATCAACCGTGGTGTGGAAGTGATTCGCGTGCCTTGGGACTATAACTTCAATGAATTGGAGTTCGACGGCCTGTTTTTGGCCAACGGCCCCGGCGATCCCGACACCTGCGTGAAGACTGTTGAACACATTCGCGCTTTTCTCGCCAATCCGAAGGTGCGTCCCTGCATGGGCATCTGCATGGGCAACCAGTTGCTCTCGAAAGCTGCAGGTGCATCAATCTACAAATTGAAGTACGGTCACCGTTCGCACAACCAACCTGTGCGCATGGTGGGCACCAACCGCTGTTTCATCACTTCGCAAAACCACGGTTATGCCGTGAAGAGCGAAACGTTGGGCGCCGATTGGGAACCCTATTTCGTGAACATGAACGACGGTTCAAACGAAGGGGTGCGTCACAAGACGAACCCGTGGTTCTCTGCGCAATTCCACCCGGAAGCCTGCAGCGGTCCGGTAGATACTGAATTCCTTTTCGATGATTTCGTCAACCTCCTCAAATAA
>QWCT01000708.1_pt1 | contig 20471 bp, 16 predicted proteins | sample 1972681 | NCBI WGS metagenome assembly QWCT01 (sample SAMN09866701, study PRJNA288562) | Human oral metagenome isolate pre3_saliva, whole genome shotgun sequencing... | isolation source: mouth | host: Homo sapiens | place: USA: California | reverse complement strand
CGGTACGACGAAGGGCTTGAATGGCGAATACAGCGACGCTATCGATGTAGACCGTCTGACGACCTACGGTCCGGTGAACGTGAACATCGAGATCCGTCCATGCGAGAAGATGCAGAAGCGTTGCTATCCGATCATGTACTACAAGTCGGTGACGCCGAACAGCCTCAACAACCTGAAGCTGAACCCGAGTAAGGTGATAATCGATGGTGAGGAATTCCCGCTGTCACTGAACATCGCTACGAATGGTATTGTCTACGTCTGCGTAGGTGACGCAGTGAATCCGACACCGGTACATACCGTGACGATGCCTGAAATAGCTGGCGTGAAAACAACGCCAAGCAAGGGCATCTGGACACTTCCGACCCGCAGCAATTACCGCTTCAGCGCTACTTACTCGGGTGCGAAGCCGCTCGTGGTTCGCACGAATCGCAAGGTCAACGGCCAGCAGGAAGTGCTGAACGGCGTGAAAAACGCGAACGGCGAATACGAGTACATCGTGCCGAGCGTACAGCAAGAAGTGACGCTGAGCTTCGGTCCTGATGTCGTATCGAACGATCTGCTAACGGCTGGTACGGCTGTTTGGTCGCACGGTGAGAAGATCTACATCCGCGTAGAGCGTGCTGACATTGCCAGCATCTATTCTGTAGCTGGCCAACTCGTGAAGCGCATTGATCTGCCCCAGGGCGATACATCAATCCCGATGAGTCGCGGTGCGTACGTGATCACCTTGAAGGATGGTTCCGTCCATAAGGTGATTGTGAAGTAACGCCCCCGTTCCTATCGTATGGGTGGGCCCCGGTGTCCGCCCATACATCAAAGAAGAATCCCCGGCATAGCTGATGAGGCTGTGTCGGGGATTCGGTGTTTTTGGATGGGAGGTACTTCTTTCTCTATCTACCTTCTATTCTTGTATCAAGGCGGGAGAAGAAGCAAAAGAGAATCAGGGCTTCACCGAAGCTGGATAGTTTGATCGGATACGTGATTATCTATCCTCGTCGTATGTACCCAACTTGGCAGGCATCCCTGATACCCTTTTAGTTTTTGGCTTCAAACAGCCACTCGAGGAAGTCTGGGCGGCGGAAGGCGTTGTACCAACTGCCATGGCCGACGCCAGGTAGTTCGATATACTCGACCGACGCACCTGCGCGCCGCAATGCCGCCGCAGCCTCACGCGAGAAACGTACGGGCACAACCGGATCGGCGTCGCCGTGAATGAGACGGAAACGTGTCCGTGTGCCACGCAGCAGCTCTAACCGGTGCACGTTTACGCCGCCACAGATGGCCACCGCGGCAGCGAACCGCTGCGGCCGACGACTGACTAAGTCGAGCGTGCCCATGCCGCCCATCGAGAGTCCGACGACATAGATGCGCATCGTGTCGATGGGGAACTGTGTGATCGTGTGCTCCAGCAGCTCATCGGCCAGCCGTAGCGGACGCGACATAGGCTGCGACAGAGGGAAGGGGTTTGCACCACGCCCGAAATGGTCTTGCCGCAGGATGGCCGGCCAGAACTCGTCCGATGGGCACTGTGGAAAGAGTACGTAGGCAGGGAACTGTCGTCTGGCGGTGGAGTCGGCAAAGCGTGCCGCACCGTGTCTCAGCTGTGCGCAGTTGTCGCGGCCGCGCTCACCCGCGCCGTGTAGGAAGAGCACGAGCGGATAACGCTGTCCGGGCACGACCGTGTCCGGCGTCAACAGTCGGTAAGGCAGCGAATCGCCGTCGGCCGAGACGTACACCGCGGCTCGATAGCCAAGGCTGTCGCATTGCGCTGCGACACGTCCGACAGTAGCCGTGGCCAGAAGGAATAGGAGGGGGGATAAAAACTTGACGTTCATGTGGGGTTTGAATGGGGATTAAACGGTGTTTGAATGGAGTGGTAAGGCTACGTCGATCCGATCGACGGGGCGTTTCACCCTGAAGGAGGTCGTCGATTTAGTCGACGGGACCATTCTGATCTGAAAATAGCCGTCGATTCGATCGACGGGGACATTTCAATCTGAAAACAGTCGTCGATTCGATCGACGAGGCCATTTCGATCTGAAAACCGCTGTCGATTCAATCGACGGGGCATTTCACTCTGAAGGTGGCTGTCGATCCGGTCGACGGAACCTTACCGCCAGCATAAAAAGCGGGCTGCCCGCCGGCGAAGAGGTGTGAACCTCTCCGTGGCAGGCAGCCCTATCAATACAAATGAAAACAAGTCCGTGGTTAAGGGATGGCCACCTTGCGGCTAACCTCGCCCAAGGTGACGACATAGAGGCCGCTTGGGAGCGCGATGAAGCGGTCGCCTACGACGGTCTCTTTGCGGTAAAGCGCGCCGGAGATGCTGTATACAGCCAGCGTGCGGGCCTTGTCAGACTGTACGCGGAGGCCATTCTCAGCGCTCCAGATGTTGACACCGGCAGCGGTTTCAACGTTCGGGTTGGGATCGTAAACGGTCACTTCGCAGGAGTCTTTGAAGCTGCCTTCGAGGCTTGTCACACTCACGTAAACGGTGCCCGTCTTGAGGCCCTTGATGACGCCGTTAGCATCGACGGTGGCGATGGACGTGTCAGCGGACAAGAACTTGACGCGCTGATCGGAGGCGTTGGCCGGGCTGAAGGCTACGGCCAAGGTGTCGGTGGTGTTCAGCTTTAGGCGAATCTTCTGCTTGTCCAACTTGATGGCCTTCAGTTCGACGGCATTGCGGACGTAGATGTAGCAGGTGTCTTTGAAGTTTCCATCCTCGGTCTCACCGACGATCATGGCCACGCCTACAGTCTTTCCTGTTACAACGGCGGTGGTGTCCGTCAGTCGCTCCACAGCGGCGAAAGAGGGGTTGGTGGAGGTCCACGTTACCTTCTTATTCAACGCTTCGGCGGGCAGGATGCGTGCCGTCAGCGTGTCCTTCTTGCCCACGGGCAGGGAGACGGTGTCCTTATCGATGGTCATTGCAGTGACGTGGATCGGGTCGAGCACCTTGATGACGCGGTTTGCCGTGACACCGTTGGTGGAGGTGACGGTCAGGCGGGCGATGCCAGGTGTGGCGGCGGATTGGAGCTTGACCGTAAGGCCGCTGTTGGAGGCGATCGTCACGAGGCCCGGTGTGGCGGGTGCGATCGGGACGATAGACCACTGCAGCGTGTTGATGTTGTCAGCATTGGCTGGGGTAGCCACGGCCTGAACGTCCAGCTCGCTATTGATCTGCATGGGAATCGTATCCGTGGTGATGGCGAAGTTGAGGCCTGTGATGGGGTTATCGACTTTCACCAAGAAGGTGTCTGTCTTCATGCCTGCGCCCTTGCCGGCCGATACCGTGATGCGGGCCGTTCCGACGGCTTTGGCGGTGATGATGCCTTGCAATCCTACGGTCTGCACTTCGGCCACAGCGCTGTTTGACGAAGAGTAAAGCACTTCCTGCAATGCATTGTTGGGGAAGACGGAGGCGGTGAGTGTCTTTGTCGTTCCGATACCCATCGTCGTGTCGCGGGGGGCAGAGCCGAAGCTCACGCTGTCAACGGCCTGGTTGATTAGGAGTTTGACGGAGTCTTTGGCCGCGCCATAACTGATGACAACCCATCCATCGTAGTTGGGGCCGGCTGCGGGGGCTGTGATCACGCCCCATGTGCTGTCAGCGGCAGACGCAGCGATGTATGCGGAAGCGGGGTTTGTGCTCCATGACAAGACTTCGCCCGGGGCGGAGATGGTGGCTTTGACGGAGTCCTTCTGTCCGTAGATCAGTTGGATCGTCTCGTGACTGTTCAGCTGCACCGTGGCTTGCGCCCGTGCTTCGCTGGCGAACAAGGCCATCGCGCCTGCGACGGCCAGTAGTTGGATGGTAATCTTCTTCATGTTCTTTCCTATTAGGGGGGTTGAATAATCGGGGTGATGTGCAGTATAAACAACCGCGGTCAAGGATAAGTTCAAGAGAGGGGGATTCCCAGTCCCCTTCTCTTGGCTGATATACTGGCTTATTGAACAAGGATTTTGCGCCTCGTTCGGTCTACGGCGACAATGTAGAGACCGCGGCGGAGCGGTACGAAACGGTCGCCCGGCGTGAGACTTTCGCGATGGGCCAGGGCGCCGGTCAGGGTGTAAATCTCGAGTCGTGCGGGGCGGTCAACGTGTACCATCACGCCTCCGTCGACATTACGAATGGTCGTCGTCTCGTCCACTTCGACGGAAGCCGTCGTGTTCGGATCGACGGTGAGTACGACGCACGAATCGCGTAGGCCGTCAGCGGCTTCAGCCACAACGAGCGCCGTATCGGCTACGGTGGCACCGATCAGTTCGGCTGCCTGCCCGATGGAATCGACCGCCAAGGCTTTGACGGCACCGCTGGCAACGGTCCATTTCACCCGCTGATCCGTGGCGTTGAGCGGGAAGACGGAGGCGCGGATCGTATCGGTCTTATTGATGTTTATCCGGATCGTGTCGTGGTTAAGCGCCAAACGCTCCACGGGGATACGGCGAGTGATGATGACGCATGTGTCGCGTTTGCCCGATTCGTCCAGTGCACCCACGATGAGCAGACTGGTGTCCGCATCGGCCGCAGCAATGACGCGGGTCACGCTATCCGTGGTGCCAAGCACGCGCGCGCCACCCACGGTGGTCCATCCGAGCTTCTTATCCGAGGCGTTGTAGGGGAAGATGCGGGCCATGACGGAGGCCGTGTCGCCGGTGCGCAGGCGGATGGTGTCGCGCTTCAGGCGGAGGCTGTCGACGTAGATCTTGGGCGTAACGACCACAATGCAGCGGGCTGCGACCTCATTGACGCGCACAACGATGATTGTCTTGCCCGGCTTCCAGGCCTTGACGATGTAGACGGAATCGTAGGGGTTGGTCGAATGGGGCGGGGCGATGGAGGCTACGACGGGGATGGAGACGCGATTGTCCCAATAGAATACGCGGGCACTGGGATAGGCATAGGCGCGGAGGGAATCTTCCTGGCCGACGTACATCCGCAGGGTGTCCTTCTCGATCTTGACGATTTGCTGCACTTTCTGCACTTGCGCTGAGGCGCTGTAGGGAAAGGCTCCTGCGATCGCAAAGAGGATCGCCATACAGAAATAAAAGGAGGTTTTTCTCACACTCATATGGGGCTATTTATGGATTTGAATAATAGTGGATGATCCGAAAAGATAAAGAGGGATAAGGGGCATCCCAAATCCCCTATCTGCCTGATTACAGGCTTAACACTGACGCACAAAAGTATCCCTTTCCCTAAGCCTCGGCCGGAAGAGCGTCTATATTTGCGAGGTTTTAACAATCGACTGACATGGATATTCTACCTGATTTTTCCGGCCCCAAAAACGCCTTGGAGACGGACGCGGTGATCCTTGCGGCGGGTGATTTCCCTACGCATCCGATTCCGCTGGGGCTACTGACGAGGGCGGCCGACCGCATCATTTGTTGCGACGGTGCGGCTGACCGACTGCTGCGCGAGGGCTTCACGCCGTTGGCTGTCGTGGGCGACGGCGACTCGATTTCGCCCGAGGTACGCCGCCGTTTATCCGACCGCCTGCACATAGAATCGGAGCAGGACACGAACGACCTGAGTAAGGCCGTGCGCTACGCTGTCTCTCAAGGGATGCGCCGCCTCACGATCCTCGGCGCCACGGGCCGCCGCGAGGACCATACGCTGGGCAACATCAGTCTGCTGGCCGACTATCAGGCGCGTGGGCTAGACGTGGAGATGTGGACCGACTACGGCGTCTTCACCCCCGCCACAGGCTGCCAGACGTTTGCCTCGCGGGCTGGCCAACAGTTCTCTGTCTTCTGTCTGGACGACGCGCCGCTTACCCTCCGCGATGTGCGTTGGCCGCTTGAAGGGCGACGCATCACCCGATGGTGGCAGGCCACGCTCAACGAGGCCCTCACGGATACGTTCCGCATCGAGACCCGAGGGCGCATCATCGTCTTCCGTACCTACGCAGATTGAGCCTTCCACCCGCATGCTATCATTTACCCTCTCTATCATTCATAATCAACCCTGATTCATCCACACTTTTATCTCAGTTACACTATGAACCTGAAACATCGCTTGATCATCATGAACTTCTTGCAGTTCGCTGTGTGGGGCACGTACCTCACCTCCATGTCGCGCTACCTCGGGCCTGCGGGCATGGGCGAACACATCGGACTTTTCTATTCCGTGCAAGGTCTTGTCTCCATCTTCATGCCCACGTTGTTTGGCATCCTGGCCGACCGTTACGTGCCGGCGCAACGCATGCTCGCTCTCTGCCACTTAGCCTCCGGCCTCTTCATGGCCGCGGCGGGCGCTTATGGGCTCTCGGCCGGACCGTCCGTCGCCTTCGGAACCTTCTTTGCGCTCTACACGCTGGGCGTAGCTTTCTACATGCCCACTCTGGCGCTTTCCTACTCCGTGGCCTACAGCCTGCTTGAACAGGGTGGCTACGACACGGTACGCGACTTTCCGCCTATCCGCATTTTCGGCACCATCGGCTTCATCTGCTCCATGTGGGCCGTCGATCTGACGGGCTTCCAAACCTCCGCCATGCAGTTTGTCATCTGCGGTGCGCTGGGCATTCTGCTGGCTCTCTATGCCTTCACCCTGCCCAACATACCCGTCAGTAGAGGCGTGGAACGTAAGTCCTTCGTCGAGGCCCTTGGGCTGAACGCCTTCCGACTCTTCCGCAAGCGTCAGATGGCTGTCTTCTTCATCTTCTCGATGATGCTGGGCGTCTCGTTGCAGATCACGAACGGCTTTGCCAACCCCTTCATCGCCTCCTTCGAGTCGGTGGCCGAATATGCCGACACCTTCGGCGTGCGGCACGCCAACATCCTCATCTCCCTCTCGCAGGTTTCCGAGACGCTCTGCATCCTGCTCATCCCCTTCTTCCTAAGGCGTTACGGCATTAAGACGGTCGTGCTGATTGCGATGGTGGCTTGGATCCTGCGCTTTGCCCTCTTCGGCATCGGCAATCCCGGCGGGGGCGTCTGGCTGCTTGTGCTGTCGATGATCGTTTACGGCGTCGCTTTTGACTTCTTCAATATCTCTGGCTCGCTCTTCGTCGATCGGGAGACGGATCCTTCGATTCGCTCCAGTGCACAGGCTCTCTTTTTCCTGATGACCAGCGGCGTCGGCGCCACGGTGGGCACGCTCGGTGCGCAGGTCGTGGTGAACGCCTTCTGCCAATGGACGGACGTGGAGACAGCCGGCGGTGTCAAGACGCTCTTGGTGGGCGATTGGGCTACGGTGTGGTACCTCTTTGCGGGGTATTCGCTCCTCGTGACCGTCTTCTTCGCCATCCTTTTCCCTTATAAGCACAAGCGCGGGGGCTGATCGTCGGCCTATCGGGATGCACAAATGGCAGAAAGCCTCCGGATACATGGTGTCGTCCATGCGTCCGGAGGCTTTCTGTTATCCTCTTAATTTGGATGCTGGTGAGCTTAGAAGTTTCTTCCACGGTATCCCCATCTGCTGTCAGCCCTCTGGAAGAAACTTCCACGGTATCCCCACCTGCTTTTACCCCTCTGGAAGAAACTTCCACGGGGCTCTCACCTGCTGTTGGCCCTCTGGCAGAAACTTCCACGGTACTCCCACCCGCTGCTGGCCCTCTGGCAGAAACTTCCACGGTGTTCGCACCCGCTGTTACCCCTCTGGAAGAAACTTCCACGGGGCTCTCACCTGCTTTTACCCCTCTGGAAGAAACTTCCACGGGGCTCGCACCTGCTGTTACCCCTCTGGCAGAAACTTCCCAGCGCTTCAAACGCTCAGAGCATAGCTCGCGCCTGCTCCGCCTTATGTTCCATCTCGCTGAGGAGGGGGGCAAGGAAGGGGTCGGTGGTGATCTCTCCGCGCACCTGCTGGAAATCGGCCTGCCGATCGCTCTCGGGGCAGTCGGCGCCGTAGCTGATTTGCGACACGCCGAAGTACTCCAAGGCGGCCTCCTTAGAGAGGCGATGGCGGACGGTGTCGAGCGTCGAGACGTAGCGCTTCAGATGCTCGCGGCGCTTGTCTGCGTCGGAGAGGTCGTAACGGTCCGTGACGTAGCGCCCGAGGTATTCCTCATATCGCGCATGTGCCTGACGAAACGCGGCGTCGGCCCCGAAGAGGTCGTCGTGGACGATCTCCTCAAGCGTTTCACGGGGCATAACTAACCCCGACAGGTCGATCCACGGGCCGCGACCCGGCCCCTCGGAGTCGTCGATGGTGCCGCCGCAGACGAGGTAATCGCCTACGAAGATGTCGAGCGCCTCACGATAGTAGGTGATGCCCTTCTGCAACGAGTGGCGATGGATGGAGCAGTTGCCGAAGGTGTAATACTTGGCCTCGGGCTTTTCCTCTTTCAGCCGCGTGAGGAGGCTGACGGCCGCCAGGATGCGGTCGATGAGGTAGGGGTTGAGGAAGTCATAACGGATCAGGTCGCGCGGACTGTCGGCGGTGCGGTGGTCGCGTTTGGGCCACTTCATGGCGTCGCGGAGGGTGCCCGTGCGGAAGAGGTTGACGGCCGGGATGAGCATCGACTGCCCACCCTCGTCCATGAGGTAGGAGAAAGGAAGCGCGTGCGTGTCCGGGTGGTTGCGGTGCTCGCCGGTGATCATCGAATAGGCACCGAAGTGAGCTGGCGCCTGTACGTAGGAGTTGCTGCCGAATTTCGTTCCGCGCTCGGCCACAGACTGATGGACAGCGCCGAGCTTGTAGGCATGGTTGCTCATGTTCGACCCGCTGCCCATGTTGGCGAACGAGAGGCTGCAGGCGATCGAGAGGCTCGATTTGTGGTGCGAAACGGTGTGCGGGGCAGCGAAGACTGAGACGGCCTCGCCCTTGGCAAACATCCCGTTAGCGAACAGTAGGCAGTCGATGGCCGTGAAGCCCTGCTCTACTAAGCAGGCCTCGCCCACGAAGCAGCGTTCGATGAACGCGCCGTCCACGACACGTGCACCGGGAGCCAGAATGAAGTCGCGAGCCATGACGCCGACGCCTACCTCTGTCGGTGCCTCGGGCTGGCTCAGTATGGTACCGTTCTGCAACAACGTGGCGCCGCAGACCGTGGCCCTGTCGCCGATGCGCACATCCACAATGCGTCCGCATCCCTCCACTGTAGCCCCCTCGCCCACATATCCGCGTGGTGCGGCAGCGATGGTGGCGGCATAGGCGTCGATGCGGTCGAATGTGCGGCGGAGTGTCTCCGTGCGGTGTCGATGGAAGACCATGAGGTGGGCCGTCTGGGCCGTAAGTCCGTCGAAGAGGGGGACAGCACGGCCACCGTTCTCATTGACCGCAGCCACGCGCACCCCGTTACCGGCCGTCGTGCCCGCGCGATAGGTCATCGTGCCGATGTCAGTGAGTCGGGCGCCACGGCCTATCTCATAGCCGGCCAGGGCGGAGCGTACGCCGTCAATGCGTACGCCGTCGCCCACCATGCAGTCACAGATCGTCGCGTCCCGGAGGTCGACAGCGCTACCCAGGCTGATCTGCCCCGAGAAGCGTACGTGTCGCAACCGTGTGGGGTCGAACCCCACATCGGCTACCTCCACGCGCTGCCAATCCTCGGCCTCGCAGCCACTGGTCACGAGCGCGTCGATCTCGCATTGCGTCAGTTTTCTGTACGGCATGGGCCGGAGGCTTTACTTCTTCTTTCCGCCCAGCATGCCAGCCAGGTCGTCCATGATGTTGCCGTCCTTGTTCTTGTCGATCATGCCGGTGATCTTGTCGACAACACCTTGGCCCTTGCCGCCGAGGTTGCTTACGACGCCGCTAACCAGTCCGCTGAGGCCCTCGCCGCTGCCGGCATGTTTAGACACTACGTCGAGAATCATCGGCAGTGCCGCCTGGAGTGCGCCTGAGGCCTGCGACTCGTTCAATCCCGTCTTCTCTACAATCGTTTTGATGATCGACTGCGTGGTCGATCCGCTGAATAAATCATTCAAGTTCATTGTCGTATAGGTTTTTATGAGTGAATAAAAAAAATGTCGGCCAAAAGTACGGGTGACTTTCTGAATGCGTCGTCGCTGCCGCGATTGTTAACTATTCTCCATGACATTTAGGCAGCTCCGGAGCGCTCCCGCCTGACCTATAGACATAAGTGAGGCGAGAGAGAAACTTAACGGTGGAGAAAGTGAGGTGCGACCTAAATCGTGTCGCTTCTTGGGCGTAGCTTTGGGTCCATAAACAGTAAGAAGAGAATAGGTATGGGAACTCAAAGCAACTGGATTGGAGCTGCTGCCAGCGTGGCGAGGCGGCTACATGATGGGCAGAAAGACAAGGCTGGGATGGACTATTTCGAGGGGCATCTACGTTTTGTGGCCTCATTAGGGCGTACCTGGCAAGAGCAGGTGGTCGGCTATCTGTACGATGCAAGCGAGGATACCCCGCACACCGTAGAGCAAGTCTTGAAATTGTTGGAAGAAGAAGCTCAAACAGCGATGGAACCCAACGATAGGGCAGAGATCGCACAAGCACTGAAGCTGCTCAATCATCATACGGCCAGTGACCGCCAGACCTATATCCATCACATCGGCGAGCATGCACTGGCGCGCGTCGTCAAGCTGAATGACTTAACGCACAATATGGATATGAAGCGTCTGCCGTCCCCCACGGAAAAGGATTATCAACGTTTAGCCCGGTATCGGCAGGAATACGAATATCTCGCTCAGCGATAAATCGCCCCCTCCACTTCGCATGGCTTAGCGATCTTCTAAGACAAGCCATTTATAGCCGAGCGGAAATACCGCCGCGAATCATTTTCGTTCGATGATAGGCACAAAAAAAAGAGACCGCCGTAAGCCCAAGATTTTACGACGATCTCATTCATGCATGAATTGCCGACCCCAAAATGGAGTCCCTAATTAGAAGCCCGAAAAAAAGCGGAGAAAGAGGGATTCGAACCCCCGGAACCTCTCGGTTCAACGGTTTTCAAGACCGCCGCAATCGACCACTCTGCCATCTCTCCATTATCATCTTTGGCTTTGAGGGGGCGCTTCCCCCTCGCTAAAGCGCCGCAAATATAGAACAAGACATTTTTCACGCAAGCGTGCCCCCCCTTCCTCAGACGACGATGTGCCGGAAGACTTGCCGCGGTAGGCCGGGGCGAAAGATGACAATGCCCCACGTGTAGGCGTCGACGCAGACCGTAGCCGAGGGGTGGGCGCAGAAGAGGGTTTGCCAAGTGCTGCGGGCGAGCGGAGTGGCGTGGATGTCGCGGATGAGCAGCATGGTTTGCTCAGAGAAGTGTTCGGCACAGCAGTCAAAGAGCGATGCGAGGCGATTCGGGGGGACGTCGAGGACGATACAGTCTGGGCGGCCGTATTCGGTGAGCGCTTTGGGCAGTTCCGCCTCGTAAGTGCCGCAACGCACTTCAATGGGCGACATGGTGCGATCGTGGAGGAGGGTGCGGACGGTGTCGGCTGAGGTCGGACATTCCTCCAAAGCGATGGCGTGCAGGCCGCTTGAGACGTAGGCGGTCAGGCTGAGCGGTGTCAATCCGCCACCGGTGCCGACGATGACGAGATGACGCGGGTGGAAGCGGTTGGCTAAACGGAAGAGCCACCGAGCGTCGCGTAACGGCAGTCGGTCGTGTGGGTCGGCAAGAGCGTGCGCAGCGTGCAGGCGGGTGTAGGCGTAATAACCGCGCGATTCTTCGAGCACGTTCGTGATCAGGTCGAAGACGAAGGGCGAATGGACGCCGTAGCCCTTGCGGCAGAACAGGCGGCGGTAGAGGGGGACGATGAGGCGTCTCATGGCTCTTTGCCGAAGAACTCGCCGATGGTGTAGTTCAAGAAACGGTTGAGGGGATGCAGGAGGCGGAAGTCGTCCGTGGCGCGGTCGAGCCAGTCCGGGGCGGTGAAGTATGATTCGGGCTTGACGCTCGTCACGACGTAACTCTTGAAGCGCAATAGTTCGCCGCGAGGTGTGTCGGCGGGGAAGCCTTGGGGCATGCGCGTGAGTTGTTCGCCGGTGAAAGAGCCGAACGTGCGACGGAAGGCGGGCGCGTCGATGATGGCGGTCAGCTCGTCCATGTTGTCGCAGATGTCGCGGCGGAGCTGCTTGAGCATGGGCGAGGTGGGACACCAGACGCCGCCAGCTAATTGGGGCGCGTCGGGCTCGAGATGGATGTAATAGCCGCCATACGCGCTCGATCGGCCGCCGAAGCCGGTCATGTAGGCGCTGAAATAAGTCTTGTAGGGCGTCTTGTCGGGCGAGAAGCGGAGGTCGCGATAGATGCGATAGACGCAGCTGCGGGCATCGAGTCCGGCGATCTCGGGGTCGAAGGTGGCGATGCGGTTGATCAGCTGGCCGACGTCGCTGATGAAGTCGGCGCGTAGGGCGTCGTAACGCTTCTTGTTGTCCTGAAACCATTCGCGGTTATTGTTGGCGCGTAGCTTGCGCAGGAAGTCAAATACTTCGGGGGTCATTGTGAGGGGTCGTTATAATTGGGAGGTGTAAGTTGCTTTATACTCACGCAGCCCGCGAGGGGCCATGCGCTTTTCGTTCAACAAAAAAGCTCATCGCACGCCTTGCAGACGAGACATAAGGGCGCGTAACTGTTCCTCGGTGCAGACACCGGCCTTACCGTCGGGGGCGAGGGTTGGCAGCTGCTTAGTCTGGCGGAAAAACATATCGGAGACGAACTTGTTCAGTTGCGTATTCAGGAAACTCATCAGCTTGGCGTCGCGTTTGGGGCGGGCCAGGTATTCGGTCGCAAAAAGCACGGTGATGAAGCGGCTCCGACGGGCATAGGCTTCGTCCTTTTCGGCGCGCTCCGTGTCGTTGTAATGCTCCCAGATGCGGCCCAGCAGATCGAAGCGGTTGCGCTCTGTCCAGAGTTGATAATAGAGCGCATCGGAGCGTTCCTTTTGGCCGTCACGCTCGAACGTCTCGGCGCGGAATCGTACCAGCATATCGGCCAGCGCGGGGGAGGGCTGCATGAGGGCCTCGGCACGGTCGAAGAGGGCGAAGGCGCGGCGGCGATCGTAGGTGCGACCCAGGGCGGATCCGAGCAGCAGGCAGACGTCGATGGCGGTCGTGTCCCCCTCGTAAGCCGACTCTAAGAGCGGGATGGCGTCCATGAAGTGGCCCGTGTAATAGCGCGCGCAACCGCCGTATTTGAGCGTCAGTTGCGACGAATCGCCCTCGGAGAGGAGGGCCGCATAGACCGAATCTGCCGCCCCATATTCGTTCATGCTGAAGAGCGCCATGCCCCGGTTGCGTCGGAGTGCGCGATGGCGCGGGTGATAGCTGAGGGCCTTGTCGCAGACCTCGAGGGCGGCTTCGGGGATCTGTAGCGACAACTGGAAGTTAGCCAGCGCCGCTGCGGCCAGCGCATTCTCCGGCTCGGCTTGAAAGGCCTTCATGTAAGTCGTCAGCGCCACGCCCTTCTGCCCTAACTGTCGGGCACAGTCGGCCATGGCGCGCATCAGTGTCGGGTTTGTCGGGTCGCGCATCAGCAACGCCTGATAGAAGGCGATCGCCCGCTCCGTCTCACCGATGCGATCGTAAAGGCGAGCCAGCTGATGATTGGCGTAGAAGTCCGCCGTGTCATGCGCACGCAGTTGCAACAGGTAGCGCTCTGCCTCGTCCGTCCGCCCGATGGTTCCGGCGGTGCGTGCGAGCGCCACAAGCAGCTCCGTGCGTGCGGAGTCGGTGGCCGAGCAACGCATATAATAACGATAGGCGTCGCGATACTTGAGCAGGCCTTCCGAGGCCTGTCCCGCGGCATAAAGCGCGGCAAAGTCGGCCGTGTCCGGGTGAGACTTAGCCAAGGCCAACACCTCAGCAAAACGCTTCTGATCGACCATGCGTTGCCAGTCATCGCGCTGCGCCTGAAGGGTCTGCCCGGCAAGCAGTGCGGCAAGGGTGAGGAGGGTGTAGAATGCTTTCATGTGTGTGAATGATGGATGATGTGCGGCCAAAGGTAGGGGAGGGGAGAGAATTGCCCTTCACGCCCCCGGCCTCACTTCCCTGCCTCAGCAGAGGCCGCAGACGCCCCGATCGCCTCCTTGAGACGGACGATAGCGCGTATGGCGTCGCCGCCTTCCTCCTCGAGCAGACTGACAAAGCGGCTGCCGATGATGGCGCCCGAGGCGTGGTGACAAGCATCGCTGAAGGTGGCGCGGTTGGAGACGCCGAAGCCGATCATACGCGGATTGCGGAGGGGTAGGGCGGCGATGCGGCGGAAGTAGTCGAGCGTGGGCGCGTCGAACGTGTCGCGGGCGCCGGTGGTAGAGGCCGACGAGACCATGTAAAGGAAGCCGTCGGTGGCAGCGTCGATGGCGCGGATCCGCTCCTCGGACGTCTCGGGCGTGATGAGCATGATCATATCCAGCCCGTAGCGTTGGGCCAGGGGGCGATAGTCCGTCATATAGTCGGCGAAGGGGAGGTCGGGGATGATGACGCCGTCGATGCCCACCTCGGCGCAGCGGGCACAGAAGGCCTCAAAGCCGAAGCGGAGGATGGGGTTGAGGTAACCCATAAGGATGAGCGGCAGGCGGACGTCGCGGCGGATGTCGGTCAGGTCGTCGAAGAGTCGGCGGAGCGTCATTCCGTGGCGACGGGCGTCGGTGGCGGCGCGCTGGATGACGGGGCCGTCGGCCATGGGGTCACTAAAGGGGATGCCGATTTCGATCAGGTCGACGCCGTGGCGCTCCAAGGCGCGGATGGTGTCGGCCGTAGCGTCGGGGCGCGGTGTGCCGGCGCAGAAGTAAATGGAGAGCAGGTCGCGACGACCGCTCTGGAAGAGGGTTTCTATACGATTCATATTTGGGGTTTGTGGTGTGATGGGGATGGATGATTTGTGGGGGAACGATCTCTCCTGCCGGTAGGGTAGGGGCGTATTGCATACGCCCTCGACCTTCTTTTCTTCCCTTGATGGAAGAAAAGAAGCAAAAGAAGATCAAGGCCTCACCGAGGCCGGGGAAGTTTGGCCGGGTATATTGCGGGGGCGTTGCCCCGAACCCCTACCTCCTTTTCTTGTCTTGACACAAGAAAAGGAGGCAAAAGAAAGTCAAGGCCTCACCGAGGCCGGGGAAGTTTGGCCGGGTACGGATGCGCCGTCTAAGCGTTGCAGGAACGTGCGCAGCGCCTCGACGTCTTTCTCGGCGGGGCTGCGTTCGAAGCGACTGTTGAGGTCGTAGCCGGCTAAGCGGGGATGGGTGAAGCGGCTGAGGGCGTCGAGGGCGTCGGGGCCCAGTCCGCCACCGAGCAGGAAGGGCGTCTGGCCTGCATAATCTTGTAACACGTGCCAGTCGAACGTGCGCCCCGAGCCGCCATGCGTGGCCGTGGGGGTGTCGAAGAGGAAGAGTCGGCAGCCGGACGTGGCATAGTGCGTCGTGTCGTTGCGCACCGCTTCGGGGGTGGAGGGGAAGGCCTTGATGATGCCCAGCCCCTCGTCGGCCAGGTGGCGACACATGTCGGGCGACTCGTGGCTGTGCAGCTGCACGAGATGCAGGCCGTAGCGATGGGCCGTGGCCACGATCTGCTCCGCGGGGACGTCGACAAAGACGCCCACGCGACGCACGCCATCAGGCAGCGACACGTCTGGCACATCTGTCACGCAGCGCGGCGAGGCAGGGTGAAAGATGAAGCCCACCAGATCGACGCCGGGCAGCGCCGCCACTGCGCGCACATTGTCCGCCGCACGCAGTCCGCAGACCTTGATGAGTCGGCCGCCGATCATGCCGTGGCCTCCGTGCTTTGCGCCTCCACGTCGCGGAGGAAGTGAGCGAGCGCCTCGCCCGGGCGGCTGGCGCGCATGAACGTCTCGCCGATGAGGAAGCCACGATAGCCCGCTCGGTGCAGTCGGTGAATGGTGGCCGGATCCGAAAGGCCACTCTCCGAGATGCGCACGACGTCGTCGCCCGCGGGCAGCAGTCCGGCCATGCGCAGCGAATGCTCAGGGTCGGTGGAGAAGCTGCCGAGGTGGCGGTTGTTGATGCCGATCATATCCACCTCGGGGCAGATGTGCCGCAGCTCGTCGGCCGTGTGCAGCTCCAGGAGCACCTCCAACCCGAGCCGATGCGCCACGTCGGCCAGCTCGCGACATTGGTCGGGCGAGAGCGCGGCGGCGATGAGCAGCACGGCGTCGGCGCCGATGATACGCGCCTCATAGAGCTGGTAGGCGTCGATGATGAAGTCTTTGCGGAGGATGGGCAGGTCAGTCAGCGGACGGACGGCGCGGAGGTCGCGGACGGTGCCGCCGAAGAACTTCTCGTCCGTGAGCACGGAGAGGGCGGCAGCGCCAGCACGGGCATAGTCGGGCACGACGTCGGCCGGGTCGGCCTCGCGGGCGATCCAGCCTTTCGACGGCGATCGGCGTTTGAACTCGGCGATGATGCCCGTGGGCGATTCGGCCAGGGCGCGCCGCATGGAGTGCGTCGGCCGTGGCATGCCGTCGAGCAGGGCTTCTTCAAACTGTTCCTGGGGGATGATGCGCTTGCGGATGTCGATCTCGAAGCGCTTGTTGGCTATGATTTGGGAGAGGATGTCTTGCATAATGAGGGGGTGATTATTCTTCTTCTTTTGATGTCCTTCTTTTCTTCCATCAAGGGAAGAAAAGAAGCAAAAGAAGATCAAGGCACCAGGGGTGCCGGCCAAGCTGGCCGGGTGCCTGTTATTGATTGAGTTCTACGAATCGCTTGAGGGTTTGGAGGGCGCGGCCACTGTCGATGGTCTCGGTGGCTTCGGCGATGCAGTCGGGCAGGGAGGTGTCGGGGCGCATGAGGCGGATGGCGAAGGAGGCATTGGCGACGACGGCTTGCTTTTGCGCGGCTGTCGAACGGTTCTCGAGCACACGACGGAAGATGTCGGCGGCTTCGTCGGGTGTCGCGCCGCCATAGAGCGCCTCCGGACGTAGTCGCGAGAAGCCTAACGTCTCGGGGCGATAGATCTGTTCGCCGTCGGCACCCGACACCTTGAAGTCGGACGTGAGCGAGATCTCGTCATAGCCATCCAAGCTATGCACCACGGCAAAGCGCGTCGTGTCGGCGGCCTGATAGGTATAGGTGTAGAGCCGTTGCAGAGCCAAGTTGTAGACGCCCAACAGTTGCGCGGCGGGCAGGGCGGGATTGACCAGCGGGCCGAGAATGTTGAAGAAGGTGCGTACGCCGAGGGCCTTGCGCACGGGGGCGACGGCCTTCATGGCGGGGTTGAAGAGCGGGGCGTGGAGGTAGGCCAGGCGGCAGCCGTCCATGCTGCGGCGCAGTGCTCCCTCGTCGGCCGTGAAGCGCACGCCCATACGCTCGATGACGTTGCTGGCACCGCTGACCGACGTGGCGCCATAGTTGCCATGCTTGGCCACGGGCAGTCCGGCGGCGGCTACGACGAACGAGGCGGCGGTGGAGATGTTGAACGTGTTGCGACCGTCGCCGCCGGTGCCCACGATGTCGATGGGCGCGTAGTCCGAGAGGTCGACGGGATGGCGCATCTCCAAGAGGGCGTCGCGGAAGCCGCAAAGCTCGTCCACGGAGATGGCGCGCATGAGGAAAACGGTGATGAGGGACGCCGTCTGGGCGTCGTTGTAGCGCCCCTGTGCGATGTCTTGCAGGATGGTGCGCGCCTCGTCGCGGCTGAGACAGCGGTGCTCGGTGAGCTTGTTGAGGATATCTTTCATAAGGATGAGTAGTTTGGGGGATTGGGGCCTTCTGATGAGTAGTTAGGGGGGACCTTCTTTTCTTGCCTTGATGCAAGAGGCGTCAGGGACGCCGGCCAAGTTTGTCCGGGTACGTGTACTGCGGTAGGGGCGTATCGCATACGCCCTCCTGACGGGCCCGTAGGGGCCGAATACATGAATCCGGCATTCGTCCCCTTCGGGTGCGTTTGTAGGGCGTATGCGATACGCCCCTACCCTACCGGCAGGAGAGGCATGCCACGCCGAATCATTGGGCTAAAAAGTTGCGGATGATCTTCTCTCCGACGGGCGTCAGAATGGACTCGGGGTGGAACTGTATGCCGTGCACGGGATAGGTGCGATGGCGTAGGGCCATGATGTAGCCGTCGGGGCTTTCGGCTGTCACCTGGAGCGTGTCGTCGGGGAAGCCTTCGCGGCTGACGACCCACGAGTGGTAGCGCCCGGCGGTGAACTCGCCCGTGAGGCCGGCAAAAAGGGGCTCGTCGGTGGCGGTGAGTCGGATGGGCGTCTGGACGCCGTGAAAGACGTCGGAGAGGTTCTCGAGGCGTGCCCCGAACACTTGCCCGATGGCTTGATGGCCGAGGCAGACGCCCAGGATGGGCTTCGACGGGGCATAACGCCGGATGAGCGGCAGGAGTAGGCCGGCCTCTTCGGGGATGCCGGGGCCGGGCGAGAGGATGATCTTGTCGAACGCCGCGGCGTCGTCGAGGTCGATGCGGTCGTTGCGGACCACGGTGACGTCCTGCGCCCCAGCGTCGTGCAAGGCGTGCACAAGGTTGTAGGTGAAGGAGTCGTAGTTGTCTAAAAGGAGGATCTTCATAAAAGGGGGATGGGGAAAACTAAAAACGAAAAACTAAACATGGGGGCCCGTGGACACGATGTTTCGCGACAATGGCCCCAATCACCCTCGGTTGAACGAATTGTCGTACGACAATGGCCCCAATGGAGGGCTGGTGAGGGTGTTTCCTTGAGGATTTTTCACCGACGACCAGTCAATGGCAAAAATTCTCGAGGAAATTCTTTCAACCGAGGGCCGTTGGTCGAATTTCCTTGAGTATTTTTCACCGATGACCAGTCAACGGCAAAAATTCCTCGAGGAAATTCCTTCAACCGAGGGCCGTTGGCCGAATTTCCTTGAGTAATTTTCACCGACGACCAGTCAACGGTAAAAATTACTCAAAGAAATTCCTTCAACCGAAGGTCGTTGGCCGAATTTCTTCGAAGAAACACCTTCACCAACCCTCGGGTGGATGAATTTCCGTGTGGAAAGAGCTATCCGAGTGTGGCGGATTGCTCCTCCGCCTCCTCGATGGCGCGGCGGAGGGCGGCCAGCTTGTTGTTTACCTCTTGCAGCTCGCCCTCGTCGCTGCTGTCGGACACGACGCCGCATCCGGCCTGATACCAAAGCTCGTTGTTGCGGCTGACGAAGGTGCGGATGGTGATGGCCTGCGTCATGTCGCCATCCAGGCCGATGAAGCCGATCGTGCCTCCATAGGCGCCGCGGTTGTGCGGCTCGATCTGGCTGATGAGCTGCATGGCGCGCACCTTGGGCGCCCCGCTGAGTGTGCCCGCGGGGAAGGTGTCGGCGAAGGCCCGGAGCGGGTCTACCCCGGCGTTGAGGGTGCCCTCCACGCGGCTGGCCAGGTGGATGACGTGGCTGTAATACTGCGGCTCTTTGTAGAAGACTACGCGCACGTCGTGACAGTTGCGAGAGAGGTCGTTACGGGCCAAGTCGACCAGCATGACATGCTCCGCGTTCTCCTTCGGGTCGTTCAGGAGGGCCTCCGTCAGGCAGCGGTCGGTTGGGGCGTCACCCGTGCGTCGGGTGGTGCCGGCGATCGGGTCGATGAAGGCGCGTTGGCCCTCGATCTTGCAGTGCGTCTCGGGCGATGAGCCGAAGATGCGGTAGCCGCCGAAGTCGAAATAGAAGAGGTAGGGCGAGGGGTTGATGCGGCGCAGGGCACGATAGACGGGGAAGTCGTCGCCGGTGAAAGGCTGGATGAAGCGGCGCGAGAGGACGATCTGGAAGACGTCGCCCCGCATGCAGTGGGCGATGCCGCGGCGCACATTGGCGCGCAGCTCCTCGTCGGTGAGGGTGCTCACCGCCGGGCCGCGTCGGGCGAAGGTGTAGGTGGCATAGTTGCGGTTGTCGATGGCCGCCTCCAGCGCCGGCAGCCCGCTCTCCTCTCCGTCGGCCCTAAGCTCCACGAGTCGCAGCTCGCTGCGGAAGGGGTTGATGACGATGACGTAGCGGTAGAGGATGTAGTAGATGTCCGGGGCGTCGTTGCGCTCCTCGCGGCTCTCGCGGACGGGGATGCGCTCGAAGTAACGGACGGCGTTGAAGGTGGTGTAGCCATAGAGGCCGCACACCCGGCGGTCGTCGCCCGAGACGTGGAAGCGGTTCATGAAGTCGCGCAAGGCATCGGTCACGGCTTCGGGGCGGTCGGGCAGCGTGTGCTCCTCGCGGGCGCCGTCGGGCAGTGTCACCGTGGCCGTGCCGCGGTTGATAGCGATGCTCGCCAGCGGACAGAGCGCAATGAACGAACGCGAGTTCTCGCCCGCGTGATAATCCGAGCTCTCCATCAGCACCGACTGCGGATAGAGGTCACGTAACTTGAGGTATAGGCTCACCGGCGTATGCATATCGCCCGGGATCCGTTTGCTATGAGTAGTGTAGTTATAAGTTTCCATACGATGTAGATCAATTAATAATGAGTCAAAGATTAGAGGCACCCAGCAAAGACAGCCAAAGTCAGCCCCTCCCCACCAAGGTACCCGGCAAGGATGGCCGGCGTCCCTGACGCCTTGATTTTCTTTTGCTTCTTTTCTTGCATCAAGGCAAGAAAAGGCCCTCTGCCGAGGGCGGGGAAGTTTGCCGGGTACACTAAGGCCATCAGAAAG
>QWCT01001798.1_pt1 | contig 20484 bp, 17 predicted proteins | sample 1972681 | NCBI WGS metagenome assembly QWCT01 (sample SAMN09866701, study PRJNA288562) | Human oral metagenome isolate pre3_saliva, whole genome shotgun sequencing... | isolation source: mouth | host: Homo sapiens | place: USA: California | reverse complement strand
CATAAATCGATAGACAATCAAACAGAAATGATTATCTTTGTGATTGATAAACAAACAAACGCTATGGCAAACGAGATTAAACTTGGAGAATATAATGTTTTACGCGTAAAAGAGGTGGCACGTCGCGAAGGATTTGGTGAAGTTTTCGGGCTTTACATGGACGGAGGACGTGAAGGTGAGATACTGATGCCCCAGAAATACGTTCCTGAAGGGGCTAAACCTGGCGACGAAATCGAATGTTTCATCTACTTAGATCAAGACGAACGACCTATCGCAACGACTGAAAAGCCATTGGCAAAAGTGGGAGATTTCGCCTACTTGGAATGCGCTTGGGTTAATGAATACGGCGCTTTTCTGAACTGGGGACTAACCAAAGACCTCTTTTGTCCATTCCGCGAACAGAAAAAACGCATGGAGATTGGCGACAGTTATATCGTATATGTGCACATTGACGAAGAGAGTTATCGCATTGTTGCCAGTGCAAAGGTGGAGCATTTTCTCAGTAATGACGTTGCAAAAGCAGGCTTTAAACGCAATCAAGAAGTAGAGATTCTCATCTGGCAAAAGACTGATTTGGGTTTCAAAGCCATTGTAAACAATCAATATCCGGGCCTTGTTTATCAAAACCAAGTTTACAAATATGTGCACACAGGCGACCGAATGAAGGCGTATATCCACAATGTTCGGCCCGACGGAAAACTTGATCTAACCCTTCAACCCACAGGAATGGCAGCCGCAGAAGACTTTTCTGCCACGCTATTTCAATACCTTCAAGACAACAACGGCTATTGTGTATTGGGCGACAAGAGCAGTCCTGACGACATCAAACATCAGTTTCAGGTGAGCAAAAAGGTATTCAAAAAAGCCATTGGAGAGCTATATAAGCAACGGAAAATAAGGATTGAAGACGATGGAATATACTTGGTGAGGGAGTAATATTGTAAATATTAATCGCTAATATTTAACACTTCAGTTCTTCATCAATAAGAAACAAAAACATTGTTTTTCTATTATCGTCCTCCATTTTACCCAAGATTATCTACCCATTTCATCGTATTAGCAATGCAAAGTATGTCATTTCATCCTACTAAATGACGCATAAGACAGGGTAAAACATAGGAGAACACTTGATAAAACAAGCCTTTTCATTCATAAAACCGACTCTTTTAGCACCTTAATTCTTCCTATTTTCTAACATCATTTCTTTTGTTTTTTATAACTGTTTGAAAGTCATTAAATTACAAACAGGCAAAAAACAGAGCTGTTTTCCATCTAAAAGTATTTGAGATTCAAATTTTGTTATTCACAGAAACACTTTGTTTGTATTTTTCATAAACAATAAATTATAGGTCACATAGAGCAATTATAAGTGCTTATCAGCATCAGAATGTTAAACAAACCATTATGATTCTTTGATTGCTATATTTGCACGCAATAAATTTTAAAAGTTACAATATGTCATCATTTGTTGCAGATAAAATTGTAATGGACGGTCTTACCTTTGATGACGTCCTTTTGATTCCTGCTTATTCCGAAGTACTTCCCAAAGAAGTAGAGTTGAAAACCAAGTTTACACGTAACATCACCCTAAATGTGCCCTTTGTGACAGCCGCAATGGATACAGTTACCGAGGCATCAATGGCAATTGCCATTGCACGCGAAGGTGGTATTGGCGTTATTCACAAGAATATGTCGATAGAAGAACAGGCACATCAGGTGGCAATTGTTAAACGTGCAGAGAATGGAATGATTTATGATCCCGTGACAATTCGACGCGGAAGTTCGGTTAAAGACGCTCTCGCCTTGATGCATGATTACCATATTGGTGGCATACCTGTAGTGGATGATGACAACAAACTCGTTGGAATCGTGACGAACAGAGACTTGCGTTTCGAGCGTCATATGGACAAAAAGATAGACGAAGTGATGACAAAAGACAATCTTGTTACTACTCATCAGCAAACTGACTTGGGTGCTGCTGCACAGATATTACAAGAGAACAAGATTGAGAAACTACCCGTTGTAGACAAAGATAACCATCTCGTGGGCTTGATTACCTATAAGGATATCACAAAAGCCAAAGACAAACCAATGGCTTGCAAAGATGAAAAAGGCCGCCTTCGCGTGGCTGCCGGCGTTGGTGTTACAGCCGATACGATGGAGCGTGCAAAGGCTTTGGTTGAGGCAGGTGTAGATGCTATCGTCATCGATACAGCCCATGGACACTCCAAAGGCGTAGTAGAAAAGCTCAAACAAGTAAAGGCAGCCTTCCCAAATGTTGACGTTATTGTTGGTAATGTGGCTACAGGTGCCGCAGCAAAATACCTTGTTGACAACGGAGCCGATGCCGTAAAGGTGGGCATTGGACCTGGTTCTATTTGCACAACTCGCGTTGTTGCTGGTGTGGGTGTGCCTCAATTGACTGCTGTTTTCGATGTATATTCAGCACTTCAAGGTACGGGTGTGCCATTAATTGCAGATGGTGGACTTCGTTATTCAGGCGACATCGTTAAAGCATTGGCAGCTGGTGGCAGTTGTGTTATGATTGGTTCACTCGTTGCCGGCACAGAAGAAAGTCCAGGAGAGACCATCATCTTCAATGGACGTAAATTCAAAAGCTATCGCGGAATGGGTTCACTTGAGGCTATGGAACAAAAGAATGGTTCTCGTGATCGCTACTTCCAGAACGATGTTCGCGATGTAAAGAAGCTCGTACCAGAGGGTATTGCCGGCCGTGTTCCCTACAAAGGAACTGTTCAAGAGGTGATTTATCAGTTGACAGGTGGCTTGCGTTCGGGAATGGGTTATTGCGGAGCACCTTCTATTGAGAAGTTGCACGATGCGAAATTCACACGCATCACTAACGCTGGTGTAATGGAAAGTCATCCTCATGACATTGCCATCACGAGTGAAGCTCCTAACTATTCTCGTCCAGAATAAGTGAGGTTCATGCAGAAAAGAAAAAAAATTATGATATCATTGGCCATGCTTCTTTGTGGAAGCATGGCTTTTGGTCAGACAGACGACCCTGTCTTGATGACGATAAATGGCAAGCTTGTGAAGCGCTCGGCATTCGAATTTGCATATAAGAAATATCAGACAGCAAACGGATTCGAACGAAAGAGTGTTGGCGATTATGCCGAACAATATGCCAATGACAAGTTGAAAGTCGAAGAGGCCTTATCGCAACGACTCGACACTTTGCCTTCTTTTCTGCAACAGTTTGCTGCTTATCGCAACCAACAAATCCCGCAAACATTAGACAACGACGCTGAAACGGAAGCAGAAGCACGCCGTCTTTATGCTTTCACTCAACAACGAGTTGACGCCTCAGGTGGCATGATTAAGGTGCGTGAAATACTGCTTCGATTAGGACAAAGGGCCTCAAAACAAACGGAAATAGAGGTTAAACAACGAATAGACTCCATTTACAATGCACTGCAACATGGTGCAGATTTTGGAGAAATGGCAAGGCGATATTCAGACAATAAGACTGCAACTAATCTTGGAGAGCACCAACCTTGGCTGCTACCGGGACAGACTTTACCCGAATTTGAGACTCTGGCTTATGCCTTAAAGAAAGGAGAAATGAGCGCGCCTTTCCTCACTCCAGCAGGTTATCACATTATATTAATAGAGGACAAAAGCGCTTACTTTCCATACGATTCGGTTCGAAACGACTTGCTACGCTTCGTTAGTCAGCGAAATCTTCGAAACAAACTGACAGCTGCCCGACTACAAGAAAGGTCATTTGCACAACGTAGTTCTGAAGACATGGCTTTGAAAAAACAAGCTGATGCCTTTGAAAAAGAAAATCCACAAATGGCAAATCTCATGCAAGAATATCGTGATGGATTGTTGATTTTTGAGGTTAGCAAGCGGACAATATGGGACAAAGCTGCTCATGACGAAGTAGGACTGACAAACTATTTTGACCACAATAAAAAGAAATATAAATGGTCGTCACCACGTTATAAAGGTATCATCATCCATGCAAAAGAGGCTGGAGAGGTGAAGAATGTGAGAAAGTTACTGAAACATATTGACTTTAATCACTGGAAGGAGGCAATAGACCAACAGTTCAATGCAGGCGGAGATGTTCGCATAACTGCCACGCAAGGGCTATTCAAATCAGGTGATAATTCGTGGATTGACTATGAGATTTTCAAACAAGGAGAGGCACCTCAGCCTATAAAGGACTATCCTTTTAACGGAGTTTATGGGAAAAAGCTCAAAGCTCCCAAGGCATTAGCTGAGGTTAGACCACTTGTTCTTGCAGATTATCAAGAGGAGTTAGAACGCCAATGGGTAAAGACCTTGCGTGAGAAATATCCTGTTATAATCCATCAGGAAGTGCTTAAGACAATAAAAGAAAATAGATAATTGTAGAGAATTAAAACGAAACAATAACGAGATGAACAAAGGATATAAACTATTTGGTGGCTTTATTGGCGTACTACTTCTGGCAGGTATCAGCGCTAAAGCCAATAAAACTGTCGGTAATATGACGGATGAGAATGATACGGTGCAAGCAAAACCTGCCGCAACGCATATCCCAGAGCATAGTGTTATCGATGAAGTTGAATGGGTAGTAGGTGATGAACCTATCATGAAATCAGACATTGAGCAAATGCGTTTGCAAGGAGAGATGGAAGGAATGAAATGGGGCGGCAATCCCGACTGCCGCATTCCGGAACAGATTGCCGTTCAAAAACTCTTCTTACATCAGGCTATCCTCGACTCCATTGAAGTCACAGAGTCAGATATTGCGCAAACCGTTGAGCAACAAATCAACTTGTGGATAAACTCCGTTGGTTCGAAAGAGAAACTCGAAGAGTATCAAGGGAAGAGCATAAGTCAAATCCGTTCCGATCTGCATGATGATGTAAAGAACAGCAAGATGATTCAACAGATGAAACGAAAGATCATGGGAAATGTCTCTGTTACGCCTGCCGATGTAAGACGATACTTTAAGAATCTGCCCGAAGATAGTATTCCTTTTATCCCTACTGAGGTTGAAGTTGAGATATTAGTTCGCAAGCCTCGTATCCCACAAAGCGAGATAAACCGCATCAAAGACCAGTTGCGTAATTTCACGGATCGCGTCAATAAAGGAGAGACTTCCTTTAGTACCTTGGCACGACTCTATTCAGAAGACCCAGGAACTTCACGTCAAGGAGGAGAGATGGACTATACTGGTCGTGGCACACTTGACCCTGCTTTTGCCAGCGTTGCCTTTAATCTTACCGACCCAAAGAAGATTTCTAAGATTGTAGAATCAGAGTTTGGATACCACATTATCCAATTGATTGATAAGCGAGGAGACAAGATAAAGGTGCGTCATATATTGCTAACGCCGAAGGTTTCTAATGAAGATATGAACAAAGCATTAGCCAGATTAGACTCTATCGGCAATGATATTAAAGATGGAAAGTTTACATTTGAGGCTGCCTGCTCTTATCTTTCGGAAGACAAAGACACACGTAACAACCACGGCTTAATGGCCTATACAGACAATCAAACAGGTAAAATCACCTCACGTTTCCAAATGAAAGATCTCCCCACAGAAGTAGCTCGAGTCGTAGATACGATGAAAGTTGGAGAGATATCTGTACCATTCAAGATGATAGATCATCGTGGAAAGACAGTGGCAGCTATCGTTAAATTGGTCAATAGAATCGATGGACATAGAGCTAAAATCACTGAAGATTTCCAGACAATGCAAGAGGTAGTGATGCAGAAAGAGAGTGAAAAGAAACTGCATGATTGGGTGGTTAACAAAATAAAGAATACATATGTGCGCATGAATGACCGCTATAAAGATTGTGATTTTGAATATCAAGGTTGGATAAAATAACGGATGAGACATCATCACATCATACGAATTAAATATAGACATAGGGCATTCCTTGGAATGGTCCTATGTTTGTTTGTGCTGTGCTTAATGCGGAGCTATGCTGCAGTTGGAAACAAAAAGTCTGACGACAAAGTATTTCTTATACATGCAGATGAACTTCGTTATGACCAGTATGGCCCTGTTCCAGATGCCCAAATTGTAAAAGGTCGCGTTCATTTTATGCACAAAGGATCAAACCTTTGGTGTGATAGTGCTTACTTTTATCAGCAATCTAATTCTGTAAAAGCATTTGGCCATGTTCGCTATCAACAGGGAAAGGCACTTTCACTCAAAGCAGATCGTGCCGCCTATGATGGCTTCCGACAATTATTGGAGGCTCGAAAGAATGTGGTTTTACATCATGGTGACAAGACACTTTACACTGATAGTCTCGATTATGACCGCTTTAATGATTACGCATACTTCTTTGAAGGCGGAAGGTTAATAGACAAAAAGGATCGCTTAGTGTCTGACTGGGGCGACTATAACCTAAAGACTCGCGAGGCAACCTTTTGGTATAATGTGAAGATGCGCAGTGGTAATCGCACGGTCACTACAGACGAATTACATTATGATACGAAGAAATCCTTGGCACATGTTGTGGGACCAAGTAAGATAATTCAGAACGGAAGTGTCATCCAAACGACAGATGGTTACTTCGATAGCAAGTCTGATCTTGCCGAGATGTATGGGCGTTCTACGGTTACAGACAAGGATAAAGAGATTACAGGCGATAGTCTTTTCTACAACAAACGAACAGGAATGGCTCGCGGTTTGGGTAAGGTGGTCTATGTAGACAAGCGTAACAAGAACCAGCTTTTAGGCGAAAGAATATTCTATAACGAGAGAACGGGGCGAGGTTTTGCTACAGGTCGTGCCTTAGTTAAAGACTATTCACAGAAAGATACCCTGTTTATGCACGCCGACTCTATGAAGATTTTCACGTTCAATATGAATACAGATTCTATGTATCGAAAGGTACATTGCTTCCATCATGTAAAGGTATTCCGTCAAGATGTGCAAGCTATCTGCGATTCATTAGTGCTAAACAGCAAAGACTCTTGCATGACCATGTATCGCGATCCGATTGCATGGAGTGGAGATCGACAAATACTTGGTGAGATAATCAAAGTTTATATGAATGATAGTACGGTGCGTGAGGCGCACGTTATCAACCAAGCTTTGAGCATTGAACGCATCCCAGAACAGAAATATTTCAATCAACTTTCATCAAAAGAAATCTCAAGTTATTTCATTAAAGGTAAGATTCGGCACGTCATTGCATCAGGGAATGCAAAGGCAATCTTCTATCCTGTGGACGACAAAGATTCCACTTTGCAAGGTCAAGTCTATATAGAGACAGACACAATAAAAATGTTTATCTCACCAGAAAGAAGACTTGATAAGATATGGACACCCAAAAATACGGGTGTTATGCTACCAATGACACAAATTCCTGCCGAAAAACTAAAGCTTCCGGAATTCGCTTGGTTTGAAGAATTGCGTCCAACAGACCCACAGGATGTTTTTCATTGGCGCGGGAAAGGCGAAGGTTCAGCACTTAAAGTGATACAACGTCGCCGGTCACCTCAGCAGAAAGTCAACACTGTTTCACGATGAATCTCTTTCAACAACCACGGCCCCGACGATTCAACCACAAATATATCTATGTGGATGAACGCAAAGAACGCTTGAAAAAAATAGAGCAACAGGCACGTGAAAAGTTAGGACTTACCCCTCACAAGCCCTTAGATCGAGAACAAATTCATCAGGCATTTCGTGCAGCAATGCCTCACCTCTCAAAGAAGAAAAGGCGCTACAATGGTACAAACCAACTCATTCAAGTTGTTCTTCTACTATTTCTTTTGGCGTTGTTTTATTTAATTTTGTTATTTATCTTTTAGCGATTTATGAGCGATATCATACAACTTCTTCCCGATTCTGTTGCCAACCAGATTGCAGCTGGCGAGGTTATACAACGCCCCGCATCTGTAATTAAAGAATTAGTTGAGAATAGTGTTGACGCAGGGGCAAAGAATATACAGATTCAAGTCATTGATGCCGGAAAGACAACGATATTAGTTACCGATGATGGTAAAGGCATGTCTGCAACAGATGCACGTCTTTCTTTCGAACGACATGCTACATCTAAGATTAGGAAGGCTGATGATTTATTCGCTCTTCATACAATGGGTTTCCGCGGAGAAGCCTTAGCTTCCATCGCTGCTGTGGCTCAAATTGAATTGAAAACTCGGCAAGAAAGCGATGAAGTAGGCACTCTTTTATCTATCTCTGGAAGTCGTTTTGTTGGACAAGAGCCCTGTTCTTGTGCAGTAGGTAGCAGTTTTTCTGTCAACAACCTATTTTATAATGTACCCGCGCGAAGGAAGTTTTTGAAGTCCAATTCTACGGAACTAAACAACATTATCACAGCTTTTGAGCGCATAGCACTGGTCTATCCTGACATAGCCTTTACCCTTCAAAGCAACGGAACAGAACTTTTCAATCTTAAAGCAGGCGTACTTCGTCAGCGAATCATAGACATTTTTGGGAAGCGTCTCAATCAAGAACTGCTTTCAGTAAAGGTAGATACAACGATGTGTCGCATCAATGGATACGTAGGTAAACCTGAGTCAGCCCGTAAGAAAGGTGCACACCAATACTTCTTTGTAAATGGTCGTTACATGAAACACCCTTACTTCAACAAAGCAGTGATGGCTGCCTTTGAACGATTAGTGCCAACGGGTGAGCAAGTTCCTTACTTTTTATATTTCGAAGTGGCTCCCGAAGATATCGATGTCAACATCCATCCTACGAAAACTGAAATTAAATTTGAGAATGAAGTGCCTATTTGGCAAATCCTTTCTGCTGCTGTAAAAGAGGCTGTTAGCATGTTTAACGACATCCCTTCAATTGATTTTGACACAGAAGGCAGGCCTGAAATTCCTGTGTATAACCCCACAGAAAACGTTGAAGTGCCTAAAGTGAAATATAATCCAGACTATAATCCTTTCCGGAATTCATCAGAAACACCTCGTTCTTCGAGTCCTTCTAACCGATGGGAAGAGCTTTATCAGAATCTACAAAAGCCAAGTCAGGAAACAGAATTATTCTCTTCAAAGATGACTTTGCCTGATATCCAAGAGGAGGAAAAACCAACCGAGAACGTCATTGAAGAGAAATCACCCTCTCACTACCAGTATAAGGGACGCTATATCATGACAGCCGTGAAGTCAGGACTAATGATTATCGATCAACATCGGGCACATGTAAGAATCCTTTTCGATCGATATCAAGAGCAATTGAAGCGCAGTGAGGCTGCCGCTCAAAAGCTATTGTTTCCCGAAAACCTTCATTGCACAGCATCAGAAGAAGTTACTTTGTCGAAGATTCTACCCGAACTGCAAGATCTTGGCTTTGAAATCAGTCCATTAGGAGGTTCAACTTATGCAATATTAGCCGTTCCTTCAGGGCTTGAAGGACTTGACATGATTAATCTTTTGCGTGACATGATTCTCTCAGCACAGGAGAAACCCACCAATCTTCGCGAAGAAATCAGTCGAGAATTGGCTTTAACCATGGCACGAAAAGCTGCAATCCCGCAAGGACAGGTATTGAACAATGCGGAGATGGAGAACATCTTTAATTCTCTTTTCTCTTCATCGAATCCCAATTATACACCAGATGGAAAAAACATTCTTTGTATCTTAAAACAGAATGAAATAGAACATCTTTTAGATTAAAATATGTAAAATTATACCATCTGAATGAAAATATCATTAACTTTGCAACCAAATGCAAAAACAAAGCATATATTCAGATAGCAAATAACTTATATTAATTATTATTATTTATGAAAAAATTCGTGATCGGTGCAGCTTTATTAGGCATGTCTATGACTGCTTTTGCACAACAAGCTGACCCAACAATGAAGTACAGTGTAGCCACAAATTCGTTTTGGAGCAACTGGTTTATTCAGGTAGGTGGTGATTACAACATTTGGTATTCAAACCAAGAGCATGGCCGTCGCCTTGATAATGGTGGAGATTTTGACTTCCTTAGCAAGCAACGTCGTAGCTTTGGAGGGTCTGTTGCCATAGGAAAGTGGTTCACACCAGGCATTGGTCTCCGTACAAAGTTACAGGGTTTCAACTCTAAAAAGATTGGTGCTGTTGGCGTAACTTCACAGCACTTCTGGAGTTTGAACGAGCAAATCATGTTCAATTTAAGCAATCTTTTCATGGGTTATAACCCTGAACGAGTTTGGAATGTCAGCCCATTCATTGGTGGAGGTATGGCTCGTAACATGTCTGTTAACCGTTATGTTATGCAGTTAAGTGCCGGTATCAACTCTTCATGGAGACTCTGTCGGAACCTTGATCTCTATGCAGAAGCAGGATGGAATCGCATGGAAGATAACTTCGATGGCAATGAGATGGCACAGCTTGCTAATACACATCATGGACGTGGTTGGGAAGATAAGGACAACCATTTATACGCAGAAATAGGTCTTACTTTCAAACTCGGCAAGGCCACATGGAACAAGACTCCTGACGTAGATGCAATCAAAGCATTGTCTCAATCACAAATAGATGCACTCAATTCTCAGCTTAATGACCTCAACGCAGAGAACGGAAAACTCCGCAAAGAGCTTGCCGAGAAGCCAAAGACTACTGTCTTGACAAAGAGTCTTAAGGAATTTGTTGCAACACCAATCTCTGTATTCTTCAACATCGGTAAGATTGATGTAGCTCTCTTGAAGGACTTAGTTAACGTTCGTGCACTTGCAAAATATGCAATAGAGAACAACTCTCATATCCTTGTTACAGGTTATGCTGACTCATCAACTGGTACACCTGCTATCAACCAGAGACTCTCTGAGCAACGTGCTAACACTATCGTTGAGGAACTTGTTAAGATGGGTGTTAACCGTTCTAACATCAGAACAGCAGCTGGTGGCGGTGTAAAGATGCTCGAATATCCTGACTATGATCGTCGCGCTACAGTTCAAATTGTAGACTAATCGAAGTCAATGAGCCTGTCTTTTAAGGCTGATTATATAGAAAAAGCAACATCCTCGGTCAATCTTTTGACTGAGGATGTTTTTTATTAGATTTATTTGCACGGGTGAAATAAATTTCTTAATTTTGCAAACGCTTTACAAAAGTAAGGGCGTTTAGCTCAGCTGGTTTAGAGCATCTGCCTTACAAGCAGAGGGTCGGCGGTTCGAATCCGTCAACGCCCACAAGGGGTGTATCCCTGTAGTCTTTCGGGATTGCAGGGATTTTCTTTTATATCATAACCCTGTTGGGCTGCAAGCGAATCTTTTGTTCATGCCAATCATTTTGCCTTACACACCACTTCTCGCCATGATTTAATAGCACACGATTCGCACACAAACAATACTTGCGACATAGTGTCTAACAATTCACAAAATAATCCATATCAAAACACGCGATAATCTCTATCACTTTACATCGTAATTAGCGTCATTTCACCCAGTAAAATAGGTCTAATTGCATGGTCATTTGCCTCAAAGCATTTTGCCAATCATTATCCTTGAAATCATGAAGTGTTTTGGGATGAAATACATTTTCTATAAAATAAACTTTGGTTTAATGGCTTCCTATCTCGCAACTGCAAACAATTCACAAACCTCTTTCTCTTGTGGGCGTTGACGGATTCGAACCGCCGACCCTCTGCTTGTAAGGCAGATGCTCTAAACCAGCTGAGCTAAACGCCCTTACTTTCGTAAAGCGTTTGCAAAATTAAGCATATTCTTTGATTTAACCAAATAAAAGAGATTCCATTTTTGTTTTTTTAAGAAAACGACATGCATTAGCACAGATTTGCACTCAGAATAGTTCAATATAAGCTATCATTATACCCAAAAGGCTACCTTATCAATACTACAAACCAACCAAACCTAAGGCACTTTACCCCCCATAACAATGCAAACAAAAAGGCAAAAGCCTTTTACACTTTTGCCTCTTTGCCTCTATGCGTGGTTTGAAATAGCCACGATTTTCCGTTATTTACAAACTAATGCTATCACATTTTCCTGTTTTCCGTCCTGCTTACATCATCAAACCAAAGGATAAAGTTCTAAACTTTGGTCCATAATTTCCACGCAAAAGGTTGCAAGGACTATACTTAAAGTAGATATCTGGCACGCCTTTCACCGTCACAGTTCCCATGAAATCAATCGTAACGGGATTCACACGAACATTCGTATCGACATCTTTTACTTTCTGTCCATTAAGCTTATAGCGCGTCTTCAAACTGCCATAGGTGTTCAAATTGACTACAGGTCCGAGACTGAAACTTACCCATCGGCCCTCATAATGATAGCGAATAGGCATATTTAAGCTAAAAACCTTGATACGAGAAAAGATAGGTGTGCTGCCCGTTGGATAGGTGTCAATGGCCACAGCGCGGTTGTTCATCACAAAACGCAAGTCATCTGTCATACGGAAATTACGCCAATCAAGGCCAAATCCCACAGAGAAGGCATTGGCATTACGCCATGGTCGCACAACCCAATCGCCCAACAGCCACCATATTTCCCATGACTTGAACGGCTGAACATCAGCTCTTTCGGGCATACCTACTGCATTACTGAAGCCTGCACCGAGTCGCATTTCACACTCACGCATTGGCTTTCGGCTCTTATGTGCTTTGGAAAGACCGATAAAAGAGAAGTTCCATGTATTGTCATTCAACGCAGAAGTACTCACATAATTGCTATCAACGACTTGAATATTACTTTCATAATGATAGCTCGGATTCGTTGAACTACCCCACACTTCTACCCGTTGCAACGAGTCGCTACTAATGATTCTCACTCTACGTGGCTTCTCAACAACGACTGTATCATTGTCATTCGAATGGGCAGCTGCCGTCAAACAACATGCCAAAGCCGCACAAATAAGGATTTTTTTCATAAGGATTTATTTAATGTATTAGTTTTCTTAATTCTGCAATACTGGCCACATTGCCTTCCATATAGACAAGGGTGACAAGCGTATCTCGGCCCTTTCGCTGTGTGAGATAACACAGATAGCGATATAATCCGCCCTGTTGTGGCAAACTCATGATGAGCGTTGACACATTATTTCGACTGGTTTGTTCCGTTCCCACAGCCATTTTGCGGTCGCGTTCAACACATTTGTCAACCTCATTACATTGCTTTTCATTGGCCTTGAAACGTATACTGTGATAGAAATTCAGGTTATACTTACTAAGGGCACGCCCTTTTACACGAACTTCTACCATCTGTTCGCGTGGCACAAGCTTTCCAATGAAGAGCTCGTTGACATTCAATCCTTGCTGCGCATGAAGCAAACAAGCAAACCCACTCAGTAGAATTGTTAAGAAAATACGGTGTTTCATAGCCCTATAATCAATGATATATTGTTTTCATTCAACTGTTTCCTAAAATCGAACGCAACTGATTGTCTACGTCTGCATCGCCATTTTGGTGGATGTCTTGCATGGTTTCATCCACTACTTTCATGACTTCTTTAGCGTTGGTCACATGCTTATTGTAGACAAAAGCCTCACAATAATTTTGTGATCTGTCCACCAAGAGCGTACTGCCAAGGGCTAAGAATAACGCGATGGAAGCCGCTGCAGCTATAAATTTGGGGCGAGTGACGAGATGAAGAAGTTTGAATCTCGGTGGTTGTGCTATTGCTTCATCCTGTGAAAGGCTGGCAAATGAACAGAAATATTCACGTAGTGGCATCAGTTCTTCCGCCACGTTGCCTGCCGAAAAATAACGATACAACGCACGTTCTTCGTCAAGTGAGGTCTCTCCCGCCATGAAACGGTCGACCAATTGCTTTATCTTTTCGTCTTTATTCATCGTGTTGAAGTGTTATAAATTGATGCCTTATGGCTTGTCGTGCACGGCTTAAAGCCTTACGAACTGCTACATCTGAACTTCCTAATAGCGCTGCAATGTCATGCATTTCCATCCCTTCGATGTGCCGCAAGCGTAGAATTGTCTGCTGAAATGTTGGTAACCGATCAGCTATCTGCATCACTTTTGCATAGCGTTCGTCGTTTGTTGGTTCATAGTCTACGAGATTTTCGGGGATAGACGTTGTTGTTCTACGTCGCCGAATGATGTCAACACAACGATTTTTCACAAGCACTGAGGCCATGGGAGCCATCGGAAGATGCAGAGATTCGAGCATTTGCCAAAGCCTGAGCAGTACATCTTGCACCGCATCTTCAGCCTCTTCATCGTCTTTTAAGTAGCTGCGAGCAAGACGAAGCATTTGTGGTCGGACTTGCTCCACCTCCTTTTTATATTCTTCTATGGTCATCGTTGTGTTATCAAATCTCTATAATGATTACGCAAAGTTAAGGATTTTGTGACATCTATAAAACCTTTTTTTCTGCTTTTTACTACTGAAACATTATATTTCCTCCCTACTATTGCTACACAAAAAGACATAGAAGAGCATGTGTTTCAGCCTATTGAAAAGCATGAAAACATTTCACTTAAAGTGTGCTTTCCTTCACTCCAAACTATAAAAAAATGTTATTCATTACATCAAAAGCTTCAATCCGTCTCATGAATGCATAATCATAAAATATGTATATTTTCCATTTTAAAAAGTGTAAAAGATGACTTCGTAATGAAAAAAAAGATTATCTTTGCAGCGACCAACATTAAAGAGGGTTATTATATCATTAATATTTAGGTAACAACAATAAAAAATTATTAATTCAAATGATGAAAAGAATGATGGCAGCCATAGCCTTTTTAGGCGTATCTATGGCTTCTTTTGCCCAGGAAACAGTACCCGTGCAGAAGTATAGTGTAGCGACTAATTCTTTTTGGAGTAACTGGTTTATTCAAATAGGAGGTGACTATAACGCATGGTATTCTAATCAAGAGCACGGACTTGGATTGGATAATGGCAAGCACTACAGCCTCTTTGCAAAACAACGCCGCACATTCGGTGGTTCGATTGCAGTTGGAAAGTGGTTTTCTCCAGGCCTCGGTATGCGTACAAAGCTACAGGTCGGTAATGCAAAGAAAATGGGAATTGCCGATGTTTCCTCACTAAAGTTCTGGACAATTAACGAGCAAATCCTTTTCAATATGAGCAATTTGCTCTGCGGTTACAATCCAAATCGCGTATGGAATGTAACGACTTTCGTCGGCGGTGGTGTCAGTCGAAACGAATCTATCAGCCTTTATGCGATGTTGTTAAGTGCTGGTATCAACTCATCTTGGAAGCTTTCACGTCATGTTGACCTTTATACTGAGCTTGGTTGGAACCGAATGGAAGAAGACTTTGATGGTTATGACGGATACAACAACCGCTCAAAGCATCATGGTTACGGCTGGGAAGATAAGGATAATCACCTTTATGCTGAGCTTGGTTTAACCTTTAAACTTGGTAAATCAGGTTGGAACAAGACCCCAGATACTGATGCTTTGAAGGCAATGACACAGTCACAGATTGATGATTTGAATAATAAGATTAAGAATGCCAGCGATGAAGGCGACAGACTTCGTAAGGAATTGGCTGAAGCTCCAAAAGAAGATGTTCAGTCAAAGAGCATTAAAGAGCTTGTTGCTACACCTATTTCAGTATTCTTTAATATCAATAAAACTGAGTTAGCTCGACTCAAAGACTTAGTCAATGTGCGTGCACTTGCGAAGTATGCTGTTGAGAATAACAACCGCGTTCTCGTCACAGGATACGCTGACTCGGCTACAGGTACACCCTCAATCAACCAAAAACTATCTGAAGGACGTGCTAATACGCTTGTTAATGAGCTTGTTAAGATGGGCATAAAGCGTTCAAATATCAGCGTCGCTGCAGACGGAGGAGTGAAGATTTTGGAGTATCCGAGCTACGATCGACGTGCTACTGTTCAGATTGTTGAATAGTCATCGCATGTCAATGGCTTAGAAAACTCATTCTAATGTCTCTATAGAAATGCAACAGCCTCGGCCGAATCTTTCGGTCGAGGCTGCTTTCTTTTATCACGTTCAACAAGTCTTCATGAGCAAAGACTTATTGAACGGGTTTTTGTTTTTAATGCTTTGACAATGCAATTACTTTTTCCACACGTGGTTAGCATAATGGAGATTGTAAACATCATAAAGCGATTTGAGACGTGTTAAGCGTGGAAGGAAGGCTGAATATGGGCCTCTGTCCTTCACCCATGCATTCTCTGCAAGCGCTGCCATGCGTGGAAGCAGCATGTATTCTGCATGATTTGGAACTGCAACATACTCTGTCCAAAGGTTTGCTTGAATACCAATGATGTGCTTACGATTCTCTGGTGAGATGTCTTTTGGCATCGTATCCATGTTATAAACGCTATCAACAGGGAGATAACCACCTATTGCCAATGGCTCATGTACAGCCCTTGGATTAGCCTGATAGAAGTCAAAGTAACAATATTTTGTAGGAGAAAGCACTACATCATGACCTTTTTGAGCGGCCTTTATGCCAAAAGATGGATTGCGCCAGCAATGTACCATTGCGCTCGTATTAATGTCGCCATCCATAATTTCGTCCCAACCCATGATGCGACGGCCTTTAGAATTAACGAACTTCTCTATGCGATTAGTGAAATATCCCTGTATATTCTTCGGCGTTAAATGCTCTCTTTGCATGAGCGCTTGACACTTAGGACAATGCTCTACGCGTACAGTTGGAGCCTCATCTCCACCAATATGGATAACCTCTGAAGGGAAAATGTCTATCAATTCGCTAAGAACGTCTTCGCAAAACTTATAGGTATCTTCGTTACCAAGGCAGAGAATATCGTCATAAACGCCCCAAACGGTTCCTACTTTGTATGGACCGCCCGTACAACCCAAGTTAGGCATTGCAGCCAAAGCAGCCAACTGATGACCTGGCATGTCTATTTCGGGAACGACAACGATATGGCGTTGGCGTGCATACTCAACGATATCACGAGCTTCATCCTGTGTATAATAGCCCTCATATGGCGTGCCATCACCAATCTGAGTGTTATGACCTATGACGGTTTCTGCACGTTTACTGCCGATGGCGGTAAGCAAGGGATACTTCTTTATCTCTAATCTCCAACCCTGATCTTCTGTTAAATGCCAGTGGAAACGATTCATATTGTGCATCGCCAACAGGTCAATGAACTCCTTGATGAACTTTACTGGGAAGTAGTGTCGACCGCAATCAAGCATCACTCCGCGGTAACTGAAGCGAGGAGCATCGGCAATTTCAACCGCAGGTAGCGTCACCTCAGCTGTCTTTACAACAGGAAGCGACTTGCGAAGTGTCTGAATACCATAGAAAACACCAGCCGGAGTGCGACCCTTAATGGTTATACCTTTCTGATTACAAGACAAGGTATAGCCCTCATCGCCACTCATTTTTCCATCAAGAACAAGGCGAATGACATTGCTACCTGACTGAGAAAGATTTGTAGAGAGCACGGGACGGATGCCTGTAATCTCTTGAACATAGTCCTGAAGGAAATGAGCATTGCGCTCCATCTCTTCGCTTCCTTCGGGATAAGCGATGCGAGTTGCATTACTAAGTTTGAAAGACGGCTTTGCCGTTAGTTTGACTTGTTGTGGTAAAGGCACCACATTGAAGTCGGCTTGTTGCGCATGTATGGCCATAGTCGACATGAAAAGAAACAATGAAATAAATACTTTTTTCATTCCTTGGTTTTGGTTTTTCGGTTTAACAAATTGTTATTTACTGAGCATAATAAATCAAAAGACTCGCTACACCCTATTATCTATACGTACAAATTTACTCACTTTACGATAAAGAACAAGTTGTTTTTGAAATTTTTAACCAAAAGAAAGGCCGTACTCCCCATTCCTTCATCCCTTCATCTCTATTATATCTCATGCCACAATGCTTCCGTTTGAGAAATAAACAGCATGAGAATAGCATCATACGACAAGGCAAATATGCCACAGGTGTTGCGCTTTCTAAGCGTAATCCATCATAAATTCAGACACAAGAAAACGTAGTTCATGTTGCGGATTGAATGTTTCAACGCCGTAGGCGTTACGCTTTTGATAGCCCAGGGTTGCCAAACGATAGTGCAGGCTACCCTGGGTTAGCGTATGTTGTGTGTGGAGCAACGCCATAGGTGTTGCGCTTTCTAAGCGTAATTCACCATAAATTCAGACAAAAGAAAACGTAGTTCATGTTGTGGATTGAACGTTTCAACGCCGTAAGTGTTACGCTTTCTAAGCGTAATCCACCATAAATTCAGACATAAGAAAACGTAGTTCATGTTGCGGATTGAATGTTTCAACGCCGTAGGTGTTGCGTTTTTGATAGCCCAGGGTTGCCAAACAATAGTGCAGGCTACCCTGGGTTAACGTATAGTTTGCGGGGAACAACGCCGTAGGTGTTGCGCTTTTTTTGATTAATCCGCCATAAAAGGTTTCATTGTAAGCGTACCTTCACAGAAAAAGCTCAACACCTATGGCGTTGAATCTCCTTGCGAATGTTCCCCCGGGGTAGGCTCGTCCTTCGCCAACCCCGGGCTATCAAAGGAACAACTCGTACCGAGTTGCACCATGAAGGCATTAATATTGCGAAATTCATCCATTGAGATAATAGCGCAATACCAACGCAGTTGCGAGATGAAATGATTGCGAGCGTGGTGTGGTTGAAAATTAAAGGGGAAATAGTGTAAGGCATACAAAGCCTCTCCCCCAGCCCTTTGCTTTCCTCGTTTCGCAGGCTTCACGAACAGCGACCTATAGTTCCCCGAAGAGGGAGGGGAGTAGTTAGTCATGGGAATGGAGGAGATTGTTTGAGGGTTAATTGGAGGTATTGATATTGTTGATAATAAAGCGTAAAATGGTTTGTGGCATTTTATCGTGTAAAATACGGCAAAACACACGACTATTTGACGCAGATTAGTGCGTAAAATGACGCAGATTACAATACCACTTAAGTTCAACGCTGAAGGCGTTGTACTTTTGATAGCCCAGGGTTGGCGTCAGCCTACCCTGGGTTATGCATGTAGTGAGGAGGCCAACGCCGTAGGTGTTGTACATTTTCTGCGTGGAATGCCGCGATAAAACATTGAGGAATAAAAGGTACAACGCCTACAGCGTTGTTACCACTCACGGCAAATGACCCAGGGTAGACTTCGCTTTCGCTTGTCAACCCCGGGCTATCAAAAGTACAACGCTTACAGCGTTGCGTGGTTGCAACATTTGCAATGGCGGATATATTCATTTAATTATTGGCATAACGCCCATGGCGTTGCATGGTGAGCGCATTCATTATGGAGGATATATTCATTGAAATATTGACACATTTTGCTATTTATTTATTCGCATGTTGGCATCAATTGTATTATAAAATGCACGTTTCAACGCCGTAGGTGTTACGCCTTTGATAGCCCAGGGTTGCCAAACGATAGTGCAGGCTACCCTGGGGTAACGTATGGTTTGTGGGAAACAACGCCATAGGTGTTGTGCTTTTTTTGATTAATCTGCCATAAAAGGTTTCATTGTTAGCATGCCTTCATAGAAAAAGCTCAACACCGATGGCGTTGAATCTCCTTGCGAATTTTTCCCCGGGGTAGGCTCGTTCCTCGCCAACCCCGAGCTATCAAAAACACAACTCGTACCGAGTTGCGAAATGAGAACATTCATGGTAATAGATGTATTCATTGGAATATTGGCGCATTTTGCAATTTATTTATTCGCATGTTGGCATCAATTGTATTATGGAATGAACATACCAACGCCGTAGGTGTTGTGCTTTTGATAGCCCAGGGTTGCCAAACGACAGTGCAGGCTACCCTGGGTTAATGTATGGTTTGTGGGGAACAACGCCGTAGGTGTTGCGCTTTTTCGGCGTTATCCGCCATAAAAGGTTTTATTGTAAGCGTGCCTTCACAGAAAAAGCTCAACACCGATGGCGTTGAATCTCCTTGCGAATGTTTACCCGGGGTAGGCTCGTTCCTCGCCAACCCCGGGCTATCAAAAACACAACTCGTACCGAGTTGCGATATGAAATAATTGTAGTGACGATGATATTGATAATAAAGCATAAAATGATTTGAGGCATTTCATCGTGTAAAATACGGCAAAACATGTGACCATTTGATGCAAATTAGCGCGTAAAATGACGCAGATTATAATACCATTTAAGTTCAACGCTGTAGGTGTTGTACCTTTGATAGCCCAGGGTTGGCATCAGCCTACCCTGGGTTATACATGTAGTGAGAAGATCAACGCCGTAGGTGTTGTGCTTTTTCTGCGTGGAATGCCGCGATAAAATGATGAGGAATAAAAGGTACAACGCCTACAGCGTTGTTACCACGCACGGCAAATGACCCAGGGTAGCCTGCACTATCGTTTGGCAACCCTGGGCTATCAAAAGTACAACGCTTACAGCGTTGCGTGTTAGGATATTTGTAACGGCAAAAGGGTTAATTAGAGATGTTAACGTTGTTGATAATAAAATGTAAAATAGTGTAAGGAGACCTCTGCAAAACTCATTGTTCAAAATTTGCTCATTTCATCATATTTTTGTACCTTTATAGTATGAAACAACGTCCTTCTTCTCCGAGTTTTGCTG
>QWCT01000706.1_pt1 | contig 20490 bp, 15 predicted proteins | sample 1972681 | NCBI WGS metagenome assembly QWCT01 (sample SAMN09866701, study PRJNA288562) | Human oral metagenome isolate pre3_saliva, whole genome shotgun sequencing... | isolation source: mouth | host: Homo sapiens | place: USA: California | reverse complement strand
TTGGGAATCAATCCCATCGCAGGGTAGGCAAGTTGGGAATGGATAAACGCTGAAGGCATCTAAGCGTGAAGCCAACCTCAAGATGAGATATCCCATCGTTAGGAGTAAGACCCCTTGAAGAGAACGAGGTAGATAGGGCTGAGGTGTAAGTGCTGCAAAGCATTCAGCTGACAGTTACTAATAGGTCGAGGGCTTATCCAATGCGTCTGATTGATATGTTTTACTAACGGAATGATTTTTCAGATATGTGGTTTTGAAAAGGTGTGCCGATATAGCTCAGTTGGTAGAGCAACTGATTTGTAATCAGTAGGTCTTCGGTTCGAGTCCGAATATCGGCTTAAGCCTAAGCATTGCTTAGGCTTTTATTTTTAACAAGTGACTAAGGCGGAGCCGGAGTGCGTTTAAGAATCTATAAGCTTTAATACTTGCTAAATGATGTCTATTTCATTTATAATACCTTGCGGAACCGTAGCTCAGTTGGTTAGAGCACTCGGCTCATAACCGATCGGTCCAGGGTTCGAGTCCCTGCGGTTCCATGAAAAAGACAGTGCTTATTACTGTCTTTTTTTAATACTGGAGTTTAGCCAGCATCAGGGCTGACATTTGAAAAATTTTAGATCTGATTTTTAACAAGTGTCTAAGGCGAAGCCCTAAGATATCTTGCTTTTTCTATAAAACAAATTTATGCACAAAATGAAATTGCAATAATTAATTTTATACAGCAAATTGCACAAAATTGAGTTGACTATATCAATTTAACATGCTAAATTCTATGCACGATAGTAGTATATTTCATTTTCCGGTAGGGAAGAGAATCGGATAACTATGCGCTTTTTATTTTCAAATTCTATTTTATTATTCTACTATTTTCGAAAGTGAGGGAGAAGACGATGAAGATGTTTAAGTATTTTATATGTAAATTGCTATCTTACTTTCATGATGCTGCATGTCTTTATTCTGAGAAGATCCCTTTTTGGTATTATAGCGGAGAAAATAAGCGTTTTACGGAGCGAGAGTTACAAAAACTTTCTACCGGGCAGTTTCTTAAAATAGATCGAAATCACTATATAGAAGACGGATTTTCCCTCTATTATCAATGGCGGGTTCCCAAGAATTTTACCGGTAAAATGATTGTTTTTTCGTTAGATAATAAATGTAGCGAGTGTCCACAGCTAAGCTTATATGTTAACGGAAAGCTTCAACAGTCCGTTGATGAAAAGCATAGCGAGTGCGTACTCACTACATCGGGAAGATGTGGCGATAAATACAATATTTTTCTGAGCTCTATAGGAAAAAACAGCAGAATGGTTAAGGTTTTAGCTTCTTTCAAAGCTGTAGAGCTTAAGGCGGAAAAATGGTATCAGGAGTTGGCTTCGCATAAAGTTTTAAAGAAGGTCGCCTGTTTCCTCTAGCTTATTCCGTAAAAGAATTTTTACTGTTTAGGCAAAATGGGTGTGGCTAACCTTCCATTTCCGTAAGGATACTTCTACCCACGTTCCGTACAGGATAAGGGAGATAATCAAAAGCAGATAAACGACGAAGAAGGCAAGATAGGGAGTTGGAAACAGATAATAATGTTCAGGATGAAAGATTACACCGTTACTCCACCATATGATTCCCAGTTCGAGCATACCAAAGAGAGTAAGGATACCGATTGAACCCAAAAACCAGAGAATCCAACGTCCGAAAAGCTCTCCGGCATGTCCGTCAAAGTGAAGCTGTCTGCCTTCGATGTAAGTATGTTTTGCTTCCCATGAATAAATCATGGTAAATGCCCAAGGGGTACAGAGTCCGAAGCTGAAGAGAGAGACTAAGCATCCTAGAAATTTCCAGCCGATTAACTGTAAGCTTGTACCGTCAAAATAGGAGTCCTCCCGATGCAAGGGATACACTCTTTCGAAGCTTTGCTTTTCTGTCGTTGTTTCCGTTACAGTAGTTACGGGACTTGTATCATTTTCCTCTTTAGAGGGCGCAGCTTCGGATTTCTTTGATGCGGAGGAGGAATTGTCATTTCCTGTTAAATCGTTTGTTTCCTGCGTGATATTTTCTTCCATTTTACTATCCTTCCTTTTTGATGATAAGTATAAGCACTTGTCAAACAGTTGCTTACGGGGGAGTAAAGCTGGTACAAAAGAACGAGCCTGGGCGATGAATTCTGTCGGGCTCGTTTTAAATTAAAACATAATTTTCAGACTTATTCAATATAAATTAAGAATACTGCTTCAAGTGCTTCAAGTCAATTAAGAATACTGTTTCAAGGCAATGGCAGTATTTCATCTATGGTACTCAATTTTTCAACAGTCTCGGTTTTGTTTCCTTTACCAAACAGAGTCCTCTCGGGGTGATTCTGATTTCGGGAATTACGGGAAGCGCTAAGAAGGAGAGTGTGATGAAAGGGTCAATCCCTTTTGCCACGCCCATTTCGTATAATTTCTGCTTCATCTTGACAAGATGCTTACTCACCTCTTGAAAGCCGCAGTCTGTCATCAATCCCATTATGGGAAGAGGAAGGGTATCAAAGACTTTCCCTTGAGAAACCACGGTATAGCCGCCCTGGCAGCGAAGAAGTTCGTTTACGGCAATACTCATATCCAAGTCGGAATCTCCGATTACAATAATATTATGAGAGTCATGGGAGACGGAGCTTGCTACGGCTCCCTGATGAATATTATAGCCGTGGCAAATCGCTACCGACATCTTGCCGCTGCCCTTATGCCTTTCGATTGCGGCAATCTTCCGGTAATCAGGGTATTCTACCGGTTCAAAGTTTGCAGCCCTTCTGAAAGAAACTTGGAATCGTTTTGTAGTAATTTGCCCTTCCATAATACCGATAACATTGCTGTTTTGCTTAAGGATGGGAAGATGGAAATCCTCTTCTTTAAGGGGACGATAATGCAGGGTTTTTTTCAATTCTTTCGGACAACGAGGAATAAAGATTTTCTCTTCTTTCTCCAAGGCTTTTCCCTTGAAAAAAACTTTTTCTATTATGACTTTTTCCGGATCGGAGAGAAGAACAAAATCGGCCTGTTTTCCGGGACTGATTGCTCCAAGATGAGGTAGATGATAACACTCCGCAGTATTGATTGTTGCCATTTGATAAGCCTTTTCCATAGGAAGACCAAGAGCAATGGCTTTACGAATAGAGTGGCTGATATGCCCTTCTTCCAAGATGTCTTCAATATGCTTATCATCAGTACAAAAGGAAAAGCAGTGCGTATCAATCCCTTCTGTGAGAATTCCCTTTATAATTGCTTCCAGATTTCTCGCTGCTGAACCCTCCCGAATATGGACATGCAGTCCGTTTCGAACTTCTTCCAGAGCATAGGAGAAATTAACGGCTTCATGGTCGGTTTTTATTCCGGAAAGTGCATAGGCGGATAAATCCTTCTTGGATAAAAACGGAGCGTGCCCGTCCATGATTTTACCCTGCATAAGTTCCAGTTTATCCCAGATTTCCTGATTAGAGTTTATTACGGATTCGGCATCCATGACTTCCCCTAAACCCAAGATTCTCGGATTTTCCAGATAGGGAAGCATATCCTTCGCACTGAATACTGCACCGTTGTCATCGATTTTTGTTGCGGGAACACAAGAAGGAAGCATTAGATAAACATTCGCAGGGCTTTTTTCGCTTTGTTGTAAAATGTAGTCGATGCCCGCACTTCCGGATACATTGCAGGCTTCATGAGGGTCCACGATAAAGGTTGTTGTTCCAAAGAGAGCAGCCGTGCTGATTAATTCGTTGGGAGAGACCATGGTGGATTCCAAGTGCAGGTGGGCATCAATAAAGCCCGGGAGGAGATATTTTCCTTTACAGTCGATACAGTTTTTTCCCAGAAAACCATTCCCGATTCCGGCAATATATCCATGCTTTACAGCAACATCGCCCGGATAAAACTTGCCTGCATAAACATCAAAAATAAGGGCATCTTTAAAAATGAAATCTGCAGGACTTTCTTTTAAACAGACCTTAGATAATTTGCTGTAAAGACTTTTATCCATGATGTATCTCCTTGTAATAGCTTATAAAAAATGTTGACTATACGCCGATTTTCTTTATATTATTACATAGAAGAGTGCTTTTATCCAGTGCTCCGATTTTAAATAAATATAATGGATAGCTGAAAAGAAAATAAGATAAATGTCAGTTTGAGAGTATAAGGGAAGCGTAAGGGGGAATCTCAATGAGACCCGGTAGGTACATGTCGTGAAGTCTATACCGGTTTTCATATACTGTCTATTTATTATTTTTAGGGGGACGACAAATGGAAAAGTTTTTCAAACTCAAAGAACATCAAACTGATGTAAAGACCGAGTTCATAGCCGGGATTACCAGCTTTATGACGATGGCTTACATCCTGGCAGTGAATCCGAGAATTCTTTCTGCGGCAGGAATGGATGCAGGAGCCGTATTCACCGCAACGGCCTTGGCTTCCGCAATCGCCAGTATCATGATGGCGCTTTTAGCCAACCTGCCTTTCGTGCTTTCTGCCGGTATGGGACTAAATGCTTATTTTGCGTATACCGTAGTGCTGAACATGGGCTACAGTTGGCAGATGGCCCTTGCGGCAGTCTTTGTAGAAGGAATCATCTTTATTATCTTATCTCTTACCAGTGTGCGAGAAGCAATCTTTAATGCTATTCCGCCGACCTTAAAATTAGGAGTTTCTGTAGGCTTCGGTCTCTTTATCACTTTCATCGGTTTACAGAACGCCCATGTTGTAGTAGACGGAGCTACTCTTGTGACCCTTTTCTCTTTTAAAGGCTCCTTGGCAAATGGAACTTTTAATTCAGAAGGGATAACTGTAGTGTTAGCCATTCTTGGTGTATTGATTACGGCAGTTTTGGTTATCAAGAACGTTAAGGGAAATATTCTTTTCGGTATTGTCATTACTTGGCTGCTCGGTATTCTTTGCCAGCTGCTTGGCATTTATCAGCCGAATCCCGAAGCAGGATTTTACAGTCTGATTCCAAGCGGGATTATCTCTATGCCCGCTTCCGTTGCACCGACCTTTATGCAGTTTGACTTATCGAAGGTGGCAAGCCTTGAGTTTTTGGTTGTTGTCTTTGCCTTCCTCTTTGTAGACGTTTTTGACACCCTCGGCACGCTAATCGGCTGTGCATCCAAAGCGGATATGTTGGATAAAGAAGGAAAGCTTCCCGGTATTAAGGGGGCGTTACTCGCGGATGCCATCGGAACCACAGTAGGAGCCATTCTCGGAACTTCTACGATTACCACTTTCGGAGAGTCTGCATCCGGTGTTGCGGAAGGGGGAAGGACGGGACTGACTTCGATTATCGTTGCCGGATTTTTCCTCTTGGCGCTTTTCTTCTCTCCCTTATTCCTTGCCATTCCTTCGTTTGCAACAGCGCCGGCACTTATCGTGGTAGGCTTTTTCATGATGCAACAGGTGGCAAAGCTGGATTGGAACGATATGCTTACGGCAATCCCTGCATTTATTTGTATTATCGCTATGGCATTTACCTATTCGATTTCCGAGGGAATTTCCTTTGGTATCATGAGCCACAGTATTATCCACTTGGCAACTGGAAACGGGAAAAAAGTCAGTGCGTTAATGTATGTTCTTACTGTAATATTTATATTAAAATATATTTTAATTTAAAGAGTTAAAGAAGTTTTTTTGCCGGGAATCCAATAAAGCAATCTCCATATTTTTGTTCTTGACAGCTGTCGTAGTTCATCCTGCGGCAGCTGTTTATGAGAGTGATTCTATAGCACAATTTTAGTAGGAGGGACAATGGAATACTTAGTGCATGGTGACCTGTGCTTTAGTACAGCACCCCGCCATATCGAAACAATGGAAGCGTCCTACCTTCATGTAAAGGACGGAAAGTGCATTTCCTGTTACAAAGAGCTGCCGGAGGCACTCTCTTCTTTGGAAATAAAGGACTATAGCGGAAATCTGATTATTCCGGGCATGGTGGATTTGCATCTTCACGCACCGCAATATGCTTATAGAGGAACAAAAATGGACCTTCCGCTTTTGGATTGGTTAAATAGCAATACCTTTCCGGAAGAAGCCAAGTATGAGGACATGAATTACGCAAAAGCTGCTTATAAGAATTTTGTGGAGGACTTAAAGGAAAGTCCGACCACCAGAGCAGTGATTTTTGCAACCCTACATAAAGAGGCGACTCTTTGTCTCATGGATTTACTGGAGAAGAGCGGTTTGGAAACCATGGTGGGAAAGGTCAATATGGATCGAAATTCGCCGGACTATCTGACAGAGCATAGCGCAGAAGAAGCACTGGAAAATACGAGAAATTGGTTACAAGCGATTCCCAAAGAGTATCGGCATTGTCATCCGATTTTAACACCGCGTTTTACACCGACCTGTTCCGATGCCCTTATGGAAGGACTCGGCAAAATCAAAAAGGAAAAGGGAATTCCCCTGCAATCCCATCTTTCGGAGAATAAAGCGGAGATTGCCTGGGTAAAGGAGCTTTGTCCGGGCACAAAAAACTACGGGGAAAGCTACGACCGTTACGGCTTATTACAGCATTCGGTTATGGCGCATTGTGTACACACGAGAGAGGATGAGTTGGAATTATTGAAGGAGAGGGAGTGCTATATTTGCCACTGCCCGCAGTCCAATACAAATCTTCAGTCCGGAGTGGCTCCGGTTAAGCATTTTTTGGAAAAGGGAGCAAAGCTCGGTCTGGGAACGGATGTTGCCGGGGGTGCCAATCTTTCCATGTTCCGCGCGATTACCGATGCTATTCATGTGTCCAAACTGAGAAGCTGTCTTCTTTTAGAAGATGCGGCAATTACCTTGGAAGAAGCCTTTTATATGGCGAGCCTTTCAGGAGGAGGCTTCTTTGGAAAAGCAGGGTCATTTCTGACCGGATACGAGGCGGATTTTTTGGTTTATGAAAGAAAAAGAGAGAGTATTCGAGAAGAAAGCCTTTTGGAGAGGTTGGAGATGCTCTTGTATACGGAAAAAGAGCTCTTTAGAATGAAGGCCAAGTTTGTTTCGGGAAGACAGATTTTATAAGAGAGTAAGGAAGATATAAGTAGACGAAGGAAGGGAATAAAGAGGAAGGGAAGAAAGAGAACGTGGAGAGGGAAGAGAAGAGAAAAGGGCAAAGGGTAGTGAAGAAAGAAGTAAAAAAGGAAGAGCCGAGGGAAGAGAAGAAAGAAGAGAAGAAAGAAGAGAAGAAGGAAGGAAAGAAGAGAAGAAGAGAAAAGAACGTACTGGGGTTTGTCGTGATGGCATCAGGCCACAGTAGGCGCTTTGGGCGTAACAAACTTATGGAGCCGATTTCCGGAAGACCGATGATTGCCTATTGCTTTCAAAACCTTTCCGCTCTTCTTTATGAAATGAATGCGGTCGGATCTCTTTCCGAGACAGTGCAGGAAAGTGAAAAAAAAGAAAAGCTTTCCATTAGCCTTGATGTACCTATAGTGGTTACTCGCTTTCCTGAGGTACAGGAGCTTTCCAAACGTTATCATTTCCCGGTTATTACGCATAATGAGGAAAATCAAAGCGATACGATTCGCATCGCACTTTCTTCTCAGGAAGCAAAAAATTGGACGGGCTGTATGTTTTTGACCGGTGACCAACCTCTACTTTCCAAAGAAAGCCTTAGACGCATGGTTCTCGAGTTCTCAAAAAATAAAGATCATGTTGTTCGTCTAAGCTATCAGGGAGAGGGGGGGAATCCGGTTATTTTCCCGAAAAAATACTTTGAAGTTTTGAAAAATCTGACGGGAGACCATGGAGGAGGTTTTTTATTAAAAAACGGTGTAATTCCTTTAGAGGAAATCATGAAGGTTTCTGTGGAAAGGGAGTATGAGCTTTTTGATGTGGACAGTGAGGATTCGCTGGGAAGAATTGAGCAACTCATTCATCTGTCTTAGTTTAGGACTCCATAAATGATTAAGAACAGGAAAAGAGGCTGTAAAAAATCCCTTTATCATTTGGATTTTTTACAGCCCTTTTTTTTCGCGCTTATAACGAGCGGCTAAGGAGAAGCCTGAAGGTTCTTGTTCATAATGAGTATCTATCGCGAAGCCTGAAGGTTTCTTGTTTATAACGAGTACCGACTGCGTAGCATACGGCATCTCGTTGGAAAGTACTTTATTATTTAGTATAAAATTATGCCAAGGATTGTCTTATCAAGGCTTTCGCATCGTCTTTTCATATTGAGAAGTGTACGGAAATCACTTCTTCCTTCGGCTACGAGGACAAGAGTCTGAGACTTTCCGAGCGTTTGGATACTTTCTTCATTTTTGAAAATATCATAGACCGAGCTACAGTGCGTACCGGGAAGCTCGTCCTGCATAAAGCCGGCTGCCTTTTCCCCGGTTTCCTTTTTCTCACTGACAATCAATAAGTCTTTCTTCTCCGCCTTTTCTCCTAAAAGAAGAGAAATATTGGTTTTTGCAAGGCTAAGCAGTGATTTATCGTCTTTTTCCCGTTCCGCATCTCCAGAGAGTTTTTCGGACAGACTTTGGAACAGCCCTTTTCCGGGGTAACGCTTCTTACTGGCAAGAACAGTGAGCCCGTAGAGTTTTTCCAAGTCGTCTTCTCTTGGAAGCTTTTTTTCCAGAAGATAGCAGAGCGTGAAGAAAGAGACGGAGAGGAAAGCACCGAGGAAGAGGCCGATAAGGGACTGCTTCAGGAGGAACTTTTTACTGATTCTTGTACTTGTGCCTCCTATGTTTAATTCTTCCGCTTTCGGTTCCGATTTTTCCAGTTCTTCTACAGTCTTACTTAGGTTATCGATGTTTTGTTCTTTTTCATCTTGTCTTTTTACAATAGAGCTCGGTTCTTTTCCCATGCCGTTCACCCCATCTTTTAAATTGAGTACAGGATGGGTTTCCATTCCTTTACTTGTATTATCAAAGCTTAGGAATAGTTCGTGACTGCCAAGACCTTCTTTGAGTTCACTTTCCGCTTTTTCCCAGTAAGCGATTGCGGCATCTCCCATTTTTTGGACATCCTCTTCGCTTTTTCCGCTAAAAATGAGACTGATGGTTCCTGCTTTCACGTTGGCATCTAAAAACAGAATATCCGGAACATCGCTTGGCTTTAATCCCTTCACCGCTTTCGCTACAGCTTCATAGAATGCGCCGGATTGGAAACGGGAGATGTAGCTTTCCGTGAGGGCTTCTCTTAAGCCGGTACCTTTTAGAAGATCGTCGATGTCATCGATATTTACATTGTCGAGTTTGAGATAGAGCTCCATTTGCCTTTCATAAAGAGAGTCCGGAGAAAGAAAAGTAAGATAGGCATTCTCCCACTCCTTTCTTTCCGCACTAAGGAGTTCTTTTTCCCGCTTAAGATGAAGGGCATAATATTTCAGCACTCCTATTTTTTCTTCTTCGAGTTTTCCTTTTTCCTCTTCGGAACTTGCTCCGTTTAAAATCGAATTGGTAGATAGGGAAATATTTTCTTTCTCTTTTAGAATTCGAAAGCCTGTAAAGAAAAGGGCAAACAGAATACTTATTCCAATAATCCAAAATCCCTTTCTGAGATAAAGCGCTAAAAGTTCCGGAAGATCGATGAGGATTTCATCCTGTGTTTCTCTTTCCATAAAATTAATTTCTCCTCTCAAAGTTATATCCTTTCTTACAGTAAGTCCCAGCGGGAAAAATGAAGAATCGCTTCCAGAACGCCACCGCCAATGGCTCTTGCCTTATCCGAGACATTTTCATATTCCACAGCGGCTCCCCGCGGATCCACGTCGCCGATTTTCATTCCTTCATACACGGATATTCCCTCCTGCAGCATGCCGCGAACTCTTCCGGAAATAGTGGTGAAGACGGGATTTCCGCTGACTCTTGCACAGATATCCCCTTTTTCCACGAGAGTTCCGATGGGGACAGTATCTTCCATAACGCCGTCCGAAGGGGCGCGAAGAACTCTTTCTATCCCGTAGCCTTGTATGATGCCGGGGACACCCGTGTTCTCAATTGCGGAGCCGTTTAGAATAACTCTTCCCAGATTATGACCTCTTTTACTTTCTATCACGGCATGACAGTCTACGCCTGCGGTAAATCCCGGCCCCACGCCGATGACTACATTCGCGTCCGTAATTTCCGTTCCCAGATTTTTTTTGGCTATAATAGCGTCTACAACGGCGTAAGGCTTCAGCTTTTTCAGCATTTCTTTTCCTTCGTCTATGACTACGGGAACCTTTCCTTCTTCCATTTTTTTAAAGACGTCTTCCGGGCTCTGTGCTAAAACCGCTTCTATACCTTCGACTTCCGTTTTTCCGAGTCGAATTGCTTCGGAAAAGGCTACATTTCTGCGAACGGCAGTCGGAATAGCGAGATCACTGTGACAGATTTTGATTCCGGCTCGATAAAGTCGAACGGAGATGCCTGTTGCCAAGTCTCCTGCACCGCGAATAAATACAAACATTTGCTTTCCCATCCTTACAGAATAAATTTAATTGAAGCTTAACAATGTAACGGGGATATTGTACCATAGAGAAACGAAATGATAAGCAATTTTCTTTTTTTCTTACGTATATATAGGAGAAATCATCGTCGTACAATAATGTTTTTATTTCTGAAGGTGATGTACAGAAAGTGTTACAGAAGATGATACAGAAGGTGATGTATAGAAAGTGATACAGAAGATGATATACAGAAGGTGTTGTACAGAAAGTGATGTACGGTAAATGAGATTCGGCAGTTTTTTTGCAGGATAAGGAAGGCGAGGTGAAGCTTGAAAGAAATGAGAGATAAGAGGGGAGACGATAAATCTTTAGAGGAAATGACCCGGGAAACTTTGTCGCTTCTTTCCGGAAGAATCCCAAGAGGCGTCTCCTCGATTATAGGAAGTGGAGGGAAAACAAGTCTTATGCATGCGCTTTCCTTGATTTTGTCTAAAAAGGGTAAGGTTCTGCTCAGCACAAGTACGCATATTTACCCTTTTTCTCATTGTGAAAATATCATCGTTCGGGAATCCGATTCTCCGGAGAAGATTCTGTCTTTGGTGAAGGAGGGCTTTTCCAAAGAGAACATTCTTTGTCTCGGAGCGGAGGGAAGAGAGGGAAAGCTTTCTAAGGCACCGATTTCCTTTTCCATGCTGGAAAGCTGCTCTGACTATATTCTTGTGGAAGCGGACGGTTCTAAAAGGCTGCCTGCAAAAGCCCATAACGAAAGAGAACCGCAGATTCCCAAGGAATCGAAGCTTAGCATCCTCGTTTTCGGCGCGTCCGCACTGAACAAGGAAATTCGCGGTGTTGTACATCGGCATGAACTATTTCAATCTCTTTTTTCGCCGGCTCTTACGGAAAAAACATTGCTTAGTAAAGAAATCCTTGCAGAAGCCTTTCAGAAAGAAGGCTTGGGCGATATGATTCTCTTGAATCAAATGGACTCTATAGAAAAAAAAGAGCGGGAAAAACTCCGCTCTTTTCTGGAAAAAACATTGCAAAAACCCGTGCTTTCAGCTTCTTTACTTACTTACCGTGCTCCCAGCTGAACTCTGCCGCATTAACTTCTCCTTCCTTCGGAGTAACGCCGCTTCCCTGAATTCCCGTACCTCTCGGCTTATAGTTCTTCATGACGCCGTTCTTTTTCTCGGGAACCTTACTAACAGGCTTTTTCTTATTGATAGCGTCCTGCTCTGCCTGCTCGTATGTTACCTCTACTTCTTTTTCTTTTACGCCTTCATCCGGATCGCCTTCATACCAAGCACCGTCCGAGTTTACGGTATAACCGTCCGGAGTGGTGGTATCGGTGAGGGCCCAACCGGCATCGTCAAAATAATAGCACTCCGCTATGCCGTCTCTGTTACCGTCTAACCAGAACCAACCGGAGTGGCACCAAGTTCCGTCTTCGTTTCCGTACCACCAACGCGCACTGTTTTCGCCCTGACCGTGATTCCAGTTCGCCATAGCGGGGATAGCCACTGTGACACTCATCGCTATAGCAAGGCTCGCAATTAACTTTGTTTTTTTCATATTTCAACCTCTACTTTACTGTTTTTTCCGTCTTTCTTGAATACGGATTTATTCTACTAAAGAAGGAAAATAAAGCAATAAAGAAAATCTTAAGGATAAAATTTTTTTCCTTACAGAGGAGAATTCTTCGGATTCAGCTGTTTCAGGGAAGTAAAGATTTCATTTCCCCGAAACTTTACCTTAGTGGGAAGAAATAGTATAATGGCGGGGATTTGATACAAGAAAACGAAAAGAGAAAGAGGAATCATGAAAAATAGAAATGCAATGCCCGGGACGATAGATCTCTATCTACGCGTTCCCCTTTGGCTGTCTCTCCTGTGGCTTCCGATTCTTTTTGTGGCATTTATGGTGGAATGGAAACTCAGCCTTTTGCTTATTCTTCTAGCCATAGTATATATTGCTCTTGCACTTTATTTCTATCGAAGCAGGAAGAACCGACTTGTTTCGGCTCTTTTGGATTTTTCTTTAAGGGCAAATGAGAATAGGGCAAGACTTTTTGAAGAGATGCCTACCGCCTATTGTATAGTGGGAGAGGATGGGGAGATGCTTTGGAGCAACAGAGCCTTTCATACGATTTTACAAAAAGACAGTAAAATCGAGCGGAATATTTTTAACATTTTCCCGAACATGCAAAAGGAAATGCTGAAAGAAAAGGGGGCGATGCTCGAACTTCACTCTTCTTTTATGGAGAGAAAATACTGTATTGATCTTATCAGACTGGACGACCTGGAGGATGAGGGTACAGAGGAAATTCGCAGTCTTTCCGAAGAGGAAGAACTTGTTGCGGTATATCTTAGAGATGAAACAGAGGAAGTTGAGCTTAAGCAGAAGCTGGATGAGGAAAGAGTGGTTTTGGGGCTCGCTTACATTGACAACTATGAAGATGTCATGGAACAGATTGAGGAGGTTCGCCGCTCTTTACTTTCCGCATTGGTCGATAGAAAAATTACACGGTATATTACCGCGTCGGACGGTGTGGTGAAAAAAATTGAAAAAGATAAGTATTTTTTCCTTTTAAAACAATCGGTTTTAGAAAAAATGATGGAGGATCGATTCTCTATTTTGGAAGAAGTAAAAGAAATCGATATGGGAAACGAACTTGCCATCACTCTCAGTTTGGGCATCGGCTACGGTGCCGGCGATTTTAGCCAGAACTATGAGTATGCAAGAACGAGTATGGATATGGCTCTTGGTCGAGGAGGAGATCAGGCTATCGTGAAGAATCCGGAGAAACTGAGCTTCTTCGGAGGGAAGAGCCAGAGCACGGAAAGAGTAACCCGTGTTAAGGCAAGAGTGAAAGCACAGGCTTTCCAAGAGCTTATCGAGTCGAAGGACAAAGTGCTTATCATGGGACATAAGAATGCGGATATGGATTGCCTCGGTTCTTCCGTGGGAGTGTATCGTATGGTTACGGCTCTGGATAAAAGAGCGTATATTGTGCAGAACAATGTGACCTCGACGATTTTACCGCTAAAGGAACGTTTCCTGAACAATGCCGACTACCCGGAGGATATGTTTATTGACGGAGAGACGGCAAAGAGTCTCGTGGATAATAACACCATGCTGGTTGTGGTGGATTGCGACAGGCCTTCCATTATTGATGAGCCTGCCCTTCTCAGTATGGTGAAAACGAAGGTGGTTTTTGATCACCACAGGCAAAGTTCGGAAACAATACAGGGAGCTGTTTTGAGCTATTGTGAACCCTATGCTTCTTCCGCATCGGAGCTTATCGCGGAAATGATGCAGTATATTCGAGAGGGAATTAAGGCGAGACCGATGGAAGCGGACTGTATGTACGGCGGAGTTGTCATTGATACCCGAGAATTTACGAATCAGACCGGAGTAAGAACCTTTGAAGTGGCGGCATATTTAAGACGATGCGGAGCGGATATTACAAGGGTAAGGAAGGTCTTCCGGGAAGATTTCGATGATTATCAGGCAAAGGCCGATGCGATCAGCAGAGCGGACATATACAGGAACGCTTATGCGATAAGTTCCGTGGAAAAGAACGGTTCGGAAAGTCCTACCGTGCTTTGTGCCAAGGCCGCCAACGAGCTTTTAAATATTCGGGGGATTAAGGCAAGCATCGTTCTTACCAAAGTGGAAAATACCGTCTTTCTTTCCGCTCGTTCCATTGACGAGCTGAACGTGCAGGTGCTTATGGAAAAGCTTGGCGGAGGAGGGCATCGTACCGTGGCCGGTGCTCAGATCGAAGGGAAAGAAATAAAAGATTGTATTAGTTTGGTAAAGAATGCGATTGATGAAATGATAGTAGAAGGAGAAGTAGCGTAATGAAGGTGATTTTATTAAAGGATGTCAAGAGCTTAGGGAAAAAAGGGGAGATTGTCGAAGTCAATGAGGGCTATGGAAGAAACTTTATTCTTCCCACTAAGGCGGGGGTTTTGGCGGATGCCAAGAATCTGAATACCTTGAAGCTGCAGCTTAAAAACGCGGAAAAACTTGCCGAGGAAAAGCTTTGTGAGGCAAAGGCTATGAAGGAGAAGATAGAAGCGATAAAGCTTGTGCTTCATATGAAGGCGGGGAAGGACGGCAGAGCCTTCGGCTCCATTTCCACAAAGGAAGTGCAGGAAGAGTTGAAGAAACAGTATGATATTGTGATTGATAAGAAGAAGATGGACTTGGACGTTCCCATGAAAAATCTTGGGGGATACGATATTAAGGTCAAGCTTCATAAGGATGTGGAAGCGGTACTGCATGTCAGCGTGCAAGCGGAGTAAACAATGGCAGAACAGGACGAAAGACTGCTTTTACGCAGTATTCCGTATTCTAAAGAGGCGGAAGCCAGCGTAATAGGCGCGATGATCAGAGACGGAGACGCCGTACTTGCCGCGTTGGAAATATTACAGCCCGAAGACTTTTACGGCAGGCAATATCAGATGCTGTTTTCCTGTATGAAGGAAATGGCACAAGCCGGCGTTGCTATAGATTTTGTCAGTTTACAGGACAAGTTAAAAGGGAAGAAGGATATTCCTCCCGAGTTGTCTTCCTTGGAGACTTTGAAGAACCTTGCCATGGATGTTCCCAGTGTGGCTAATGTTCGTATTTATGCTGAAATGGTTCGCTCTAAGGCTGTTCTTCGTGCGCTTATTCGGACTAATGAAGAGATTGCCGATATGTGTTATAAAGGCGAAGAGGATTTGGAAGTTATTCTGGAAAGAACGGAGCAGAAGATTTTTAATCTTCTGCTTGAGCGGAATACCAGAGAATTCGTTCCGATCTCCGAGGTGGCCATGAATGTCCTGAGGAGGGTGGAAGAAGCCTCCAAGCAAAAGAATGCCATAACGGGTGTCGCTTCCGGTTTTATAGATTTAGATTATAGGACTGCAGGATTTCAAAAATCAGATTTAATTTTGATTGCGGCGAGACCTTCCATGGGAAAGACTGCTTTCGTTTTGAACATTTTGGACTATGTTGCCGTAAAAAAGCAAGAGCCTGTCATGATTTTTTCTTTGGAAATGTCTAAAGAACAGCTTGCGAATCGTCTGCTCTCCCTGGAGACGAAAATTGAGGCGGACAAACTCAGAAAAGGTACACTGACCGATGAAGAGTGGGGAGACCTTATCGAAGGAGTGGATCGCCTTTCCAAATCGCAGGTGTATATCGATGACACACCGGGAATCACGGTCGGTGAGCTAAGGGGAAAGTGCAGAAAGAGAAAACTGGAATCGGGGCTCTCTCTCATCATGATTGACTATCTTCAGCTGATGAGCGGAGAGAAGGGGAGGCGTTCTTCGGAGAACAGACAGCAGGAAATATCCGATATTTCCCGTTCCTTAAAGGCGCTTGCGAGAGAGATGGATTGCCCGGTTATTGCACTTTCCCAGCTCTCTCGAGCAGTGGAGCAAAGGCCGGATCACCGCCCTATGCTCTCCGATCTTCGTGAGTCGGGAGCAATAGAGCAGGACGCCGATATAGTGATGTTTCTCTATAGGGATGACTATTACAACAAAGATACGGAGCATCCCAATGAAGCGGAGGTTATTATCGCAAAGCAAAGAAACGGTCCGATCGGTACCGTGAAGCTGCTTTGGCAGCCCCAATACACTCGCTTTAAAAATGCGGAAAGGGAATAAATCCGCATTTTTTCATAGCGAGTATCGCTCGCAAAGCGGGCGGTATCTCGTTAATGGACTTTAGTCGCTATCAGAGCTGACATTGGAAAAATATCAGCTCTGATTTTTTGTAGTATTTCCTATTTTATCAAAGGGCAGAGACGGATTCGTAAAAAACAAAAATATTATTTAGTAAAATTTTATTTTTATAAAAATAATTTATATTAATACAAGACAAAAAACTTTATGCCTCAAATTAGCTAAAATTATTCTAAAAACTGCTATTAGAAATTGCAAATCTAACGATAAAATAGTATGATACTTGAATCAATAAACTTTTTTTGTAAGGGAGAAAAGTTTATTGTAAAGGAGGAGCCATGAAAATCGAGAAAATTGATGACAACTCCATCAAGTGCACATTATCCAGCTTAGATTTATCGTCCAGAAATATAAATCTGAGGGATATGACCTATGGCTCTCAAGCTGCTAAAAGGCTTTTTAACGAAATGATGCAAAAGGCAAAGGAAGAGGTAGGATTTTCTATTGAGAATACTCCTCTTATGATAGAAGCGGTTCCTTTGCAAGGTGGTGCGGTACAACTCATTGTTTCTAAAGTGGAAGATCCGGAAGAGTTAGATACACGCTTTTCTAAATTTTCCTCGCATAGCAGTGGACAGAACGGCTGGATTTCCGAACTTGCAACTCAGATACTGGAGGGTGCACAGGGCTTGATGAAGCAGTTGAACGAGGACGAAGAGACAGAAACTGTCGAGAAAGAAGCAAAAAACGACAAGAAAGAAGAAGGCATAAGATTATATCGCTTCCAAAACCTCGATCGTATTATTGACGCGGCGAAAGCCGTGGGCGGATATGATTTAGGGAAGAATCGGCTCTACAAAGATGATGACAAGAAGTGCTATTACTTGAGTCTTCATAGTAAAGATAAGGATACGGACAGCTTGAATCGCGTAGCGAACCTTTTAATGGAATACGGGGATCGGATTAACGGTGATTCTTCGAATGAAGCGTACTATGAGGAACATATGGAACATTTGATTCCGGAAAATGCCTTAGAAAAACTGAAAACATTGTAATGGAACAGGCAGCAGATGTTTGTTCTAAAGAATTTTATCCCTTACAGAGACTAAACGAATGAGGAGGAGAGCGATGGCGGATATTACAAAAGACATGAAGATAAGTGAGATTTTGGCACTGAATGAATTGATGGCTCCCTTTCTTATGCAGAACGGTATGGCATGCGTGACTTGTGCAGCTTCTCAGGCGGAATCTTTAGAGGAAGCTTGCGAGGCACACGGGATTGACGTAGAAGGACTTACCGAGGACTTAAATGATGTTTTGCGGGAGTACTTGGAAGCGCAAGAGACATCACAAAACAGCTGATAAAGAACAAAGCGATGTCTTCGCACCGGATACGGGAGATATCACAGAACAATATAGATAGACTTAAGGAAAGGCGGAGAGAAATCTCCGCTTTTCTATTCATAACGAGTATCGAACGCTTTGCGTGCGGTATCTCGTTTTGCTCGAGTATCCGCTCGCCAAAGTGGAAAAGAAAAGCCCCAAAAGAAACTCCAAAAAGAAAAATCAAAAAAAATAAAAAAAACTTCTTGACAGGGTAAAAAAGTTAGTGTAAGATAACTGCAGTTAGATAAAACTAACCGTTGTGAAGAAGAAACAGTGTATTTTAAGAGAATGAACAAACCCGTTAAAAGCATTGCTTTAAGATTCATAACTATACGCTTTGTCGTGTCCTCCTGACCATAAGCACGGTAGAGCGAAATCTCCTGAAATAAATAGACTCAACTTAAGTGCCGCCTTCGGGCGGAGAAAAAGCGGAAGAATGCTCAACTTCCGCTTTTTTGCTGTCTAAATTTCATTAAGAAAAAACTTGTCGATGAAATTCTGCTGTCTGTAATTTCTTGGATTTTTTTTTATTTTCATGGAATTTATCGGATACTTGTTAATTTTCTTATGAACCGAGCCGGTATTGCCGAAAAAATCGATAAGATATTGAGCCTAAAAAAGAAAAATACATAAGGAATTTTAAGTATATCAATAAAATACGATAAGAATGTGAAAGTGGTTTTTCGATAAAGATTTATGAGATAGTGAGAAGGAACTCGCAGTTATCACTATGGAGGGAGCTTATGAAACGCGTATTTTCCTTATTTTTAGCATTATTGATTGTATTACAGAGCATCATTGCCGTAGGGGAAGAACAGAGTCCGCTGATTAGTATAGGAGAAGAGCAGAGCCTGCCGGGCGGCTTAGGCGGAGAGGGAAGTGACTTTGTTTTAGACCCTGCTCTTTCTTCCGGAGAGAATGGAGAAAGCTTTGTCGGAGAAAATCCCGCACCGGAAGAATTTTCCCTGGAAGGGAAAGAAGCGCTTACAGAGGAAAATGGAGAAAGCTTTGTGGATAATCTCTACGCGGGAATCAATCAGGAGGCGGAGAAGGAAAGACAAAGACAGGAGTCTGTTTCCGAGACTGTATCCGATTCGAAGCCTGATTCGGCAAGTCCCTCTTATTTTGAAGCGAATAAGAAAAAAAGCTTTAGCTATAAGGATGAGGAAATCAGTGTTACGGCTACCCTTTCCGTTCCGGAAAGTCTTCCGAAAGGGGTAGTTTTTCTTGTGCGCCCGATTAAGGAAGAAGAAAGGCCCGAACAGTATACCGCATTTAAGGATGCACTTACGGAATATAAAGAAGATAAAGAAGAGGAAAGCAAATTTGCCCCGAAAGAACTTCGACTCTACGATGTCGGCTTCTTTATGGAAGAAGAAAAGACCGGAGAATACGAGGAGATTGAACCGACTAAGGGAACGGTGGATATTCGCTTCGTTTTAAATCAACCGTTGGAAGGGGAAGGAGAGCTTGAAGCGGCGCATCTTCCCTTAAAGAAGGAGAAGAAAGGGGACGGGATAAGTACCCTCGATATTTTGGATGTCAAAAAAGAAGATATTGACGTGGAAGAGCTTTCCGTAAAAGAGGGAAAGAAATATATAGGAGATGAGAGGGATAAGCTGGAGTTTAGTCTGGAGAGCTTCTCTCCGCTTGCTGTCTGGAAGGGGGAAAATACAGATAAAGCAACCATAGACAGAATTAAGGACAGCATTGATTTCAGTCTTTCCGATTTTGACGGTATATTTTTTCAAAAAGACGCTTCCGGTAAAGCAATAGAAAAACCCTTCGTAAAGACCGGAAGTAGCGGTAAGACAGTGTGGGAAATACCGGAACATTATTCTCCTTTGGACCTGGATAAGGTGAGAATGAGCTTCCGTATGGTTTTAAAGGATACGGACAGAAAGATAAAGAGCGGGGATACACTGCACTTTATTTTTCCGGATATTTTTAAAGAATTGAAGGACCAATTTGGAGATAGGAAAGTATGGAAAACAAGTGACGGGCAGGATCTTTTTGAGCAGTATGTGTATAAAAATGATGCCGGAAAGTGGGAACTGCAGATTAAATTTCTTTCCGGCATCATCGACCCGGATTTGGCTGCGAAGAGAATAGGACAGCTCGTCATGGTAGCTACCATAGATAAGAGCAAATGGAAAGACGGGGAAGAGAAAAGTGTGGCGGAGCTCGTTCTTCCAAAAGAGACGCATGCACTCACTTTTCCGCCCATTCCGGGGAAAATTTCCGGTATTAAGAAGACTGCGGAAGATGATTTACAAAATGGGAAAATTAATTGGAAAATAGAGGTCGGCACGGAAAGTAAGGGCGTTAACTTAAACGGAATTACTCTGGTGGAGAGTTTTGACGATCTGACGCAGGATTACGATTCCGCTTTTTGGGTCAATCCGGAAACGGGGGAAGAGAAGCCGATAAAGTTTACCGAACTTCCTAAAGAGGGGGACAAACGCCGTTTTTCCTTTACTTTCCCAAGTGATCCGGACAATATTATTCGAGGCCCGCAGACCATTCGTTTCACCACGAAATTAAAATCTGCAGCATATCGGGATAAAGACAGTTCTACGGAAAGCGCGGAAGTAGTCTTAAGCTCCTCCAACATGGATCGTCTTGATCCGACAACAGGAAAAAGAGAGGCAAAAGCCGATTTTACTTTGCCAAGAGCAAAGCTTGTGAAGAAAGGACAGCAGTTAAGCGGAAACCGTCTTCGCTGGACGGTGGACTTTAATGAAAATCATGTCTTTGTGTATGAAGCCACGGTTATCGATGAACTGAGTAAAGGCTTGAATATTGACGAAACGAAGGGAATTACCGTAAAAAATCTGGACACCGATGAGACGGTAACCCTCCGTAATACCGCATCGGATCGAAAGAAGGAGTTTACCAATCTAAGTAAAGGGAAAGGCGGTGCCAAAACTTTAGATTACTTCATTGAAGAAGAAACAGCGACGAATAACCTGAAAATTAATTTCGGACAAGGCTTCGGCAATGCTTACAGAATCAGCTTTGAGACAACCGTAAATGATCGTATTTCTTA
>QWCT01000796.1_pt1 | contig 20598 bp, 7 predicted proteins | sample 1972681 | NCBI WGS metagenome assembly QWCT01 (sample SAMN09866701, study PRJNA288562) | Human oral metagenome isolate pre3_saliva, whole genome shotgun sequencing... | isolation source: mouth | host: Homo sapiens | place: USA: California | reverse complement strand
TTCTTCACTCATACCGGCTCTTCTTGCTGCATCCGAAATGCTTAAAATTCCATCCTTTACCAGAGAAATAAGGACTTGTACAGTTCCTTCTTTAATTCCCTTTTTAATTCCTTCTTTAATACCCTCTTTAATGCCTTCTTCTCTTCCTTTTGCTATTCCTTTTGCTATTCCCCTTGCTTCTACTCTGTCAAGTACCTCACACATAGTTAAATTCTCCTTTCCTTTCACCTCGTTTATAGTCTCTTCAAACCTGTAATCATTTGTCATCGCAGACATCAGCATTAAAAGTTCATCCACATGTTCAATTACCGTATCACCTGCTATATAGTTTTTATTTACACGCATCTGATACAAATAGTCAGCCAGTATCCGAAAATCACTTTTGAACATATCTATCTTTTCTCTGTCAAGATATGCTATTTCAAAGAGATTCATTTTGAAATCATTCACATATGGTTTGATCCTTTCATCTATCTCCAACATTTCAAACAAACTCTTTGGATGATTCCATCTACTATTATACCCGAAATATAATACTAATGTAATCACAGGATAAATTACTTCTTTACTGTTCTCCTTTTTGGCCTGCTTGACATACTCCGCTCCATCATATCCAAAGACCCTCAGCGGCATTCTCTTTTCCGGTTTTGTCTGATTCTCCAATCCGAACATTGATAATTTTATCTTACTGTTATGCCAATATTTTGCTATATCCCTATACTGTGTCCTTATCCTGCCATCCAGCTTTAAAATACTTCCCGGCAGTACATCTGTCAGGCTGTCTTCCGTCACCACACTCTCTCCATTAAATAATAACACATTTATAATATCTGCGAATACATCATTATACCTTTCAAGTGTCTTTTGTGTAATATCTTTTTCTTTGTTGCCCATCATACGACCTCCGTTAATGCTACTGATTTGATTTAATAGAAATTGTTTTAAGAAATAATATTTGTAAATGAAAATAGAAATAAAATAAGTGCCGTTCACTTGGCTTTATTTTATGATGAATATAAATATTTTGCAATAGTAATATTCTTAAATGTCCTTACAGAACTTAAAATATAACAACCAAAAAGAGACCGCCACACCGGCAGTCTCCCTTTTATCTTTATTCTTCATCGCTCTTAGCATCTGCTTCTTCATTATCAGAACTCTCTTCACCTTCTGAAACCTCTTCAGCATTTTCCGGCTCAAGAGCCTTTTCCTCAGACTCAAGTGCTTCCTTTGCATCAGCTATCAGCTCTTCTTTGATATCAAGAAGTGCAGGATCGTCCTCACTTAAGATAATCTCATCGTCATCTCCAATGAATTCGTCTGTATTCAGAGTTACGCTTCTGTATCTCTTCATACCTGTACCTGCCGGTATAAGCTTACCGATAAGTACGTTTTCCTTAAGTCCTATAAGGTGATCCACCTTACCGTTGATAGCGGCCTCTGTAAGAACCTTTGTAGTCTCCTGGAATGATGCCGCTGAAAGGAATGAATCTGTTGCAAGAGATGCCTTTGTAATACCGAGCATTACCTGCTTACCATCTGCAGGAGTCTTTCCTTCTGCAATAAGCTTTTCATTCATATCATTGTAATCCAGAACATCCATTGAATTTCCCGGAAGTACATCTGCATCATTGTTTTCTTCTATTCTTACCTTCTTAAGCATCTGACGAACGATAACCTCTATATGTTTATCGTTAATCTCAACACCTTGAAGTCTGTATACTCTTTGAACTTCACGAAGCATGTAATCCTGAACCGCACGAACACCTTTTATCTTAAGGATATCATGTGGGTTTACACTACCTTCTGTAAGCTCGTCACCGGCCTCCAATACATCTCCGTTTCCAACCTTTATTCTTGAGCCGTATGGAATCAGGTATGTCTTTGATTCACCTGTTTCATTGTTTGTAACAATAATCTCACGCTTTTTCTTGGTATCCTTAAGTTCTACAACACCGCCGAACTCTGTGATGATTGCAAGTCCCTTAGGTTTTCTTGCCTCGAAAAGCTCCTCGACTCTAGGAAGACCCTGTGTGATATCTCCACCGGCAACACCTCCGGTATGGAAAGTACGCATAGTAAGCTGTGTACCCGGCTCACCGATAGACTGAGCGGCTATAATACCTACTGCCTCACCTACCTGTACAGCCTGACCTGTGGCCATGTTTGCACCATAGCACTTAGCACAGATACCTGTATGTGATTTACATGAAAGTATAGTTCTTATCTTTACGCTGTCTCTTCCAAGCTTCTCAAGCACCTTCATTACCGCAGCGGCTCTCTTTGGAGTACACATATGATTTGCCTTAACTACCACTTCCCCTGTATCAGGATCTGTTATAGTTTCTGCAATATATCTTCCTGTAATTCTCTCCTCGAGACTCTCAATAACTTCCTTACCGTCTGAGAAAGCTTTGATTTCCATAAACGGAATTTCCTTGCCTTCACAGCAGTCTGTTTCACGAACTATTAAGTCCTGTGAAACGTCTACAAGTCTTCTTGTAAGGTATCCTGAATCGGCTGTACGAAGAGCAGTATCTGAAAGTCCTTTTCTAGCACCGTGAGCTGAGATAAAGTACTCCAAAACGTCAAGACCCTCTCTAAAGTTTGACTTAATAGGAAGCTCGATAGTATGTCCTGTTGTATCCGCCATAAGACCACGCATACCTGCAAGCTGTTTTATCTGCTTATCCGAACCTCTCGCTCCGGAGTCGGCCATCATGAAGATATTGTTATATGCATCAAGTCCGTCAAGCAGGTCTCTGGTAAGCTGCTTATCTGTCATATCCCAAGTCTTTATAACTTCTTTGTATCTCTCTTCTTCAGTAATAAATCCACGGGCATAGTTCTTTGCAATTCTGTCAACTGTAGCCTGTGCATTCTTTATAAGTTCAGGCTTACTCTCTGGCACTGTCATATCTGAAATAGAAACGGTCATAGATGCAATAGTTGAATACTTATATCCGATTGCCTTTATATCATCCAGTACTTCCGCTGTTCTTGAAAGTCCGTGTACATTGATAACCTTCTCCAGGATCTGCTTACACTGCTTTTTCTTTACAAGGAAATCAATCTCAGGCTTTAACTCATTTCCCGGAATACTTCTGTCAACAAATCCAAGATCCTGAGGTATTATTTCATTAAATAAAAGTCTACCCACTGTTGATTCAACAGTATCTGATAAAACTTCTCCGTTTTCAAGCTTTTTGCTTATTCTAACCTTTATTTTAGAATGTAATGTAACAATCTTGTTGTCATATGCAAGAATCGCCTCATTTACACTCTTAAAGAACTTACCTTCTCCCTTTGCTCCCGGTCTTTCCTGTGTCAGATAATAGATTCCCAGAACCATATCCTGTGAAGGAACGGCAACAGGTCCACCGTCTGAAGGCTTAAGAAGGTTATTTGGTGAAAGCAAAAGGAATCTGCATTCTGCCTGAGCCTCTACTGAAAGCGGCAAATGGACAGCCATCTGGTCACCGTCAAAGTCAGCATTAAACGCAGTACATACAAGCGGATGAAGCTTGATAGCCTTACCCTCTACAAGTACAGGCTCAAATGCCTGAATACCGAGTCTATGAAGTGTAGGCGCTCTGTTAAGCATTACAGGATGCTCTTTGATAACTTCCTCAAGGATATCCCATACATCATTTTGCATTCTCTCAACCATCTTCTTGGCAGATTTTATATTATGAGCTGTTCCTTTTTCTACAAGCTCCTTCATTACGAAAGGCTTAAAAAGCTCTATAGCCATCTCCTTTGGAAGACCGCACTGATAGATTTTAAGCTCAGGTCCTACTACAATAACAGATCTTCCCGAATAGTCAACACGCTTTCCGAGAAGGTTCTGACGGAAACGTCCCTGCTTACCCTTTAACATATCTGAAAGTGACTTAAGCGCTCTGTTTCCCGGACCTGTAACAGGCCTTCCTCTTCTACCGTTATCTATAAGAGCATCTACAGCTTCCTGTAACATTCTCTTCTCGTTTCTGATAATGATATCGGGAGCACCAAGCTCCAAAAGTCTTGCCAAACGGTTATTTCTGTTTATAATTCTTCTGTAAAGATCGTTCAAATCACTGGTAGCGAATCTACCACCGTCAAGCTGTACCATAGGTCTGATATCAGGCGGTATAACAGGTACATTTGTGAGTATCATCCACTCAGGCTTATTTCCCGAACTTCTGAAAGCTTCTACAACATCAAGTCTTTTGATAATCTTTGCTCTCTTTTGTCCTGTAGCATCTACCAACGCTTCTTTTAATTCTACCGACTCTTTTTCAAGATCGATATTGCTTAATATTTCTAAAATGCTCTCTGCACCCATACCCGCTCTGAATGAACCGTAGCCATAGGTGTCGATTGCATCTCTATACTCTCTTTCTGAAAGCACCTGCTTATAGTTGAGGGCAGTGTCTCCACCGTCCAATACTATATATGATGCAAAGTATAATACTTTCTCCAAGATACGAGGTGCAATATCCATGATAAGACCCATTCTTGAAGGAATTCCTTTAAAGTACCAGATATGAGATACAGGCGCGGCCAGTTTGATATGACCCATACGCTCTCTACGTACACTGGACTTTGTTACCTCTACACCACATCTGTCACAGACAGTGCCTTTGTAGCGGATTTTCTTATATTTACCACAGTGACATTCCCAGTCCTTGCTCGGTCCGAATATTCTTTCACAGAAAAGACCGTCTCTCTCAGGCTTTAATGTCCTATAGTTGATAGTCTCAGGCTTTGTAACCTCACCATGAGACCACTGCAGTATTTTTTCAGGAGAAGCCAAACCAATCTTAATTGCATCAAAAGAAATTGGCTGATAAGCATCATTGTTTTCAGGCATAAAATTTGCTCCCTTCTATATAAAACGATAAATCGACTTCATTGATTTTTGCAGATGCCTTTAGGGCATCTGCTGTATAAGTATTCACTCCACTTTCAGATTATTCTTCAAAATTATCTGTGTCATCAAATGAATCTTCGTTATAGGAGGAATCATCCCCCGAATCTATATCACCATCATAGTCAGCATCGGCACTATGCATATCGGCTGCATCTTCCGAAACGGATACAAACTCGCCGTCCTTTACTTCCTGCTCACTATAACCTGCAGACTTGAAATCTTCTCTTCCATGGTGTCTGCTCTCACCCTCTATAATGGAGTGAATGCTGAGATCTGCATATTCCGTATTCTCTTTAAGTTCCACTTCTCTTCCGTCTTCTCCGAGTACACTTATATCAAGTCCCAAAGACTGAAGCTCTTTTAAAAGTACCTTGAATGACTCAGGTATACCTGCATCAGGTATGTTCTCGCCCTTGATAACGGCCTCGTATGTCTTCACACGTCCTGTAACATCATCGGATTTTACTGTCAGGATCTCCTGCAATGTATATGATGCACCATAAGCCTCAAGAGCCCAAACCTCCATCTCTCCGAATCTCTGTCCACCGAACTGTGCTTTACCGCCAAGTGGCTGCTGAGTAACGAGTGAGTATGGTCCTGTAGATCTTGCATGAATCTTATCGTCTACCATGTGGTGGAGCTTCAAATAATGCATGTGACCTATTGTAACAGGGCTGTCAAAGTACTCTCCTGTTCTACCGTCACGAAGTCTTACTTTACCGTCTCTTGAAAGAGGAACACCTTCCCAAAGTTTTCTGTTCTCAAGATGTGAACCGAGGTATTCTACAACTCCCTGATCCAGCACATCTTTATATTTATTCTCGAAGTCATCCCAATCACCGTTTACATAGTCATTTGCAACTTCAAGCATATCCATGATGTCATTCTCGTTTGCACCGTCAAAGACAGGAGTAGCCACATTAAAGCCAAGCGCCTTTGCCGCAAGTGAGAGGTGAATCTCAAGCACCTGTCCGATGTTCATACGTGAAGGCACACCCAATGGATTAAGCACGATATCAAGCGGTCTGCCGTTTGGAAGGAATGGCATATCCTCTACAGGTAATACTCTGGAAACAACACCCTTGTTACCGTGACGACCCGCCATCTTATCACCGACAGAGATCTTTCTCTTTTGTGCTATATAAATTCTTACATTCTGTGTAACACCGGGAGCCAATTCATCTCCGGCTTCTCTTGTAAATACTTTCGCATCAACAACAACACCGTAAGCACCATGTGGTACCTTAAGTGAAGTATCTCTTACCTCTCTTGCCTTCTCACCGAAAATTGCACGAAGAAGTCTTTCCTCTGCTGTAAGCTCCGTCTCTCCCTTCGGGGTAACCTTTCCTACAAGTATATCACCGGCTCTTACTTCCGCACCGATTCTGATAATACCTCTCTCATCAAGATCTTTAAGAGCATCATCACCGACTCCCGGTACATCTCTTGTAATCTCTTCAGGTCCGAGCTTAGTCTCTCTTGCCGCACATTCGTATTCCTCGATATGAATAGATGTATATACATCATATTCTACAAGTCTCTCACTAAGGAGTACGGCATCCTCGTAATTGTATCCTTCCCATGTCATGAAACCGATAAGCGGATTCTTTCCAAGGGCTATCTCTCCATTATATGTAGAAGCACCGTCTGCAATAACCTCACCGGCATTTACATGGTTGCCCTTAAACACTATAGGCTTTTGATTATATGAGTTTGACTGGTTACTTCTTGCAAACTTGATAAGCTTGTAAGTATCAAGTACCGCATCATCATCTCTTTTAATAACAATCTTATCTGATGAACACTCAATTACAGTTCCTGAATTCTTGGCAACAACGCAAACACCTGAGTCTACTGCAGCCTTGGTCTCCATACCTGTACCTACTACAGGTGCATCGGTAATCATAAGAGGCACTGCCTGTCTCTGCATGTTTGAACCCATCAGCGCACGGTTAGCATCGTCGTTCTCAAGGAAAGGAATCATGCTTGTAGCCACTGAGAATACCATTCTCGGTGATACGTCCATCAAATCTATATTTTTCTTCTTAAACTCTGAAGTCTCATCACGGTAACGTCCTGAAACATTGTTGTTTACAAAATGTCCTTCGGCATCAAGCGGTTCATTCGCCTGCGCAACTGTGAAATTATCCTCTTCATCCGCTGTAAGATATACTACTTCTTCCGTAACTCTCGGATTCTCAGGGTCCTGTGACTTATCCACAACACGATAAGGCGCCTCTACAAATCCGTATTCATTTACTCTTGCAAAGCTGGCAAGTGAGTTTATAAGTCCGATATTAGGTCCTTCAGGTGTCTCTATAGGGCACATTCTTCCATAGTGAGTATAGTGAACGTCTCGAACCTCGAATCCTGCTCTTTCTCTTGAAAGACCTCCCGGTCCCAAAGCTGAAAGTCTTCTCTTATGTGTAAGCTCTGAAAGAGGGTTGTTTTGGTCCATAAACTGGCTCAGCTGTGAACTTCCGAAGAACTCCTTAACTGCTGCAGTTACAGGCTTAATGTTTATAAGTGATTGAGGTGTAATAGACTCAATGTCCTGAGTGGTCATTCTCTCTCTTACAACTCTCTCCATTCTTGTAAGACCGATACGATATTGGTTTTGTAACAACTCTCCTACCGCTCTTATTCTTCTGTTTCCTAAGTGATCGATATCATCCTTGCTTCCGATATGCTCTTCTATATGCATATTGTAGTTTACAGTAGCGAAAATATCTTCCTTTGTGATATGCTTTGGAATAAGCTCATTGATATTCTTCTCAATAGCCTTTATAAGCTCCTCACCCTCATTTTCTTCCAGCAACTTCTGAAGTACAGGATAATACACCTGCTCTGTAACTCCGATAGATTTAGGGTCTGTAAGCTCAGGTACATAGCTTTCAATATCTACCATCATATTTGAGAGAACTTTTACTTCACGTTCTACTCCTTTTATCCATACGGCAGGAATAGCTGCATTCTGTATTGCTGTTGCAGTCTGAGCATCAACTACTGTATCTGCCTGTGCCAATACTTCACCTGTATTCTCATCCACCACATCTCTTGCGAGAGTATGTCCCTTTATTCTGTTCTTAAAATGGAGTTTTTTGTTGAATTTGTATCTTCCCACCTTTGCCAAATCATATCTTCTGGCATCGAAGAACATTGCTTTAAGCAAACTTTCAGCACTGTCTACTGAAAGAGGCTCACCCGGTCTGATCTTCTTATATAATTCGAGCAAACCGTCCTGGTAATTTTCAGACGGATCTTTTGCAAAACTCGCCATAATCTTCGGCTCCTCGCCGAACATATCTATAATCTGAGTATTAGTTCCAAGACCGAAAGCACGCAAAAGTACTGTGATAGGAACTTTTCTTGTTCTGTCCACTCTTGCATAAAAGATATCGTTAGAATCTGTTTCGTATTCAAGCCATGCACCTCTGTTAGGTATGACCTGAGACATAAATAGCTCTTTACCTATTTTATCGTGATCGATTGTATAATAAATACCCGGTGAACGAACCAACTGGCTGACTATAACTCTCTCCGCACCGTTTATTACAAATGATCCGGTATCTGTCATCAGTGGTAAATCTCCTAAAAAGATCTCATGCTCGTTTATCTCATCCTTATCCTTATTGGTAAGTCTGATTTTCACCTTTAACGGAGCTGCGTATGTTGTATCTCTATCCTTACACTCTTCTATGGAATATTTAACTTCATCTCTTGCCAATTTAAAATTGACAAAATCGAGGCTAAAATGTCCCGCAAAATCTTCTATAGGAAATATATCCCTAAAAACTTCTTTTAGGCCTGCATCCAGGAACCATTGATATGAGTCTTTTTGTATCTCTATCAGGTTTGGCATTTCCAGAACTTCTTTTTGTGTCTGGAAACTCATCCTCATGCTCTTTCCGGAAGTTATCGGATGCATCTTGCTTCTATCCATTGACGTTTCACCCCTGTATATTTTTTATTCTATGAATTTAGATTTTTCTATGTTATAATTAGAGCAATCTATTCAATTTGTTTAGCCGTTAGGCAAGTTACATTGGACATTTTCACGTCCAAACACCTCTAAAAGGGCACAAAAATCCCTACAATAGTGCAACTTTCATCTTACAAAAATAAAGTCAACATGTCAATACAGAACATATGTTCATTTATTTTCAATTTTCCACATATATAAAATGCCCCCTTATAAAGTAATAAGTATTTTTCACTCATTTGCTCTAAAAGGAGGCATAATCAATCAAATATAATATTTAATTTTTAATCTTATCGTATTACCGCATTTGATGATGTAGCGGTTTCTAATGCACTTAAGTCTCTTCTTGATCTTGTTCTGCCTGCTGCGGAAGCATTTTCAGCTATCTCAACATTAAATCTGACAGTTTCAAAGTTCTCGGAACTTATTTCCACTTCATTATTTACCTGATTGAATCCGTCAAGTGAAAGGTCAATAAGCTGAGTGTATCCGTAAGCCATATTTGCTGTAAGCTTATATGTAGTAGCATTTCTAAGATTAATTCCTTTATTGTAAGTAACACCGTTTACAGTAACTGTTGCCTTACCCGAACTTATAAGTTCTGTAAATCTCTTGAGTCCTACTCTATCCGTATCATCAAATGTTAATCTTACAAAATTATCATAGCCCTTCTTAATCTCTGAACCTGTAATTGCCGGTGTAGCTATCTGTGAAGATGTAGTATAGACTAAATCATCCATACCCTCTCCCTTAAATACAAGTTTATCTGCAAATCCCTTTATCTTTCTTGATTTTATGTAGATTACATTATCGTTGTCTACTGCAAATAAATCTCTGCTAAGTGTTGATATTCTACCTTCTTCAACCTTTACACCGTTTACTTCTACAGCATTAAGCTTCTCAATAAACTCATTAATCTTTGCAGTATCACCCTTTAGTGTAACGGCATATACATCGGCATTATTATACTTTTTAAATTCAACCTTATCTACTTCCACAGCATTTACCACAGGAGCAGGTGTAGGAACTACCGGTGCCGGTGCAACACTTTCCGCTATGCTTCCGTCAGCATTCATTGTAAATTTAAGGTCCTTATATCCCTCGGCCTTTACAACAAAATCAAACTTATTATCTGTAAAACTGCTTGCCTTTACAGATAACTGACTTATTTTGCCGCCATAAGTTGAATCATTTTGCACCTTAAATTCTTTTGTATTTCCAAATCCGAAACCGATAATACCCGCTTTAGTATAATCCTCACCGTTTACATTGACACTTGTAACCGCTTTAAGATATTTCTCAAGGTCGGAATCATTCATGCCATCGAATTTCACTATAAGCGTATTGTATAATATCGAATTCGACTTTATGCCTGTCTTTGCCTTAGGTGCATCCTTGCCCTCTTCCACTGCAGGTGGAGTTACAGGTGTTACCGGAGTTACAGGTGCTGTATTTGCTTTCTCAGTAATATTTACTTTTATAGACTTAACAGCATAGTTTCTGTCGCTTGACTGCAGATAGATAATATATTCGCCTGCATTCTTAAACAATCCGCCGCGAAGTGTAACTTTTCCGTCCGCAACAGTATAAACTGAATTTGAAGTATAACCGCCTGCAGATGCGGACATTACTTCTCTAAGTGTATTGTCAGGACTTTGAATACTTACTCTTCCAAGCTTACTGAGGAAATCTCCCTTCTTGGCATCATCATCCTTAACAGCCTTTATAACTATCTCCGAATCCGTTTCATGCTTTTCACTCACATCACTAAGTTCCACTTCTTCCAAAGTATCTGTGATGGTAAGGTCAAGTTCTATCTTCTCAAAACCTATAGAATTAAGAGCAAGTTTATGTGTTCCTACAATAGGAGCAAGGTATCTGTTGAATGCACTCTTATAGAGTGTGATACTCTTATAATCTGCACTTACTTCATACTGCTTCAAATAATTGTCGCCCCTAAGAGGTGATGAACCGTCAAGTATAACAGACTCAAGATTCTTTAAGAAATCTGCGTTGTCGGTTGTTATTGTAAAGCTGTCCGCATTTGCCTGTATGAGACCTTCAAATGTAGGTGCAGCTTCTCCTACAAGATTACCGTAACGATAAATAGTTCCAAGCCTACCGTTTTCAAGTACGTTCTTTACATTTCCGACAATATTTCTTGTAGTTGCATTCTCAGACTTGATATAGTCCTCAAATGTAAGAACCTTTCCTTCAAGTTTTGCATCCTTATATGCATCCACAAAGTTGTTAAGAAGATATAATTTACTCTTATCTTCTCCAACAATCGCCTCAGGTGACTGCTCAAGCCACCAGTTCATTACAGCATCCGAATCCTTGCTTCTAAGCCCGATTTCATTTAAAATCATTGCATTTGCAAGCAGATCGTAATCATACATAAGGTATGAATTTATCATCATACTTCCGCTTGCACCGGATGTGGCATCAGCCTTACCGCCTGTCTTACCTGTAGCACCTGATACTGAATCGGCCTTCTTTCCTGAACTTGAAGAAGATGAAGAACTTCCTCCACCTACAAGAACCTTTGTAATTGTTGAAGATTCTCTGTTTCCTGCATGATTTTTACCTACTGTAGGAGCGGATATGGCATCCACAGTCTTAGACTCGTCACTGACAGGTGTTGTTGCTACGGATGAACCGTCACTCTTTAATACTTCAAACTTCTTTGTAAGAGTCTTATACCCCTTTGTATAGATTGTAGCTGTATAAACTCCTGCCACATCTGTATACACCTTACCTGAAGTACTGTCTGTTCCTGTAATCTGTACAATATCCGATATATTATGCCATCCTGAAATCTTCGGCAATTCAATAACGCTACCGTCAGGCTTTGTAAGTGTAACTCTGTACATTACAACGCCAACATCATTTCCAAAGCTCTGATTGTTTTTAGGATCAACTATCCTGAATCTGATATTTTCTCCAACCTTAGGATTTGGAGTTGTGCTGTCACGCATTACCTTAAAGTTTGTACTGCTTACAAGAGATATAGGAAGACTTATTCTTTCGTTTCCGTTTGCAGAACCTACACTTACATAGTAATCGCCTCTGCTTCTTGCATTGTTTTGAGGAAGAGGAATATTTATAACTCCCACCTTTGCGTACTTTGTCTCTACAGTTTTATTGTATACAAGGCTTGAATTTATAATATTGTGGTCTTCATTTAAAAGTTTAATATTGTTAAGTCCTTCAAACCACTTCTCCTGCTCCTCATTTTCAAGCTGAAGCTTTATCTTTATGCTACCTGTTCCTACATTATCTATCTCAGTTACAGGGATATAGTACTGTGAAGGAACTGCAGCTGCTGCTGAATCTACCTTCTTTGACTGTAATGTAAATGTAGTTTTTGAAGCATTCTTTCTTACCTTGCCGGCATTGTCAAATGTCTCAAGGTAGTAGTCAAACTTTGTAATAGGACCGTTTGATAATACATACTTAGGTGCCTTTACATCAGTCTTTGTTATATTCTTTCTCTCACCGCCTGCAAGCGTGATGTCCTGAGTATCATTATCAGCTTTACTTACAATCTGTAATGCTGAAGGATTCGATACACTTGAAAGCCACTTAACAACATGACCGTCATCATCAACCTTGGTCATATTTGAAGTAACATCTACTCCGTCTACCAATACTTTATAGTTGTCAATAGTTCCGTATTTGAATGTAACTACAACATACTCACCGAAATCGGTATTTACATTTTTGGTGTAGTTTACATATGCAAACTTATCATTATTTGCTTCTTCGGTATTTGAAGCTGCATTATTTTCTGTATTACCTGTATTGTTGGTTCCCTCAGCGTTTGAGGTGTTCCCTGCGTTGTTTGAAGTCTCACCGTTTGAGGTGTTTCCTGTGTTGTTTGCAACTTCACTACCTGTGTTATTTCCTGTAGTTCCTGCGTTTTCATTGTTTGAAGTTGCGTTATTGCCTGCATTATTTTCTGTGCCTGCCACATTATTACTTGCAGTATTGTTTTCTACTGTATTGGCACTGTGCTCTACATCACCTACAGAATATCCTCTGTTTCCCGAATTTGTATCTGTACCCGCATTTTGATTTTGTGAATCGATTATTATGGATGAGTTGTTATTGCCTGTATTATTTCCACTTGCGGTAGACGCTCCTGAGCCGTTACCGCCTCTTGAACTACTGCCTGATCCGGCTCTTCCTCTGCTGCCGCCTCTGGAGCTTCCGCCGCCTGAGCCGCCTCTTCCTCCGCTGCCGCCTCTGGAGCTTCCGCCGCCCGAGCTTCCCTTAGAGCTTCCTGTGCTCTTTTTAGCTGCTCCTTGACCGGCATTACCTGCTGATGCACCTGCTGTAGAAGAAAGGCCTTTTCCCTGTAAGAATACAACTTTTCCGTCTTTTTCCCACTTACCGTCGGCATTAACTTTGTAACCGTCAGGAGTTGTGGTATTTACAAGAAGTTTACCCTGATCAGGTCCGCTTTGAGGATTGAAATAATAGCAATAACCGTCGATCCAATTCCATCCTGTGAGCATTATACCCTCAGCAGCTCCCTTGGCTGTATTAAGGAAATACCAATGTCCGTCCGCATCCTTCTTCCAACCCGTCTGCATAATACCACTGTCGGTATCAAGATAATACCAGCCGCTTGGTGTCTGAGTCCAACCCAAAGCCTTGCTGCCGTTATCATTTATATAATTCCATCCGCTCTGTGTGTTCTGCCATGAACCCGCAAAAGCCGGTGTAACCTGTGTTGCAGCCATCAATATACTCAATGCTCCAACACCTACATTTAAAATCAACTTTCGTTTCATAAATCTCCTATTACGTACACTTTAGTTAGTGGCCACTAACTCACAAACCTAAACAAAGGGAATGTTGCACTACAAAAAAGCATCAAAATCAGAATGTAGTAATACGTTTTGACCAAATACTCTTGCAAAAACACTTCCCTTTGCATTTAAGTTCTATTATATTACATCTGTTAGCATTTGCTAACTTTTGACAGTATACTAAAAGGTTTTATTTATTTCAAGCTGTTTTTATGTACTTTTTTTGTATTTCAAGTACTTTATTATATACAATCTGTAGAATAAAATTTCTGCCCATTTAGTTTAATATACACTTGTTGTTTAAACATCTTATTGACTGACTATTCTCTATTCACCGGCAAATTCAGTATCTATATTTACATGTATTTTGTACTCCGGAAATTCCTCTTTCAAAATTCTGTTTACATTTTCTATAACAGTTTCAGATTTGATATCAAAGTCTCTTGTTATATCACAATAAATAGTACTGTCTTTTTCATCTATAACTATTCCATGATAGTTAATGATATGTCTTTCATTTTCCTTGTAGTTTTTCAGTATTGATTTTATCTTTATATATCTTTCATCATTTACATCTACAGAATAAAATCCGAATACAAGAAAAACATTATATTTATTGTAAATCTTTGTCTGGGCCTCATGTAAAATAGGATACATCTCACCGATACTTCTGTTATCCTCTATTTCCACATTTATAGAACCGGTATAAAAATCGGGGCCATAGTCGTTTAGTATAAGATCAAAGCAATTTATAACACCTTCCGTATTTCTTGCTATCTCCTTTATGCCCCTTACCATTTCACCGTCCACTCTCTCTCCAAGTATTTTCTTTACTGTATCCGACAATACCTCATATGCAGTCTTTAAAATAAATATTGAAATAATAACACCGGCAATACCGTCTACAGAAATTTTTGTAAACATATATATTAATGTAGATATCAAAGTTACCAAAGACACTACAGCATCATTTTTTGCATCGGCACCTGAGGCAATCAACGCACCTGAATTGTATTTTTTACCGCTGTTTTCAGTGAACGTACCAAGAATAATTTTAGCAACAATTGTGGCAATAATTATTATTGCAGTAACAATACTCGCATTCATCTCTTCTCTGTTAAAAACAGCCTTTATTGAACTTATAAGAGATTGAAAACCGGTAATAAATACGATACCTCCAATCAAAAGACTTGTCAGATACTCCGTTCTTCCATGTCCGAAAGGATGTTGCTTATCAGGGGCCTTACCTGCAAGCTTGGTTCCTATTATAGTAATAAGTGATGATGATGAGTCTGTAATATTATTTAAAGCATCACTTACAAGCGCAATTGAGCCTGAAAGTATTCCAAGCACCGCCTTTAACGCTCCCAACAACAGATTTGTTACTATACCTGTTATGGATACACCAATAATTCTTTTTCTTCTTTCATTTGCATCCATTTTAAAATTGGATGAATTTATATCTTCACTCATTTTTCTTAGATGTTTACACATCTTCTCCTTTCTTCATATGGATGTACATTATACATTAAAAAAAGATTGTACGCAATTATAAATTGTATACAATCTCTTTTTATATTGAATTTGGAACATCCTGTTATTATAACAGAATGGGGTTTGTATTGATTTTTACCTAAACATAATCTACAACATCAATGTATTGCATCAAGAGTTCCTTCTCCGCCTCTATATGCTTTGATAATCTCTGTGCAGCCACTATCGAAAGCCATCTTTGTACATACTGCTTTGCCGTATCCGACTTTTCACAGTAAATATCCATGTACATATCTGCAAGATTCTTATCTGTAAGAGCAAATAAGAGATAGGTATTTGCCGCATCTCCGGCAGCATTACCCTGAGTGGCATGTGACCAGTCAATTATTGAAACTTCACCGTCTTCTCCTATAAGCACATTACTTGGGTTGAAATCTCCATGACATATTTTTGTATGCTTTTTCATTCCGTCAAGCCTTGTTAAAAGCTCATATCTGATGGTTGCATTGAGATCCTTTAACTCATTTATCTGTCTGCCGAATTTAAGGTTCATTCTGTTAAGCAGCGGTGATGATTTTGAATGAATATCAAGCTGTATATCCACAAACATCTCCATATACTTTCTTGTATTTTTCTTGTCGGACTCCATGATCTCTTTTAAAGTCTTACCGTTTTTCTTAAGCATTACTATTGCCCATCCGCCGTCCATTTCTTCTACAGCGAGCACCTTCGGAACATTAAGACCTGTCTCTTCTATTCTTGCCTGATTCAGTGCCTCGTTAAATACATCAGATTTCGGATGGTCACCACTGAACGCCTTAATAATGCAGTCATCGGTTTCATATACTTTCTTATGCGGTCTCTCTAAAATAAGCTTTTTATTTGTCAAATCCATACTTTTTTACAGATGTATAATACATCCGTCTCCTTTCTAAAATTAAGTCTAATACAATACGCTCAAATTTATATTATCTACCGTAATAAGCGTCCAAATACAGCTCTTTGATCTCGCTTATAAGCGGATATCTCGGATTTGCCGGCGTACATTGATCATTAAATGCCTGCTCGCTCATCTCATCCAATGTGTCCAAGAAGTATTTTTCCTCTACACCATAAAGTGCTATAGTCTCTTTTACCCCTATAATTTTCTTTAATTCCTCTATTTTAGTTATAAAGTTTTCAAATATCTCATCATCATTTTTTCCTGTTACGCCACAGTATTTAGCAGCCTCTACATATCTTGCCTTTGCCTTAGGATACTCATACTGTGAGAATGTTCCCATCTTTGTAGGTGCATCAACGGCATTATATCTCATTACTCTTGTAAGAATAACGGCATTTGCAAGACCGTGTGCTATATGGTGGAATGCACCGAGCTTATGTGCCATTGAATGGTTTATACCAAGGAATGCATTTGCAAAAGCCATACCTGCAAGACATGAAGCATCCGCCATCTTCTCTCTTGCAATAGGGTCTGCACTTCCGTTTTCATATGCTGAAGGAAGGTAATCAAACACAAGTTTCATCGCTCTTAGAGCAAGTCCGTCCGTATAATCTGTAGCCATTATAGATACATATGCTTCAAGAGCATGAGTAAGTACGTCAATTCCTGATGCGGCTGTAAGTCCCTTCGGCTGATCCATCATATTGTCAACATCAACTATCGCCATATTCGGAAGAATCTCATAGTCTGCTATAGGCCACTTTATTCCTGTATCCTTATCTGTAATGATAGCAAAAGGAGTAACCTCACTACCTGTACCTGATGATGTAGGAACCGCAACAAAGTATGCCTTCTCACCCATCTTAGGGAACTTATATACTCTCTTTCTGATATCCATAAAGTCCATTGCCATGTCTTCAAAGTTAACTTCAGGATGCTCATACATAACCCACATTATCTTTGCGGCATCCATAGCAGAACCTCCACCGAGTGCTATAATTACATCCGGCTCAAATGAAGCCATTGCCTTTACACCCTCTCTTGCACACTGAAGTGTAGGATCCGGTGTTACATCATAAAAGCAAGTATGTCTTATACCCATCTCATCAAGTTTCTTTGTAATAACATCTGTATATCCGTTCTTATAAAGGAATGTATCTGTTACTATAAACGCTCTCTTCTTATGCATTACATTTCCAAGCTCATCAAGCGCTACAGGCAGACAACCTCTCTTAAAGTATACCTTTTCAGGAGTTCTAAGCCACAACATGTTCTCTCTCCTTTGTGCTACAGTTTTTATATTTATAAGATGCTTTACGCCTACATTCTCTGAAACAGAGTTTCCACCCCATGAACCGCAACCTAAAGTAAGTGAAGGTGCAAGCTTGAAGTTATACAAATCACCGATACCGCCATGAGCCGCAGGAGTATTTACAAGTATTCTGCAAGTCTTCATTGCTCTTTCATGAATAGCAAGTTTTTCCTTCTCATTTACATCTATATAAATAGCTGATGTATGTCCGTAACCGCCGTCTGCAACAAGTCTTTCAGCCTTAGCTATAGCCTCATCAAATGTCTTTGCCTTATACATTGCAAGTACAGGTGAAAGCTTTTCATGAGCAAACTCTTCGCTTATATCAACAGACTCCACCTCGCCAATAAGAATCTTTGTACTTTCAGGTACGCTTACGCCTGCCATTTCCGCAATTTTAAATGCAGACTGTCCAACGATTTTGGCATTTAGTGATCCGCCTACAATAATAGTCTTTCTTACCTTATTAAGCTCATCTTTCTTCAGAAAATAACAACCTCTGTATGCAAACTCTTTTTTTACTTCATTATATATACTCTCCATTACAGTTACAGACTGCTCTGAAGCACAAATCATTCCGTTATCAAAAGTCTTTGAATGTATTATTGAGTTTACAGCCATCTTAATGTCAGCTGTTTCATCAATGATAACCGGAGTATTTCCGGCACCTACACCTATTGCAGGCTTACCTGATGAGTAAGCTGATTTAACCATTCCCGGACCGCCTGTAGCAAGTATAATATCGGCTTCATGCATTACTTCATTTGTAAGTTCAAGTGAAGGTACATCTATCCAACCTATAATGTTCTTTGGAGCGCCCGCTTTTACAGCTGTTTCCAACAGAAATTTAGCTGTATAGTTTGTGCAATCCTTTGCTCTTGGGTGTGGGCTTATTATAATAGCATTTCTTGTCTTAAGTGCCAAAAGGATTTTAAATATAGCTGTTGATGTAGGGTTTGTTGTTGGAATAACAGCTGCTATAACACCTATAGGCTCGGCAATTTTTCTCGGTCTCTTCCACCGCCATCTTTGCAAGCTCAAATCTCGCCTTATTTGCAGCCATAGCTACCTCATAGAATATTTTATCAACCTGTTCCTGAGAGTAGGCCGCAAATTCTCTCTGAGCTTCTCTTAGCTCTTTCATCCTGATACTTAAGTTATCGATATTATCTACAATAAAATTCTTATCTGCCATATTTCCTCCGACATAATAAAATGAATATTTCGTTATTTTTTTAACATAGTTAGATAATACTATATTGTTATTTTTTTGTCAATATTATATTTCAAATTTTATTCCTTTAATCATTGAGTTTCTAAAGAAATAATATTATAATTTCTTTAGAAAGACTAACTATTAAAAGTCAAGCCTTAAAATGATATTTTTTAAATAAAGTACAGAAATGTATTTTAGATATATTTGGAATACAGTTAGAGTTCCTTGCACTTTGGAAATTGCATGACAAAAAGAGCATCATGATAGGTGCATGAAAAAGGAGTATTGAATTAGAGTTTATTAAGCTACTTTAATGTATTGCTGATTCGATTTTACAAGATGATAAATAACTCGAACCAGTTTTTTGACGGAATGAGATATTGCAACGTTATAATGCTTGCCTTCAGCTCGTTTCTTGGCAAGGTACCCGGCAAATGTCGAATCCCAGTGGCAAACATACTTGGCTGCATTGTACAGGGCATATCGTAGGTATTTGGAACCTCGTTTTTCCATGTGAGAGTATGCTGAGTCAAGCTGTCCTGATTGATATGTTGATGGTGAAAACCCGGCATAAGCTAAGATTTTATCAGGAGAATCAAACCGACTGAAGTCACCGATCTCGGCAATGATCATAGCGCCCATACGATAGTTGATACCTGGAATACTGAGAATTGGAGAATTAATTTCATCCATGATAATTTTAATTTCATTTTCGATTTCCTCAATCTCAGAACCAAGTTCCAGTATCAACTGGATAGTATGTTTTAGTTCAAGAGATTTGGCCGGCATATTTGAGCCGATAGAAGCTCTTGCAGCTTCCCTGAAAGTTATGGCGGTATCTTTACCATATCGACCTTTAGATGCATCTGAAAGAAGATTTGTAAGTCTGGTAAGATGTGCACCGGCTATATGTTTAGCCCCGGGAAATTCAGAAAGCAATGCATAAACGGATGCCATATGAAGTGTTGATACAAGTTTTTCTAATTCAGGAAATAAGATACAGACCAGTCTTGAAACAGAAGTTTTTAGCTTGGCACGTTCTTTCACCTTATCAAAACGATAACGAGTTAATGACTTTAATTCTTCGTTGTGGTAAGATGTGTCTGAGTAGGACTTCAAGTTCACATCAGACATGAGCATGTAAGCAATCGTGCGGGCATCTACTTTATCCGTTTTCGTGAGTCTAAGGCTTAGACTTTTTCTGTACAGATTTGAATGTAACGGATTGATGACATAGGTGGTCAGACCTTTATCAATGAGATATCCTAAAAGATTGTAATTATAGTGTCCGGTAGCTTCTAGTCCTACTTTTACTTTTGTTACATCTTCCATAACAGATTCTATTCTTTGGTAAAGGACATTGAAACCATCTTGATTGTTAGAAATGGTAAAAGCTTTAAATAATACTTCTCCATTAGAGTTTGTGATAAAGCAATCATGTTTATCCTTAGCGACATCAATTCCTACGTAAATCATAATAATCTCCTTTAAAATGTATTTGATACTGTTTTAGAACCACAGGGACTCCTTGCGATTGTAGCCTCGTTCTAAATAAACCGTCATGCGGTATCTAACTGATTAACAAATGAGCAAAGAGACTGTGGTTGGAGCCTTTCTAAAACCATCAAGTGGTAGGAGGTTTAGACCAATCCACAGCATCTTATATATCATAGTCGAACCTACGGAAGAGGTAAAGAAAAGACTATGACTTAATAGTTATAAAGACCTTGGAGAGGGTCTCTAAAAACTACTACTATATAATACGAGGAGGTTTTATGCCGATAATTAAATCAAGTACAGACTTACGTAACAGCTACAATGATATCTCCACATTTTGTCATAACACAAACGAACCTATATTTATTACCAAAAACGGTCGAGGTGACTTAGCCGTTATGAGCATTGACTTATATAATAAA
>QWCT01000783.1_pt1 | contig 20781 bp, 13 predicted proteins | sample 1972681 | NCBI WGS metagenome assembly QWCT01 (sample SAMN09866701, study PRJNA288562) | Human oral metagenome isolate pre3_saliva, whole genome shotgun sequencing... | isolation source: mouth | host: Homo sapiens | place: USA: California | reverse complement strand
CAAGTTGGTGAGTATCGCCCACGTTAGCAATGTGCTCGGAACAGTTAATCCTATCGATGAAATCATACAATTTGCCCATTCGCAAGGCGTTCCCGTGTTAGTTGATGGCGCACAGAGCGCTCCTCACTTTGCAATAGATGTGCAAGCGATGGATTGCGACTTCTTTGCGCTGAGCGGACACAAGATGTATGGACCCACAGGAATAGGCGTTTTGTATGGAAAAGAAGAGTGGTTAGACCGTATGCCACCTTATCAAGGAGGCGGAGAGATGATCGAAACAGTTTCGTTCGATAAGGTAACGTTCGAAAAACCACCTTTGAAGTTCGAGGCAGGAACACCCGATTACGTTGCAACTCACGGCTTAGCCACAGCTGTAGACTATCTTTTGGGCTTGGGAATGGACAATATTCAAAAGCACGAAGCCATGCTCACAAAATACGCAATGGAGCAATTGTCAACGATAAAAGATATCCGTTTCATCGGAACACCTCGTCAAAAAGATGCAGTGGTGAGCTTCTTAGTAGGCGACATTCATCCTTTCGATTTAGGAACACTGCTCGATCGTCTTGGCATAGCATTGCGCACAGGTCACCATTGCGCACAACCGCTCATGCAACGCTTGGGCATTCAAGGCACCGTTCGTGCAAGTTTCGGCTTATATAACACCAAAGAAGAGATCGATGTGTTGGTTAAAGGCATCGAACGAGTGGCTGCAATGTTCTAAGATGCGCCTCTACCGCAAAACTATTCGCATCCTTATCTAAACGACTCGAAACAGCTCACCGAAAAGCGCAGAATGATATTGCGAAAGGACATCGAAAAAGATGCCATTGCATGGGCAGTGGGTGTGGTTTCGCCCGAAGAAATCGACGAAATCAATATCCTTAAAGCGAGCTTTTTGGCCATGCACAGAGCCATAGACCAGCTCAAAGTGCGCCCCGAAGCCCTCATTATCGATGGCAACCGCTTCACTCCTTATCAGAATTTGCCCTATACTCCCATTGTAAAAGGCGATTCAAAGTATTTGTCTATTGCCGCAGCAAGTATTCTTGCGAAGACTTACCGAGATGAGTATATGGAAGAACTCCACAGCCAATATCCGCAATACGAATGGAGTAAGAACAAAGGTTATCCCACTGTTGCGCACCGAGAGGCGATCAAAAAATATGGAACAACGCCATTTCATCGAATGTCGTTCAATCTTTTAGGAGAAGAAAAACAGCTTTCTTTCGATTTCTAAGACCCCCAAAAGGCGGATAAACAACGCTAAAAGCGGTTCTTTTGATTAAAAATTACGGGCAGATATTTGGTTGTTTGTTTAAAATATACTACCTTTGCACGTGTAATTCTGTGTAGGATTATATTATTAGGGCTTTTAGCTCAGTTGGTTAGAGCAACAGACTCATAATCTGGAGGTCCTTGGTTCAAGCCCAAGATGGCCCACAAGCAGTTCGCAAAACATCTCTTGCGAACTGCTTTTTTTATGTGCGTTTTGATACGGACTTTATGAGATAGCGATACGATAATGGTCTTTATAATAGTTATATACGGCATTCATAAGATGTCATTGTTCACCAATTTATGAAGAATAACGCTCCTTTAATTTAAGAAGCAGCATCTTTTTATATCTTTTTATAAGAAAAGAATATTTAATGATGTATTTTTATTTATCTTTGCAAATACTTTTATAGCGCATCTGCTCGCTATAAAAATCTCCTTTGTTAGGATCAGATTTATAGAGGTTTGAGAAATCAAAAGCAATCAATAAACAAAAAATATAATTCATTTAATTAAAGAACTTATATGAAACAACTTTATCTTTTGCTGGTAACCCTACTCGTAAGTTTATCAGCTTATGCTGAAGAATCTGGAACTTGCGGTAAGCATCTAAAATGGAAACTCACTGATGAAGGTGTGTTAACCATTACAGGAACAGGAGAAATGTACAATTATCGGGGGAGTTCTCGTCCATGGTCATTATACAGTGTTAAGCAAGTTATAATAGGTGATGGCGTAACAACAATTGGTTCTGATGCTTTCCGTGAATGCTCATTTCTTACTTCCGTAACCATACCCAATAGTGTAACAACAATTAGTTCTGATGCTTTCTCCAATTGCCGTTCTCTTACTTCTGTAACCATAGGCAATGGTGTAAGAACAATTGAGGGGGGTGCTTTCTCTTATTGCTCTTCTCTTGCTTCGATTACCATACCCAATAGTGTAACAACAATTGGGGGACTGGCTTTCTCTTATTGCTCTTCTCTTGCTTCGATTACCATACCCAATAGTATAATTACAATTGAGGGGGGGACTTTCTCTTATTGCTCTTCTCTTGCTTCGATTACCATACCCAATAGTATAACTACAATTGGGGATAGGGCATTCTCTTATTGCACTTCTCTTACTTCGATTACCATACCCAATAGTGTAGCAGCAATTGGCTCTTCTGCTTTCTCTGGTTGTGGGAATGTAAAACAGATTACAGTTGAGACAGTAACTCCACCAATTTGTTCTCCCTCTTCTTTTGAAAGGGTTAACACAAACGAATGCAAACTTATTGTGCCTAAGAGTAGTGTAGACGCTTATAAAAGAGCATATGGATGGAGGAATTTTTTCCTTATTGAGGGTACCACTACTGGTATTATAAATAACATTTACAATAAAACAGATAATGTAGATGTTTATACAATAGATGGAATAAAACGTTTAAGCAAAGCCAGTGTTAACGAAATAAATGCTTTACCTAAGGGCATTTATATAATCAATGGTAAAAAGATAATTATCAGATAATAAAATAAAAGACTAATTGCCAGAACCTCATTGTATGTTCTTTTTGCATTAAAAAGCCTAATAATGAGGACAGAACACGTCAAAAGAAACATTGATACAAAAAAAGCAGTTCGCAAAACTTATCTTGCGAACTGCTTTTTTTATGCCCGTTTGTTTCCTCTTGTCGAGCTTTTGTTTCGCTTTGTCGATAAAAAAGAATATCAAAAAAAAGGAGATGCCTCGCAATGAAGTATCTCCTTTTGGTTTTGTTGTATGTCTTTCCCCTTTAAAAACAGGGATTTTATTTCAAAAAAATACTTTTACTTGCCTGTGGTAGGTTGCAAAACAAGGCGCAAACTATCGGCTTTTGAACGAGTTTTTAACCAGCGTTGAAGCTGTTGCTGTTCTGCTGTTGATAGCGCATTTTTGTATCCAACCAATGCCAAAACATATTGTTTGGTAGCCAAGGTATCGGTTCTTTCCTCAGATACTAACGACAAACTGATGGTATTTACTTGCGGACAAATAGCCTTAATCTCTTTAGAAACCTCCTTACCTAATGTCTCATAGCTCCAATATTGTTTCAGTTGATTCTCTAAAGTATTTAATTGTTCGCTTTGTACAATGAGCTGTTCTTTTGTCTCGGATAATGATTTGCCCGACAAATCTTCTTTTCGTAGAGTATTATCAGCTTGACTTCCTTGAATAATCACCAGTTTATAATCCTCAAGACCATATTTCTTTAGGTTTTCTTGAGCCTGTTTAATGGTATCTTTTCCAATGGGTTCGCCCACCGCTACAATGCGAATTATTTTGCTATCTTTATATCTTTTATGCGAAATAATTTGCGTTTCTTTCAATGATAGCTCATTCTTAACAAATTGTTGAGTGTTGTTGTCTTGAATACTTTCACGAATAATTTGAGTGGTCATATATGTTGCTGGAATCATTGTGATAACAACAATGGCAAAGATATATTTTCTAACACGTTGCAAAGCGGATGCATCTGCAAAGGCTCTACGTTGAAAACGAAGCATTCTAACGCCTATAAAGGTAGAAAGCGCAATGAAGACGGTATTGATGAAGAAGAGATAAAACGCCCCAAAGAAGAACGAAATTTCTCCAACTGCAAGTCCATAACCAGCAGTACACAATGGTGGCATCAAGGCTGTAGCGATAGCAACGCCTGGAATTACATTACCTTTGCCTTTTGTGCATAAAGCAAGAATACCCGCAGCACCACCAAATATGGCGATGAGCACGTCGTATAACGTGGGCGAGGTGCGTGCTAATAGCTCTGATTGAGCCTCGCTAATCGGACTGATAATAAAGTATATCATTGCAGTGATAACACTTATTACCGTGGCAACAAGATAATTTTTCACCGAGCGTTTTAGCAAATTGAAGTCGTCTATGCCCACTGCTAAACCCATTCCGATGATTGGTCCCATCAAAGGAGAGATGAGCATGGCACCTATAATCACTGCTGTTGAATTGACATTTAAACCTAATGAAGCGATGAAAACAGCGAAAATAAGTACCCAAAGGTTCGCTCCGTGGAAGGTCACTCCACTGCTTATCTGTTTAATAATCTCTGTTTCGTTCTCTTTATCGGGTAATGCATTGAAGTATCCCCTAATGTTTTTCCAAAGTGAGTCGTTATTCATTGCCATCCTTTTTTGACGACAAAGATACGAATAAAAATGCAGACTTGCTTCTTTTGTTGAGGGAAAAGCCAATAGCTTGCAATGCCTTTGTGCTAAAGTCTTTGCGAGGTAGCGTGGCAATAGCATTGCTTTTAGGGCGTAATAGCAATGCCATTAGAACCTAAAAAGAATGACTTTGCAAGACAAAAGCATTGATATTGAAAGAGAAGAAGAAGGAGATGAAAGTGGAAAGCCTTTTTGTGTGAATTAAAAAGTGTAGAGAAAGGGTGAAAATGGGGAAGAAGTGGGCAGACTTATTCAATGCCGATGTTGGGCGTCCACAACACCACTTTGTTTTGTTGGAGCGATTGTTGCACGTCGATGAGGCGTTGGTTGCTACTTCCTCGGAACAATAATGAAAGGTCTTTCTTGCTGTTTATAAACGGACCATCAACCAAAACATCAATCCATTGCAATAGTTCTCGTTGCTCCTTCATCTTTAAAAGCGATTCGAACACAAAGCCCGTGTAGCACCAAATGTTCTTGTTTGTCTGCTGTTTAATGGCCTTTGCCAATTCTGTAAAGCCCTTTGCCTGATACATAGGGTCGCCTCCTGAGAAGGTAACATGGGCAAAAGGGTCGGCAGTAACAATCTTCATGATGTCGTTAGTGCTCATCATTGTGCCGTTGTTGATGTCCCATGACTGGGGATTATGGCACTCTATGCAAGCATGAGGACAGCCTGCACAATAGATAGAGGTGCGAAATCCGGGTCCATCAACAGTGGTATCTTCGAGTATGTTCAATATAGAAAGCATGTATATAGGCTGATTAGAGGGTCTAAAAGGACTGTTTGTCCTTTTCAAAAGCAAAAAAAGAAGGAGCAGCTGAGGCTACTCCTTCAGTCTTTTGTGGTTATTCTTACAATTTACTATTATAGTTGTTTGTTTGAAAGAGATGTCTGTCGAGGCTTAAATATCGTGGCGCACACGATCGTTTAGCTCTGCCAGTTTACCGTTATTCCAACGGTCGGTTGTGCCAACAAGATAGCCAGTGATGCGTTGAAGGCGGTCGATATGGTGTCCACCGCAATGAGGACAGGTCTCAAGAGTGTTGTCGGCATTCTCAAATCCACATGTCATACATCTGTTTCGGTTGTGGTTCACGCTTCCATAACCAATGTTATAGTGGTCCATCATATCCACAACATTCATAATAACTTGTGGGTTATGGGTAGCATCACCATCAATTTCCACATAGAAAATGTGTCCTGCACGGGTCAAATCGTGGTAAGGTGCTTCCACTTCAGCCTTGTGTTTTGCACTGCATTTGTAGTACACTGGCACGTGATTTGAATTGGTGTAATAGTCTCTATCGGTAATACCTTCGAGCTCACCAAACTCCTTTCGGTCCTTCAAAGTAAACTTACCCGATAGTCCTTCCGCTGGAGTTGCAAGCACACTAAAGTTATGTTGGTACATTTTAGTGAAGTCGTTGGCGCGGTCTCTCATGTAAGTTACGATCTTTAAGCCCAGTTCTTGCGCCTCATTATCTTCTCCATGGTGCTTACCTAACAAGGCTTTGAGGCACTCAGCCAATCCAATAAAGCCGATAGAGAGCGTTCCTTGGTTGATAACCGACTCGATAGTATCGTCTGCTTTCAACTTATCAGCACCTAACCACAAGCTTCTCATCACCATTGGGAACTGCTTTGCGTAGGCAGTCTTTTGGAAATTGTAGCGTTCCACCAATTGTTTTGCGGTTAAATCCAATACCTTATCCAATTTAGCAAAGAACGAATTGATGCGCTCTTCCTTGTCTTTTATCTCCATACATTCGATGGCAAGGCGCACAATATTAATGGTAGTGAAAGAGATATTACCTCTTCCTATTGAGGTTTTAGGACCGAAATAGTTCTCGAATACACGAGTTCGGCAGCCCATTGTAGCCACTTCGTGAACATAACGCTTTGGATCTTCAGCCTTCCAGTCCTCACTTTGATTGAAAGTAGCGTCTAAGTTGAGGAAATTAGGGAAGAAACGACGTGCTGTAACCTTACAAGCTAACTCGTATAAGTCGTAGTTTCTGTCTTGAGGAAGATAGTTAACGCCACGTTTCTTCTTCCATATTTGAATAGGGAAGATAGCTGTTTCGCCGTTACCCACACCGCTATAAGTGCTCTTAAGCAATTCTCTTATAACGCATCTACCTTCTGCAGAGGTGTCGGTTCCATAGTTGATAGACGAGAACACCACTTGGTTTCCACCACGAGAGTGTATCGTATTCATATTATGTATAAAGGCTTCCATAGCTTGATGCACACGAGCTACAGTTTTATTGATAGCGTGTTGCTTGATACGTTCTTTGCCTTTTAGACCATCGAGGGGCAGTTTTAGGTAGTCGTTGATCTCCGATTCGTATAGATCCGAGCAGTCTTCGCCCATCAAAGTCTCTAAGTTTTTCACCTCTTCAACGTAACTCATTCTTACATAAGGAGCGAGATAGAAGTCGAAAGCGGGTATAGCTTGACCACCATGCATTTCGTTTTGCGCTGTTTCTAATGAGATACAAGCAATGACACTCGCTGTTTCTATGCGCTTAGCAGGGCGAGATGAGCCATGACCAGCACTGAAACCGTGTTCCAAAATGTTATCTAATGGATGTTGGCAGCAGGTGAGTGACTTAGTGGGATAATAGTCTTTATCGTGAATATGAATGTAGTTATGCGCCACAGCATCACGCACATCCTCGCTTAAAAGATAGTCGTCGACGAATGGTTTGGTTGTTTCGCTCGAGAACTTCATCATCATTCCAGCAGGAGTGTCAGCGTTCATATTAGCGTTTTCACGTGTAATATCATTCGATTTTACGTTGATTATTTCGAGGAAGATATCCCTTGTCTTCGCTTTTCGGGCAACATTACGAAGGTTTCTATACGAGATATATGCTCGAGCCACGTCCTTTCTGCGGCTCTTCATCAATTCGTTTTCAACCTTGTTTTGGATTTCTTCAACAGTCATTTGCGAGTGACCGCTCATCGAAATGCGGTCGGTTATCTGTTGAATAAGATTGCTATCCTCACCATTATTAGTGTGTAACATAGCCTTTCTGATAGCTCCACTGATCTTTTGTTCATTAAAACCCACGATGCGGCCATCTCTTTTTACTACTGTCTGTATCATTTTTGGGAAATATTAAAGTTTGGTTTTGTATTTAAAGTTGATTTTCTTTCTACTTAAAAGGGTGCAACAAAGGTAATGAAAGTTATTATATAATTTCACTTTTGGGTAACTTTTAAATAGTTAATATTTGTCAATTCTATGATAATCAATATCTTATAAAATAAAAATGGAAAACTTTTTAAATTCTTATCTTATTGATATTTTTCAAAAAGAAAATAATTATTGTATGGTGTAAGGGCGATTTTTAGGGGCTAAAAGAGCGAAAAACAGATTTGAGTTTTCTTTCAACCGAAACGCATAAAGACTTGTTTTAGGGGGTATTATGAACCTTGATTCAAAGCAAAAAACAAGTTGTTGAGTTGCAAAGGCATTCCTTCTGTTCGATAATTTGTGTGTGAAGGTTTGCACATGCTTTCCTTTTTTCTTAAATTTGTAAGCTCAAACAAGCGAACAAAATAAGAGTTGAGTTATAACTCAAAAATAACTCCATTTTAAAAGCATTGATATTAGCAGGTAAAAGCATTGTTATTGCAGGCTAATTGTAATGCTTTTAGCATGCAAAAGGATAGTAATTAAAATCTTAAAATTAGACAATTAGATGTCACGGGATAAAGTGTTAGGAGGTTTAACACCTCAAGAAGTAAGTGAAAGTAGGGCGAAACATGGTGAAAACGTACTTACTCCACCTCAGAAAGTGTCCATTTTTAAGCTTTATCTTGAAAAGTTTCAAGACCCCATTATACAAGTTTTACTCATCGCAGCCGTTGTTTCTTTACTGCTTGCATTCGTAGAAAACAACTTTATTGAAACCATTGGAATCTTCATTGCCATCTTTCTTGCCACCGCAATAGGCTTCTATTTCGAATTAGATGCAGCCAAAAAGTTCGAGGTTCTCAATACACTTGAAGAAGAACAGATGGTGAAAGTGCGTCGCAATGGAGTGGTAGAAGAAGTGATGCGCAAAGATATTGTAGTGGGAGATGTGATATTAATCGAGACAGGAGATGAGATACCAGCCGACGCATGTTTAGTAGAAGCGATAGATTTACAGGTGAACGAGTCGTCACTTACAGGCGAACCCATTACCACTAAGCATGTAGAAATAACCTCATCTAAAGGCACAGAGGCTTACCCCCCTAACGTATTGCTTCGCTCAAGCATGGTAATGAGTGGTCGAGGAACGGCAGTTGTTACCGCAGTTGGCGACGAAACAGAGATCGGAAAGGTGTCGCATAAGTCTACAGAACTCACTTTTACGAAGACACCGCTAAGCATTCAGCTCTCAATGTTAGCCAAGATGATTAGTAAGATTGGCGTAACAGTGGCAGTATTGGCCTTTGTTGTCTTTCTTGTTCACGACATTTTGGTGAACCCAATATGGCAAACTAATCACTATTTAGATATGTTTGAGGTGGTTCTTCACTACTTTATGTTCAGCGTAACCATTATTGTTATGGCTGTTCCAGAAGGACTTCCAATGGCGGTTACATTGTCGTTGGCTCTCAATATGCGCCGAATGCTCAAGAGTAACAATCTTGTTAGAAAGCTACATGCATCTGAAACGATGGGAGCAGTTACGGTTATCTGTACCGATAAAACAGGAACACTTACCCAAAACAAGATGCAAGTGAATGATTTTGCACGCAGTTGCGAAGACGATGAGCTGCTTTTTGAGGCGATATCTGCCAATACTACTGCCGAATTATCATTGTCTCCAAACGATGAAGACAATGCAACTACCACTATTCCAGAGGGTATTGGCAATCCAACCGAAGTGGCATTGCTGCTTTGGTGCTATAAAAATGGCAAGAATTATAATAGTTATCGCAGCGAAACAAAGATACTTCATCAACTTCCTTTCTCAACAGAAAGAAAGTATATGGCCACCATTTCGCTCTATAATGGCGTGCCTTATCTCTTTATAAAGGGTGCTCCAGAAGTGGTGTTGTCGTTCTGTAACATCACAGAAGAGAAGAAAGCAGAAGCCGAAAGCACCCTTCGTGGCTATCAAGATAAGGCTATGCGTACCCTTGCTTTGGCTTATAAGCAACTCGATAGCGATGTGGTTGAAAGCATAAAAGACAACTCTTTGAGCGCAGAACTATTGCAAGACTTCTGCTTACAGGCTGTTTTTGCCATCTCAGACCCTATCAGAGACGACGTTCCTAACGCCGTTTCAGAATGCCAAAGAGCTGGTATTAACGTCAAAATGGTTACTGGTGACACTTCGGCAACAGCCATTGAGATTGCTAAACAAATTGGTATTTGGAACGAAGAGGGCGTTTCTGAGACCGAAAAGCAACGTTGGCATATCACAGGAACGCAGTTTGCAGACCTCGATGACAATGAGGCTTACGAGCGAGTAGCATCTTTAAAGGTGATGTCTCGTGCACGTCCAACAGACAAACAACGCTTAGTTGAATTGCTACAAGCCCGCAATGAGGTGGTAGCAGTTACGGGAGATGGAACCAATGATGCTCCTGCTTTGAACCATGCACATGTTGGTTTGTCGTTAGGCTCAGGCACTTCGGTAGCCAAAGAGGCAAGTGCTATGACTTTATTAGACGACTCTTTCAGCTCAATTACATTGGCTGTGATGTGGGGAAGATCGCTTTATCGCAACATTCAGCGTTTCCTTTATTTTCAATTGATTGTGAATCTCACCGCATTGTTATTGGTTGTGGGAGGCGCTTTCATAGGAACTAACATGCCATTAACCGTTACTCAGATCCTTTGGGTAAACCTTATCATGGACACTTTCGCTGCTATGGCATTGGCATCTCTGCCTCCTTCTAAAGATGTTTTGAAGGAAATGCCTCGCAAACAAAGCGACTTCATCATCTCAAAGAAGATGTTTAGGGGAATACTTACACACGGAATATTCTTCTTTATCGTGCTTTTCTCGATGTTATATTATTATGGAAACGAGGTAAGTAACGGCATAACAACTCATCATCTCACCATATTCTTCACCACTTTTGTGATGATTCAATTGTGGAACCTATTCAATGCGAAGACATTTGGATGTAAAGACTCTGCCTTTAGCAATCTAAAACATAGCAAAGGACTGCTCCTTGTGTTCCTAATTGTGTTGATTGGCCAGTGGCTTATCGTGTCTTTTGGTGGTAAGATGTTTAGAACTGAACCCCTATCTCTCACCGAATGGGGCGTAATTATTGCACTTACATCACTTGTTTTGTGGGTAGAAGAATTGAAAAGACTATGGACTCGCAGAACAAAGTAAAAAACATTATATTCGACTTAGGTTGTATCTTGGTTGAACTTCACCCACAACGTTGCATCAATTCCTTTCGTTCTTTAGGCGCAGAAGCCGTTGCAAAGTATATAGAAACACATCAAACACGAGATTTATTCTATCATATTGAGGTAGGAAAGATCACTAATGCGGCCTTTTGTGAAGCAGTTCGAGAGCTAACAGAATTGCCCTTGAAAGACGAAGAGATTGAAGGTGCGTGGAATTCGCTTATTGGAACCATTCCAGAACATAAGCTACAAGCCATTAAAGAGCTTGCTAAAACGCACCAATTGTTTATTCTTAGTAACACTAACGCAATGCATTGGGCATGTTGCGAGCCCTTATTTACAACCGAAAAGGGCGAAAACGTGTTGCAACTCTTTCAAGATATCTTCCTATCTAACGAGCTTCAGCTCATCAAACCCAGTGCAGAGATCTTTCAAGAGGTGGTGAAACGGACGGGAATAAAGCCCGAAGAGACTTTATTTATCGATGATCTTCAACCCAATTGCGACGCTGCTTGCCAACTTGGTTTTAAGGTATTGCACGACCCAAAGGGCACTATTTGGCCCCAAAAGCTATTGAAATAGAATTATGACAACGCTATATCTCACCCCAGAAACAAAGCAGTTGCAACCCAGTGTGGCAACTATTGGTTTCTTCGATGGGGTACATTTAGGGCATCAACACGTGCTAAAGCAGGTGGTTCAGCATGCTCGTGACAGGCAATGGACATCTATTGCTATCACATTCGATGTGCATCCACGAGTCGTTGTGCAACCAAATTTCACGCCAGAGCTCATCACTCCGCTCGAAGAAAAACTGCAATTGATTGCTGAAACGGGCGTAGATATAATCGCAGTGTTACCTTTCTCTACTGAAATGGCACAGCTTTCGGCCTTTCGTTTCATGCAAACTATCTTAAAAGAGCAGTTAAACGTACAGCAACTCATCATTGGTTACGACAATCGTTTTGGTAAACAATGCGGTGAAACCTTTGAAGATTATGTGCGATTTGGCGCAGAATTGGGCATAGAAGTGCTCCTTTCCACTCCATTCGATACGCCACAAGGACGTGCTTCGTCGTCAACTATACGCAAGATGTTGCACAATGGCGAGGTAGATGTGGTGCAACAGCTCCTTAGTCGTCCTCATTCTTTCTTGGGAAAGGTAGTTCATGGCTATCAAGAAGGTCGCAAATTAGGCTTCCCAACCGCCAATATCGAGCCCAAATATAGCACCACAATTCTACCAAAAGAAGGCGTTTATGCCGTTCAAATAGAGCTTTCTGCTACCCACAAACGCTATAATGGCATGCTAAATATTGGCAATCGACCCACCTATGGCACCTTTAAACAAACCATAGAGGTGCACATTTTCGACTTTAATGAAGAGATATACGATAGCGAGGTGCGTGTGTTCTTTATTGAAAGAGTGCGAGATGAAGTGAAATTTTCATCGATAGAGCAACTCAAAGCACAGCTTATTGCCGATAAAAAGAGGGTAGAACAAATTCTTAACTCGCAGAAGTAATTATTCAATACAAATTCTATACGCTATGGATTCTACATTAAAAATCTGTTTAAAAGCCGTTGGTTTCCTTATTTTAGTAGCCATTATTCAAGCCATTTCGCTCTATATTGTGGGCGCAGTTTACGCTGTTTCTTCCGATACTTCATTCGAAGAAGTGATGCATGTGGTATCAACTAAGGGCTGGGAGTTAGCCAATGAGGTGATTATTCCATCGACCATATTAGGACATATCATAACCATTGCTTGCTTTTTGTTGGCAAAATGGACACCCATATCAACTCATTATATCTCAAAAAAGCCCTATCAGCTTTTAGGTCTCATCGTTCTTTTCTCGCTATTCCTTGTTCTTCCCTTGGCAGGAATATACGAATGGACAGGTATAGAGATGTCGAAAGACATTCAAAAGCTTTTTAATGCAATCATGCAAAAGCCTTTTGGTATTGTAGCTGTTGCGATATTGGCTCCTATTGTGGAAGAAATTGTGTTTAGAGGAGCCATTTTAAGAGTTTTGTTAGAATGTTTCTCGGGCAAGAAAGCATGGATTGCCATTGTTATTTCGGCAGTTGCTTTTGGTTTGTTCCATGGCAATTTGGCGCAAGCAGTTAACGCTTCGTTCCTTGGTTTGATACTTGGTTGGCTCTATTATCGCACCAAAAGCATCGTTCCGTCTATGGTTTTACATTTGGTGAACAACGTTTCTGCAGTGGCAATGACGCTTGCCTTCTCTTCAAATCCAGATGTAAAGGTGATTGAAATGTTTGGAAACAACCTTCCACTTGCTGTTGGTTGCCTCACTGTGTCGGCTCTTTTAGCAATTGGAACCTTCCTTCTTATTCGTAAAAAAATATAGAATATCGCCCCATTTAGCGTCTTTGCGTGTTGTGAAGTGGGTGCAAAATATCTTGAAAGATAATGCACTTTATTCTAAAAGAAGATGCAACTCGTTTTGAACGGCTTATATATAAATAGGTGAAGAGCGTGCCAATCGTTTTCTTTTTAACAAATATTAGATAGAGAAACGATGTGCATTGCGCATCATTCTAAGTTAGAAAAAGGAGTGTTTTTAGTATTTTTGCCCCTCTTAAGGCTCTCGTTTGTGCCCTTGATGATGTGCAGATATCCACTAAAAACATTCCTTTTATTTTCTATTTCAGTAAAACATCACTCAAAAGCAGTCTTCCTTTGAGTCTAATTTTTCCCCTTTTTATCGATAAAAGGTGGCTTTTCTTCCTTTTTACACATCACTAAAACACCCTAAAAGCATCGTTTTCATCGAGCAAGCACATTGCTTTCGTGTTGCAATAGCATTGCTTTTGCGTTGCCAACTCACTGCTTTTAGCTCATTCTTTGCGTATTTTCATCTCTTTTGCATCATCTTTTAAAAGAATGGTTCAATGAAATAAAAAAGTGTGCGCTGTGTTTTTGTTATTGGAAAGCAAGGAGCGAGCGACCCAAAAGAAAGGGAAATAGGGGCAAGATGCAAGGATGGTAAATTTAAATTATTTAACAAATAAAGCATAAAAAGTCGAATTTTTATTAAGTAGTTTATAAAAAAATATTGTTTAAAGGATAAGAGCTACTACTTTATTAGTAAAGAACAACCAACCTAAAGCAGTCTCCACTAGCCGTTGAAAATGCCCTATAACAGAGCAAAATACAAGGAATACAAGCGTCTAGAACTACAACTACCTTACAAAAAGAAAAGAAATAACTAAAAACAACGATGAAAAGTAATAAGCATCTATTAAAAGAAACCATGCTTAAAGCCGCATTTGGTGCTTTAATAGCAATGGCTCCTATTGGTGAATCAAAGGCTCAAGTAACCCTAAAAACACCTAACACCACCCTTGAAGTTGTTATAAAGAAGATTCAAAAGCAAATGAACCTTCGCTTTTTCTATGATGATAGCTTAGCAAAAGTGATGGTGAACAACATTGATGTCAAAGACGAAAAAGTGCAAAACGTGTTGAATCAATTGTTGAAAGGAAAGGGTATATCTTTTAAGGTGGAAGATAATGTGGTGTATTTGCGCAAAGAGAACGCACCAGTAGCAAAGGAAAAGGCTACAGATTCTAAACGTAAAATCACTGGAAAGGTGCTCGATGAGGCTCAACAACCAATGATTGGCGTTACTGTTGCAGTGAAAGGTAGTACCACAAGAGCCGTTACTGACATAGATGGTAACTATCAATTGCAAACCAGTGAGACCGCTCCTGTGTTGCAATTTAGCTATCTTGGCTATAAAACAAAAGAGGTGAAGGCTTCGGGAAAAGATGCTATTACAACCACTATGGACGTAGATTCGAAAGCATTAGACGAGGTGGTAGTAACCGCTTTGGGTATTAAAAGAGATAAAAAGATGTTGGGCTACTCGGTGCAAGACATCAAAAGCGATGCTTTGAACACCACTGGTGACCCCTCTGTTGTAGGTGCTTTGTCGGGAAAAGTAGCAGGTTTGCAAATGAATACCGCCAGTACTGGTCTTGGAGGATCTACTAAAATCACCATAAGAGGTAACTCTTCACTCACCGATAACAACCAACCTTTATGGATTGTAGATGGAGTTCCCTTCTCAGATAACAACACTTCTAACGCTTCTGCCTATGGAGGTTATGACCGAGGAGGTACTTCTTTAGATATTAACCCAGACGATATCGAAAGCATATCGGTTCTAAAAGGTCCTAATGCAGCGGCTCTTTATGGTTCAAGAGCAGGTAATGGTGTGATCTTAGTCACCACTAAAAAGGGCGCAAACAAGTCTGGTTTCGGTGTAAGTTATAACGGAAACTTTACATGGAGCAGCGTTTCGCAAGCCATTAAGATGCAAAATCGATTCGGACAAGGTAGCAATGGCGCTGTAAACTATAAACGCAATGCCAGTGGAGACATTGAAGGTTTGAACGGAGAGTTGTCTTTTGGTCCTGAATTAGATGGACATGAAGAATACAATTGGTATGGAACGAAGTCGCCTTATCAATACACTGGCGATAAACTTCGTGATTACTTTAAAACGGGTTTCTCGCAATTTCATACCGTTGCACTAGGCAATAACAGCGAAAAAGGACATTATCGCCTATCTATTGGCTACAATGATAACAAGGGATTGTTTAAGAATGAAACCTTAGATAAATTGTCTATCGACCTCAATGCAGGTACTGTTGTGAACAAATATCTTTCTCTTGATGGTAAGATCTCATTGTCTCACATGAAGGCTTGCAATCGTCCTTTACTCGGATTGAATGGCGAAGTGGCTCAACTTCTACTCATTCCAGGTAACGTTTCATTAAGAAGTTTGGAAGAAAACCAAAGCTCTGAGACTCAAGTTCACCGCAATTGGTTCGGTCCAAACCAACATTATTCGAACCCATATTACGTTCGTCACCGCTATAAAAACAGCGATGAGCGATGGAGAGCCTTTGGTTATTATGGCGCAAACATCAACCTTCTTGATAATTTAAAGCTCAATGCGAAATACTCTTTCGATTATTATAGAACTCGATTGCAAACATCTGACCTTAGTTTAGCAGATCAAGCGATTACCACAGGCACATCAACTTGGCAAGAGAAGATCACTACTGATGGTATGCAACGTGGCGAAGAGAATCACTTTGAACACAACATTCAAATGCTATTACTTGGCAATAACCAACTAACTCCAAAGCTTCGTGTTGATTATTCGTTAGGAGGTAATGTCATGTATCAAAAGTATGAGCTCTTTCAAGGAGGCGTTCAAAACATGTTAAACAAAGATGTTTGGGTGTATAACACTGGTGGAAAGCTCGTAAGTGGTGGCGATAACGGTTTTAATAGAGCAATGTATTCGGTGTTTGCATCGGCTCAATTGGCTTATTCTGAATACCTTTCGTTAGACTTAACCGCTCGAAACGATTGGTCTTCTACGCTTCCTAAGGGTCAAAACTCATTCTTCTATCCTTCTGCAAGCATTAGCTTTATGTTCTCAGACTTTATGAAGTCGATTGATAAGCCATTACCTTCTTGGGTTACTTTCGCTAAGATTAGAACCTCATTAGCGCAAGTTGGTAAGGATCCAAGTCCCTACAATCTATACAATACACGTAAGTTTGAATTTGAATCAGGTATCAGAAAGCCCGTTGTTAACACCATTAAAATGAACGATATGCTTAAACCTGAGATCAAAACTTCGTATGAATTGGGTCTCGATATGAAGTTCCTTAACAACCGATTAGGCTTCGATTTCACTTATTATTATAGTGTAACACGCAATCAATCGATGTTAGTTGATGCCGCAGCACCATGGTCTCAGCAGTGGGTTAACGCAGGAAAGATTTTGAATAGAGGTGTAGAAATGATGGTTTATACCACTCCTATTCAAACAAAGGACTTGACCTTCAATCTCAATATGAACTTTGCTCACAACCGATCTATCGTGAAAGAGCTCGCACCTGGTGTGCAACGCATCTACTTTAACGGTGATAACAACATGCCAGTACGTGTCGGTGCGGTTGTAGGAGGAAAGCTTGGAGACATCTATGCCAATAATCTTATGAAGCGAAACGATGCTGGTCAGGTGATAGTTAACGCACAAGGATTACCCCAACCAGCCACTGGAAACGGTAATTTGGAGCAGTATTTGTTGAGCAACCCCATCGGAAATATACAGCCAGACCTATTGATGTCGGTTACACCTTCATTGACTTTCAAAGGCATTTCGCTAACAGCTATGTTCGATATGCGCTTCGGTGGCAGCATAATGTCAGTGTCAGAAGGTATGGCAACCTCTGTAGGTACATCTGAAAGAACCTTGAATCGTGGCGAATATAAAGAGATATCAGGTGTGAAAGACTATTATATGGTGGTGCCAGGAGTGAAAGAAGACGGCTCAATTAACGACATTCCAGTGAGCGCTCAGGCATATTATTCAACCATAGGTATATACAAATCGCAGAAAGGTTATGCCGAAGAGTTTATTCATAGCGCATCTTATATAAAGCTAAAGGAATTGTCTTTGGGTTATAGTTTCCCACAACGCATGCTCAAAAAGACTCCTTTTACAGCCTTAAAACTATCATTTGTGGCACGAAACCTCTGCTTCTTGATGAAACATACACCAGGAAATCCTGACGGAGGCTATGATACTACAATGTTTTCTCAAGCACTTGATTTTGCAGCAGTGCCCTATACACGAACCTTTGGTTTCTCTATTAACGTTGGATTTTAATGTAATAAAGATATGAAAGCTTGTCAATTCATAAGAAAAACAATATACTTGACTGCCGTTAGCGCCCTTGTTGGTTGCTACGACCTAAATGATTTAAGTAAAAACCCATACGAATTGCCCGACAACTCGTCTCAATCTAAGGAGATAAATGTCGAGAAAGACAATTCAAAATATGCCGATATCAATATCGATTTCGCTGTATCTGCAAATGATTCAGTGAACCTTAAGAGTAAACTTGCAGACGCTCCAGCTATCTTTCGTAACTTTTTATACGAAGGATATTATAACGATTATCAAATAACCACGAACTTATCGCACGACATCTATGCAGGCTTTGTGGCTAATAATCAACCCAAACACGCTGGAAAGACATCTGATTACAACTACGGAGACGGTTGGTCTGGAGCACGTTGGCGCCACTTTTACGAGAATCGTTCAAGCGAATATAGAGACCTTTTACGTGCTTTTAAATTCAACGAGCACCCAGAACGCTATAAAAACATGTTCTACATCACTCGCATCTACTATGCTTTCTTAGCGCTTGCCAATACAGATACATACGGATCTATGCCTTTTAGAGAGTATGTTCGTGCGAGAATACCTGAAACCAACAATGTTGCTTACGACACACAACAAGAGGTTTACGATGCAATGTTCCGCATGTTGGAGCAAGCAGTCGATAGTATTGCACCCGAAGACAATACCCAATACAATGTAGATAAGCAAGATATATGCTACTTTGGCGATGTAAATAAGTGGTTACGCTTTGCAAATACATTGCGTTTGCGTATGGCTTTGCGCATTTCTAACATCGATCCAGCTCGTGCAAAGACTGAAGCTGAGGCCGCATTGAACAATAAATACGGTTTAATGACAAGCAATGCCGATAACATGCAGACTGTTCCTAAGCACGCATCTGTGGCACTAGGCGGTTTAGAAGATGGTGGAAACGAGAACGTTTTGTCTATGTGTAGCGTCGCTTATGGTGGAGAAAGCGTGATGTCTTACGACCTTGAGCAGTTCTATCGCAATCTATCTACAGGCGGAGGAACCTACAAAATAAAGACAGGTAGAAACAAATACGAAGAGAAAGTGATTGACCCTCGCTGCTTAGTGTGCTGGTATCGAGGTGGAATGACAAGCAATACGATTGCAGCAGGTGAGGAAAGTCTTCGTGAAGACTTCAAAGGTTGCAAGCGAGGAGCGCAAGTTCCCGACATATCTATGGGTACATTGATGTACAGTATCACACGAACTCAACCCAAGCCAGCATCACATCAGCTCAATCCTAACTATTGGTTTAACTATGCTCAGCCTACAGTTTGGTTGGGATATGCCGAAAGTTTATTCCTAAAGGCAGAGGCAGTGCTACGTGGTTGGACTGCAACTGGACTTACAATGAGCGTTGAAGACTATTTCAAAGCAGGTGTAAAGGCATCGTTAGACTATTATATGATACCTCAAAACACCAACCTTCCAGGTGCAGCAGATAGCTATATGGCAGGCTTAAAGGTGCTAAACGACGGTACATTTAATAGTGGTGACAAAGAAAAAGTACTCGAAGCGATTATCACTCAGAAGTGGATGGCCATCTTTCCAAATGGAAATGAGGGTTGGGCTGAATTGAGAAGAACAGACTATCCACGCATACTTAATCAGCTAACTAATAACAGTGGTGGCGATGTTCCTAACGGAAAGACCATCAAACGCATATTTTATCCAAACTCAGAAGCGGGTAATCAATACTTCACAAGCCATCAAGAGCTTCAAAATATGAATAGTCAAGGCAAGCGATTGTGGTGGGATGTGGACGATACCAACGACGAACAAGGCGTTTGGAAGAAGCCAAATAACTTTAGAATACAACCCTAATGGGGTAGAAAAGATAGTCTACTGCACTCCTTTTTTTCATGTTATGTTTCATATAGGTTATATAATAGGGATATAAGATTGTTTTAGCTCTGTCTTTCCGCAACACAGGTATGTTTTCATCCATACCTGTGTTCTTTTTTGTTGGCATCTCGAAGGCTTTTGGGTGCTCAACGCCATTCTTTCCCTTTCTATTCATTTCCTTTTTAATGCCGAATTTAGCCATTTCTCGTTTTTTTTTACGTGTCTTTCCGCCCTTTAACCATTCCAAATCCGTTTCCTTTTAACTATCTTCCCGTCCTTTATTCATTCCACTTTCGTCTCCTTTTGCTCGTCTTTAAAATCTTGCAAGAATCTTTCCTCAATTCAAACCGATTTATCTTACTTTTCAATCGCATTGCTTTTGGGGTGAAATCTCATTGCTTTTAGGGCGTAATAGCAACCCTTTTGCAGTGTAAAAGCATAGCAAATGCAAGATAAAATAGTAATGTATTGAAAATAAGTGAGATACAAGGGATGGGCGATAGCATGGGGAGAATAATATAAAAGGAGAAAGATGGTTGAATAATGAGTGCTCTTTTACTTTGCATTATCCATGTTATAGCGTTGCAGTTCATTTCTTGTCAAAATGTATCTTTATATTTTATTTCTTTAAGTCTTTATCCTCTCGTTGTGCGACTTTTTGTAAATATTCTGGCTTGAATTGTAAAAATGTTAAGTAAAGATGCTTTTTATTTGTGAAAAAAGATGTATATTTGTTGCGTTATAAAAGAAATAATAAGAAGTAAGAAATATCTTCGAGCAATCTGTTATTTACCGACTTAGAAGAATTTAAACAATTAATATTAATCGAAAATGAAAAAGAAATTAGCACTTGCAATGGCATTTCTTTGCTTGTCTACTGGTGTTTTTGCACAACGAGAGATTGAAGTTGTGGAGAAAGTGAAGGCGGATACCAACGCACCTACAGGCAAAGTGATCAAAAGAAAAGTGGCAATTGGACGCTTTTCTAATGAAACCCAATATGGAAAAGGACTTTTCTATGATAAAGAAAACGACCCAATGGGAAAGCAAGCCCTCGATATTTTATCATCTAAATTGGCTACTTCTGGTAAGTTTTTGTTGCTCGAGCGTGGCGATCTTGATGCCTTATTAGAAGAGGTTAAGAAAGGAGATGGAGGCGCAAACACCATTGGTGCCGATTATTTAATTATCGGTTCGATTACCGAATTCGGTAGAAAGAACGTGGGAAAGCAAGGCGTTTTCACCAATACTAAAACGCAAACCGTTGACGCTGCCGTTGCTATTCGATTGGTAGATGTGGCT